>OCZT010002606.1_pt1 | contig 18547 bp, 15 predicted proteins | sample 1539031 | NCBI WGS metagenome assembly OCZT01 (sample SAMEA3539308, study PRJEB22396) | soil metagenome | biome: tundra; feature: field; material: soil | place: USA | collected 2010-05 | depth 0.15 m | reverse complement strand
ACCACCGAGATCTACACTCTTTCCCTACACGACGCTCTTCCGATCTCATCGCAGACGAGCCGGTGGGATGTTTGAAGACTGGCAGCACCGCGACTCCTGGTTCAAGCGGTCCAGGCCATTTCGCGTGGAACAGCTCTGGGACCAGCGGTGCGGGCCAACACGAACGACGGCTCCGCACAGCGCCTTTCCCCTCCAGAGTGCGTTGGCGCGTCACTCCACCGTGACCGACTTCGCGAGATTGCGCGGCTTGTCGACGTCGCAGCCGCGCTCGACCGCGATGTAGTAGCTGAGAAGTTGCACGGGAATCGATGCGACGATCGGCAGCACGGCTTCGTGGCAGTCGGGGATGGTGATGACTTCGTCGGCGAGCTTCGGCGGCAGCTCGGCGCCCTCGGTGACGATGGCGATGATCGGGCCCTTGCGCGCCTTGATCTCCTGCATCGAGGAAACGATCTTCGGAAAGATTTCGCCGGCCGGCGCGAAGAACACACTCGGGCATTGCTCGCTGATGAGCGCGATGGGGCCGTGTTTCATTTCCGCCGCGGGGTAGCCCTCGGCATGGATGTAGGAAATCTCCTTCAGCTTGAGCGCACCCTCGAGCGCGATGGGAAATAGCGACAGCCGGCCGAGAAAAAGCATGTCGTGGAATGGCGCGAAGCGGCGCGCGATGACGCGGATGTGCGGCGCCTGCGCGAGCACTTTTTGCACGAGGGCGGGCACACCCTTGAGGGCGTTCACGAAGCGCACGCCGTCGCTGAAACTCATGTCGCGCATGCGCGCGGCGTAGAGCGCCACCATCGCGCCAAGCAGGAGCTGCGAAGTGAACGCCTTCGTGGAGGCAACGCCGATTTCCGGGCCGACGTGCTGGTAGATGCCGCCGTCGGCCTCGCGCGCAATGGTCGAACCGACGACGTTGTTGATCGCGAGCGCCTTGTAGCCCTTGCGCTTCGCCTCGCGGAGCGCGGCGAGCGTGTCGATGGTTTCGCCCGACTGGCTGATGACGAAGAAGAGCGTGTTACTGTCGAGCGGGGAGTTGCGGTAGCGGAACTCCGACGCGTAATCGACCTCGACCGGGATGCGCGCGAACCGCTCGATGAGGTGCTCGGCGACGAGGCATGCGTGCCACGCGGTGCCACAAGCGCAGAACAGGAAACGGTCGATCTGGCGGAATTCGGCGGCGGTGAGGTTGAGACCGCCAAATTGCGCGGTGCTCCCGTCCTCGGAGAAGCGGCCGCGCATCGTGTTTTCGAGGGCCAGCGGCTGCTCGAAGATCTCCTTCTCCATGAAGTGGTCGTGCGAGCCGCGGTCCGCGTCGGTGACGGACCAGGTGATCGTGTCGACTACCGGCGAAACATCCGCCTGGTCGAGCGTGGTGATTGAAAAGGCCTTCGGCGTGAGGTGGACAAGTTCGCCGTCCTTCAGGTAAACGACGTTTTGCGTGCGGCTGACCAGCGCGGAGGCGTCGGAGGCGATGAGGTATTCGCCGTCGCCGACGCCGAGGATGAGCGGCGAGGCCTTGCGCGCCGCGACGATCTCCGCGGGACAATCCACGCAGAGCACGGCGATGCCGTAGGTGCCCTCGACGTGGCGGAGCGTCTTGCGCACGCTCTCGAGGAAGCGGCTGGTGCCGTTGGCGCCGGCGGGTTCCTTCGCGTAGTGGTAGGCGATCAGGTTGCAGAGCACCTCGGTATCGGTCTCGGACTTGAAAGTGTAGCCCTTGCCAGCGAGGAAGGTCTTCATCTGGACGTAGTTTTCGATCACGCCGTTGTGGATGAGCGCGAACTTGCCGTCGCTGCTGACGTGTGGGTGCGCGTTGGCGTCGGTCACGCTGCCATGCGTGGCCCAGCGCGTGTGGCCGATGCCGGTCGTGCCATTGAAACGATGCTTCGCGACCTCCTTGACGAGCACCTCGACGCGGCCGGCTTTTTTCGCGACGTCGAGCCTGCCGCCCTGCAGGATGCAGACGCCGGCGGAGTCGTAGCCGCGGTATTCGAGGCGCTTCAAACTCTCAAGCAGGATGGAGATCGCCTTTTGTTTCCCGACGTAGCCGATGATGCCGCACATATAATTATCTCGTGGACTGGATTTTGTCTGGCGAAAATAGCCGCTTGCGCAAACATGGCGCAAGGCTTTAGCAGCCGCCCAAGCCCCTCCACGATGAAAGTGAAAGAACGCCGAAATCGCACGCTGGCCCTCATCATGGGCGGCGGTCGGGGCACCCGCCTCTATCCACTCACCAGCGAACGCTGCAAACCGGCCGTCCCGCTCGCGGGCAAATTTCGGCTCGTCGACATTCCCATCAGCAACTGCCTCAACAGCGAAATCAACCGCATCTTCCTGCTCACGCAGTTTCAGACCGCGTCGCTGCACCGGCACGTCACCAGCACCTACAACTTCGATCCGTTCGGCGGCGGCTTCGTCGACATCCTTTCGGCGGAGCAGACGGAAAAGGGCTCCGACTGGTATCAAGGCACGGCCGATGCGGTGCGCCGCAACCTGATCCACCTCCGGACGTTTCCGCACGACCTCGTGCTGATTCTCTCGGGCGACCAGCTCTACCGGATGGATTTTCGCGAGATCATTGCGCAACATGTCCTGACCAACGCCGACGTGACGATCGCCGCGATTCCGTTTCCGGTTTCGAAAGCCGCCAGCCTCGGCATCATGCAGGTGAAGGACGATCTTTCGATTGAGCGCTTTATCGAAAAACCGAAGGACCCGGCGGTGATTGCGAGCCTCACGCTCAGCGCCGAGCTCGAGCAACGGCTGTCCCCGTCGCCGGAGAAGCGCTGCCTCGCGTCGATGGGCATCTATGTTTTCAACCGCACCGTGCTGACCGAGGCGCTCGACAACACGATGACCGACTTCGGCAAGGAGATCATCCCGGGGCTGCTCGGCAAAAAGAAACTCTTCGCGCACATTTTTGAGGGCTATTGGGAGGACATCGGCACCGTGCGCGCCTTCTTCGAGGCCAACCTGGCGCTCGCGCAGCCGCTGCCGCCCTTCAATTTCTTCGAGCCCAGCGCCCCCATCTACACGCGGCAGCGCTACCTGCCGGCCTCGAAGCTCAACAAGTGTGCGATCGACCACGTCGTCATTGGTGACGGCGCGATTCTGACCGATTCGACACTGCACCACTGCGTGCTCGGCGTCCGCACGTTCGTTGGCGAAGGCTCCTCGCTGGAGGACACGGTCGTAATCGGCGCCGACTATTACGAGAGCGATGCGCAGCTCGAAGCCAACATCGTGCGCGGCCGTCCGCATCTGGGCATTGGCCGCGGCTGCCGCATCAAGGGTGCCATCATCGACAAGAACACACGCATCGGCGACGGCTGCGTGCTCGTCGCCGACGGTAAAGCCGACGGCACCTATGCCAACGGCGCCGTGATCATTCGCGACGGCGTGCTCGTCGTGATAAAGGGAGCGGTGCTGTCACCGGGCACGGTCGTCTGAGTCGGGCGGTGCGCTGAACCATTGTGTTGGCGCACTCCGACGGTTTTCAGTTTTTTTGCGGGAGCAGCGGCTCGACGATCAGGCCCTCGGTGAGCGAGTCCCGCGGGTTGGCCACGACGAGGGCGCCGGCAGCGAGCCCTGAGAGAACTTCGATCTGCGTGCCGAAATCGCGCCCCAGGGTTACCTTTTGCAGACGCACGGCATGCTGGGCATCGACCATGGCGACCAGCGTGCCCTCGGCGCGAATGATGGCGGCGTTCGAGGGGATGAGGAGCGGCGGCTCGGTGGGCGTGAAGCGGAAGCGCACCTGGACGAACATGCCAGGGAGCAACTGGCCGTCTTCGTTGGGGAGTTGGACCTCGGTTTGCAGCGTGCGCGAACCGGCGTCGAGGGCACCGGCGGCACGGACGATCTGCCCGGTGAAGGTGCGGCTGGGAAATTCGCTCACGAGCACGTCGGCCGGGACGCCGGGATGCACGGCGCGCATGTAAGCCTGAGGGACGCTGACGTAGACCCGCAGTGGTCGTTGTTGCGTGAGGCGGAAGAGTTGTAGCCGGCTCGCATCGGTGGTGATGAGCATGCCGATGTCGGCCCCGCGGGAGGAGATGACGCCGTCGAAGGGTGCGGTGACAATTTCGAAATCCTTGAGTTGCGTGAGGCGTCCGACTTCGGCCTCGGCCGCCTGCACGTTGGCGGCGGTGGCCTCGGCGGCGGCGGCCTTGTCCTCGGCATCCTGTGCGGAGACGGCGTTGCTCTTCGCCAAATTGGACCAGCGCGCGGCAGTGGCCTTCGCAAGGGCGGCATTGGCGCGTGATTGTGCCAGTGCAGCCTGGGACTGCGCGAGCTGCTGGTCGACCTCGGGCGCGTCGATGACGGCGAGGGTCTGGCCGGCTTTCACGTTGTCGCCGATATCGACGAGATAACGCGCGAGGTAGCCGGTCGTGCGCGCATAAATCGGCGCGTCCTGAAACGGCATGAGGCTCGCGGGCAGGATGAGCTCGTTCGCCATGCTGGCGCGCTGGGCGACAATGACGTTGACCGCCGGGTGCTGTCGCGGGGGCGCTTGCTCGGCGGCCTTGAGCCGCGGACGGACGCCAACAAAATAGACGGCGACAAGAGTGCAGGCAAACAAGCCGACGACGAGGGAGCGGGTGGACTTCATGGAACAAAACAGGTTGAGGGAAAGGGTGCGGTGGCTTCAGCTGTTCTCCGGCAGGTGCGCATCGTGGAGTTCCTCGGCGAGGGTTTCGTCGGGGCGGTGCGCGGCTTTCTTGCGCAGGGTGGCGTAGACGATCGGCACGAGGAACAGGGTGGCGACGGTCGCGAGCAGCAGGCCGCCGATGACGGCGCGGCCAAGCGGGGCGTTTTGTTCACCGCCTTCGCCGAGGCCAAGCGACATGGGCAGCATGCCGATGATCATCGCCAGCGCCGTCATGATCACGGGGCGCAGGCGGGTGTGGCCGGCCTCGAGCGCGGCGGTGCGGGCGTCGCGACCTTCCTTGCGCTGGCCGTTGGCGAAGGTGACCACGAGGATGGAGTTCGCCGTGGCGACACCGACGCTCATGATGGCCCCCATCAACGAGGGGACACTCAACGTGGTTTGCGTAAGAAAGAGCATCCAGATGATGCCGCAAAGCGCGCCGGGCAGCGCCATGATGATGATGAACGGATCGAGCCACGACTGGAAGTTCACGACCATGAGCAGATACACGAACAGGATGGCGAACAACACGCCCAGACCCAGGCCGCGGAACGATGCGTCCATGCTTTCCACCTGCCCGTGCATGCTGATGAAGCTGCCGCGCGGCAGCTTGGCCTCGTATTCCTTGACCAGCTTTTGGACCTCGCCGGCGACGCCACCGAGATCCCGCTGGTCGACGTTGGCGTAAACGTCGAACACGGGCTGGATGTTGTAGTGGCTGACATCGGCCTGGCTGACGGTGCGCTCGATACTGGCGATGTTGCCGAGCACCTCCGGGACATTGCCGCGACCGCTCACGCCAATCGGCGTGGCCAGAAGCGCATCGAGCGAATCGATGCGAAACTGCGGAGTTTGCGTCGCGACGGCATACTGCACGCCGTTCTGCGGGCTGAGCCAGAAATTGGGTGCGGCCTGGCCGGAGCCGCTGAGGGAGATGAGGAGGTTGCTGGCGACGTCGCGCTGCGTGAAGCCGAGCTGGCCCGCACGGGTGCGGTCGACGTTGACCTTGAGGGCGGGCGAAGCGACCACTTGGTGCACGTGCACGTCGATGGCGCCGCGAATTTTGGCGATGCGGGCGGAAAGCTCCTGGGCCAGGGCGTAGTTGGCGGCGCGTTCGCGGCCAGCGATCTGGACGTCAATGGGTGCGGGCAGGCCAAAATTCAAAATCTGGCCGACGATGTCGGAGGGTTGGGTGAAGAAAGTATAATCCGGAAAATCGCGGGTAAGGCGGGTGCGGATTTTCCGGACATAGCCCCACGTAGAGCCGTGTTTCTCGGGATTCAGCGAGACTAGGATCTCCCCATCGGACGCACCGATGGTGACCGAATCGCCGAGGGCCAGCGCCGTGCCACTGGCGGGCAGACCGATGTTATCCAGAATGGCAACCAACTCATCCGCGGGAATGATTTCACGCATGATGTTTTCGACCTGCGTGAAGACGCGCTCGGTTTCCTCAATGCGCATGCCGGGTGTGGCGCGGACATGGAGCCGAAACTGGCCGGCATCCACGACTGGAAAGAAGTCGCGGCCGAGAAAAGGCAGCAGCACGCACGTCACCATAACAATCGCGAGCGAACTCATCGCGACCATCTTACGATGGTCGAGGCACCAGCCGAGCGCGCGGGTGTAGGCGCTGCGGAAGCGTTCGAAGTGGCGGTTGAAACGCACGTGAATGCGCCAGAAAATATCGCCCTTGGTGGCGTGCCCCCGGCCGTCGTCGTGCATCACGGGCTGACCGTGCAGCAAATAGTGCACGAACGTCGGCACGACCGTGCGCGAGAGGAGATACGAGGCGAGCATCGCGAAGATCACCGCCATCGCCAGCGGGCTGAAGAGGTAGCCCGCCGTGCCTTCCAACAGAAAGATCGGCACGAACACGACGCAGATGCAGAGCGTGGAGACAAAAGCCGGCATCACGATTTGTTGCGAACCATCGAGGATCGCTTGAATCAGCGGCTTTTTCAGGGACAGGTTGCGATCGATATTTTCGATCGTGACGGTGGCGTCGTCGACGAGGATGCCGTCGGCCAGCGCGAGCCCGCCGAGAGTCATCGCGTTGATCGTCTGGCCGAAAGCGTTGAGGGCAGTCACGGAGCAGAAAATTGACAGGGGAATGGAGAGCGCCACGACGAGGGTGGTGCGCCAGGTGCCGAGAAAGAGCAGGATCATCAGCCCGGTAAGCACGGTGGCGAGGAGGGCTTCGTCGAGCACGCCGTTGAGGGCGGCACGGACGAAAACCGACTGGTCAAACATCGGCCGGAGTTCGAGTTCGGGTGGGACCGTGGTCAGGATCAGCGGCAGCGCCGCGCGGACCCGCTGGATGATGTCGAGGGTTGAGGCGTTGCCGCTCTTGAGCACGGGCACCAGCACGCCGCGCGCGCCGTCTTGCCGGACGATGCTCGTCTGGGGGGCGTTGCCATCGCGCACTTGGGCGACGTCACGGATGTAGGTCGTGGCGCCATTGACGATCCGGATGGGAAGGTCGTTCAGCCCGGCGACGAGATCGGGGCTGCTGTTGAGCAGGACGCTGTATTCGCGATCGCCGATTTTGACGGCACCGGATGGCAGGATAAGATTCTGGAGGTTGATCGCGTTGGAGACGTCGGTCGGCGTGAGGCCCTTGGCCTGCAGCGCCTGTGGATCCAGATCAACCTGAATCTGGCGGACTTTGCCGCCGGTCGGGAGTGGAATCGAGGCGCCTTGAACGGTGGCGAGTTGCGTGCGGATAAAATTCACGCCGAGGTCGTAGAGTGTCTGCTCGGAGAGCGTCTTGCTGCCGAGGCCGAGCTGGAGGATGGGGACGTTGGAGGCGTTGAACCGGATGACGAGCGGGGGGGTCGTGCCCGGTGGCATGATGCGCACGATGGTCTGGTTGATGGCGGTAATCTGCGCGACGGCGGCGTCGACGCTGGCGTGCGGCTGGAAAAAGACCTTGATCAGGCCCGCGCCCGGCAGCGACTGCGACTCGATGTGCTCGATGTCGTTCACGGTGGTGGTCATCCCGCGCTCGCTGATGGTGACGATGCGTTTCTCCATCTCCTCGGCAGGCAGGCCGCTGTAAGTCCAGACCACCGTGACGACCGGAATATCGATCGACGGAAAGATGTCCTTGGCCATCCGCACCACGGAGATGACTCCGAGGATGACGATCAGCAGAGCCATCACGGTAAACGTGTAGGGACGGCGTAGGGCTAGGCGGACAATCCACATGCAGGTCGGGGGTTGCTAAGATATGCCGGTTTCCACTGAAACATCCAATACCCTTTTTCGACGCGATTGAGACCCTGTGCGCATCACAGGCTGTGGCGGTGGTGCGACCAACGTCGTCACGTTCACCGTCGCTTCGGGCATCATGCAATCTAGCCCGAAGTTCGCGAAGCCCGGACCCGGGCGTGCGCGATCAACGCGACGCCGGCGACGATGACGAAGATTGAGTAGAACGTGCCGCGGCTCAGGCCGAAGAGAAGCGAAGCGTCGGGTTCGCGGAAAAGTTCCCCGACCGCCCGCACGAGAGCGTAGGCGAGCAGAAACTCGCCAGCCAGCCGGCCCGGCTGCGTGCGCACAATCTCGCTCCGCCAAAAACGCCACTGCATGAACGCGAGCAGCAGCAGGCCTTCGAGCGCCGCCTCGTAAAGTTGTGAGGGATGGCGCGGCAACATCAAATGCAGCGGCGTGCCGGGATCGGCGCTGTTCGGGAAAATCACGGCCCACGGCACGCGGGTGGGCGTGCCCCAGAGCTCGCCGTTGATGAAGTTGGCGATGCGGCCAAAGAAAAGTCCGGCCGGCGCAGCCGACACAATGAGATCCCCGAGGTGGAGGAACGGAATTTTTTCCGCACGCGCAAACCACGCGAGCGCGAGCGCGACGCCGATAAAACCGCCGTGGCTCGCCATGCCGCCTTCCCAAACCCGGAAAAAACTCAACGGGTCGCGGACGAGTTGGTCGGGATGATAGAGCAGGAAAGAGCCGAGCCGGCCGCCGAGCATCACGCCAAACACAATCGCGACCATGAGATCGCCGATCTTCGCGGCGGGCAGTTGTGAGCGGCCGGCCCGCGCGTAGCGGACGAGGAGCCAAGCAGCAGACAAAAATCCGAGCACGTAGGCCAACCCATAGTAGCGAAGGCCGACGTTGCCCCAGTGCGGACCGAGAAACGGGCTGAAGTTATGAATCCAGAAGGCCAGCGGCATGGCGGCGCGTCAGGTTTTTGGCGGCATGGGCGGCGTGCTGCCGGCGGCGCCGGCGGGCCGCGGCCGGGAGATCTTCTGGAGCTTGGCCCGCGCGAGCTCGCGCATGTCCACGGCGAGGTCGTCCTTCTCGAAAATTTCGCCGCCGAGCAAGTGCTCCATCAAATCCTCCATCGTGACCACGCCGGCGGTCGCGCCGAATTCATCGACGACGACGAGGATTTGCTGGTGCGCCTTGAGGCAGACCTGCAGCGCGTTGGCGGCAGTCGCGGTTTCGGGAATAAACTGCGCCTCGTGCATCAAGGACTCGACGAGCGCGAGGTCCTGATCGTTGGCCTTGGCCTTGAGGAGATCGCGGCGGCGGACGAGACCGACGATGTCGTCAAGGTTGCGGCTGTAAACGGGCAGGCGGCCAAATGGCAGGTTGGGGTATTCGCGGAAGACCTCGCCGACCGTCGCGTTCTTGCGCAGTGCGGTGACGACAGTGCGTGGCGTCATCAAGTCGGCCACGCGCACATCGTCGAGCGAGAGGGCATTGGCGATGATGCTTGATTCGCGCTGGCTGAGCGTGCCGTGCCGCGCGCCGCGCTCGGCGAGGAGAATGATTTCCTCGTCGGAACGGTGCACGTGCGCCGTTTGCCGGACCAGCGCGCGGACAATGACGTTGCACCCCCAGGTGATGGGCGTGAGCGCGCGGCGCATCCACCACAACGGATAGACGACGAGCGGCTGGAGTGCGCGGCGGTAAACCACGCCGATGGTTTTCGGCAGCACCTCGGCCCCGACCAGCAAGACTGCGCCAAAGACAAGGGTGAAAACGACCAGCACCCCGTCGGAGGCGAACAGGTGGGCGCCGAGCGCACCGATGACGACCGAGCCCAGGCCGTTGGCGATGGTGTTGAGCGTGAGAATCGTGGAAATCGTTTTGTCGAGTTCCTGCTTGATCGCCTCGAGACGTTGACCGCGGCGGGGGCGGGATTTTTTCAACGCCTCGATCTCGGCGGTCGTCGTGCTCAGCACCAGCGCCTCGAACAGTGAGCAGACGAAGGAGACCGTCAGCGTCACGACGATGGCGAGAATGAGCCAAGACATGAAGCCAGTTTATGCAGCCACTGCGGGTGGCGAATATATTCGGCGGACGGCGCCGGGTTGCAAAAGAGCCTTGCCGTGCCATCGGGCGCAGCGCGTAGTCTGAGGGCATGAGCGAACTCAAACGCACGCCCCTGCGGGATTTTCACGCCGCCCACGGCGCGCGCCTCGTGGACTTCGCCGGCTGGGAAATGCCGGTGCAATACCGCAGCATCCTCGAGGAGCACAAGGCCGTCCGCCGGGCCGCGGGCCTCTTCGACGTGAGCCACATGGGCGAGGTCGATGTGCGCGGGTCGGAGGCCGGCAAGTTCCTGAATCACCTGGTCACCAACGATCTCTCGAAAATGTATCCCGGCCGCGTCGTTTACTCGCCGATGTGCTACCCGACCGGCGGCGTGGTGGACGACCTGCTAATTTACATGTGGGATCCGGAGAAATATTTCCTCTGCATCAACGCCGGCAACATCGCCAAGGATCTCGCGTGGATTCGCGAGCAGGTGAAGGGCTTCGATGTCGCCGTCACCGACAAATCCGACGACTTCGGCCTGCTTGCCGTGCAGGGCCCGCGCGCCGCGGCGATTGTGCAGTCGCTCACCGGAGTGAAGCTCGATGCAGTTAAATACTATCACTTCGTCGAGGGCTCGGTCGCCGGAATGCACTGCTGCATCAGCCGCACGGGCTACACGGGTGAGGATGGGTTTGAACTCTACGTGAAGGCCAGCGAGGCGGTCGCCCTCGCCGAGGCGCTGCTCGCCGCAGGCGCGCCGCACGGGCTCGAACTCGCCGGACTCGGCGCGCGCGACAGCCTGCGCCTCGAAGCTGGCTACCCACTCTACGGCCACGAAATCACGCAGGACATTTCGCCGCTGACGGCCGGACTCGGCTGGACGGTGAAACTCGACAAGAGCGCCGACTTCATCGGCCGCGCGGCGTTGCTCGCCGAGAAGCAGAACGGCGCGCCGAACAAGGTCCTATTTTTCAAGACCGGCGACCGCCGCATCGTGCGTGCGGGAACGCCGGTGCTCGGCCCCGCCGGCGCCACGGTCGGCCGCGTGCTCTCCGGCACGCTCTCGCCCATCCTTAACGAGGCGATCGGCTCCGCGCTCGTGACCACTGCGGCTTTTGCGCAGCCGCTCGCCGTCGACATCCGCGGCACGAAAATTAATTTACAACTCGTCAAACCACCCTTCGTCACATTGAAGAAAGCATCATGAGCAACGTCCCCGCGAATCTCCGCTACGCAAAGTCCCACGAATGGCTGCGGCCCGAGGCCGACGGCACCGCGACGGTCGGCATCACCGACTACGCGCAGGCTTCGCTCGGCGACATCACCTACGTGCAGTTGCCGAAGGTCGGCGCGGCGCTCAAGGCCGGCGAAACATTCGGCGTGGTCGAGTCGGTGAAGGCCGCGAGCGATCTTTATGCACCCGCCGCCGGCACCGTGATCGCCGTCAACGCGGCGCTCGACTCAGCGCCCGAGACGTTGAACACGTCACCCTACGACGGTGGTTGGATGCTAAAACTGAAGCTTGCCAATCCGGCCGACGCGAACGCGCTTCTCGATGCGGCGGCCTACAGCAAGCTGGCGGGTTGAAAACAAGCGCAGCTGCGCGGAGCCGCCGCTTCGTTGCGGCGTATTTCTGGCGGCGCTGAGGCAAGCGGCACCGGCTGCCAGTTGGTGATTCTGCGGCTGAAAGCCACTGCTGTTCTGCCTGCGAGATTGCATCGCGCTCCACCCGGGTTAGCCTGCTGCCTCTGACATGCTGAGCGTGCCTCTTGAGCTTTTGATTATCGCCCTGCTGTTGCTGGCCAACGGCGTGCTTGCCATGGCGGAGATCGCGATGGTCTCGGCGCGCAAGGCGCGGTTGCGCAAGCTCGCGAACAAGGGCGACGTGCGCGCCCGCGCGGCCCTCGAAATCGCGAAGGCGCCCACGCGGTTTCTCTCGACGGTGCAGGTCGGCATCACGCTGCTGGGCGTGCTGGCGGGGGCGTTTGGCGGGCGGACGATTGCAGAAAATCTCCAGCAGTCGCTCGAAAAATGGCCGCCGCTCGCGATCTATGCCGAGGCGGTGAGCCTCGCGATCGTGGTGTGCGGCATCACGTTTGCGTCGGTCATCCTCGGCGAACTCGTGCCGAAACGGCTCGGGCTGCACGCGCCCGAGCGCGTCGCGATGATGGTCGTGCGACCCATCAATTTCCTCTCGCACATCGTGGCGCCGGTGGCATCGGTGCTCACTTTTGTCACCGACCGGACATTGCAGTTGTTCGGCATTGGCCAGCCCAAGGAGGCGCCGGTCACCGAGGAGGAGGTGCGCCTCCTCGTCGAGCAGGGCATCCATTCCGGCACGTTTAACCAGGCCGAACAACAGATGGTCGAGGGCGTGCTCACGCTCGATCAGCGGCTGGTAACGACGCTCATGACGCCGCGGCCGAAAATCGTCTTTCTCAACATCAACGATCCCGAGGATGTTAACTGGCGGAAAATCGTGACGAGCGCGCACTCGTATTTTCCGGTCTACCAAAACCACCACGATCAGGTCGTTGGCATGGTGGCGGTGAAAGCGCTGTGGGCGCACTCGGCGATCGGGCTGCCGATGACCTTGAAGAACCTCCTGCAGCCGCCGCTGTTTGTGCCCAAGACGATGATGGCGATTCAGCTGCTTGAGCAGTTCAAGAAAACGGGCAAACACATCGCCATCGTCATGGACGAATTCGGCGCGGTGCAGGGCATCGTGACGCTCATCGACGTGATGGAGTCGATCGTCGGCGACCTGCCGGAGCGCGGCGATCGCGCCCAGCCCGAGGCGAAACGCCGCGACGACGGCTCCTGGCTGATCGACGCGACAATGCCGACGGCCGAACTCAAGACGCTCCTCACCTTCGAGGGGCTGCTGCCGCACGAAGCCGACGCGGACTTCCAGACGCTCGGCGGCTTTGTGGTCACGCAGTTCGGCCGCATCCCGGCGGCGGCCGACTGGTTTGAATGGGGCGGCTGGCGCTTCGAGGTGGTCGATATGGACCGGCGGCGAGTGGACAAAGTGCTCGTCGCGCGGGCAGGCGTAGCGCAGGCACAGAAGGCAAGCTGAGCGCGTCGAGATCGACGCGCTCCGGGCGAAAAAAATCAGTCGCTACTCAGCCTTTTTGATCGGCGAGAACCTTGAGAATCGTCTCGGCTTGCTTGTCGGTGGTGCCTTTGTAGTCGGTGTAGATGATCTTGCCGTCCTTGACGAGGTAGGCGGACCGGTGCGCGAGTTCGCCCATGGCAGGCACGGACGTCGTCGGCACACCAAACGCGTTCACGACGGTCTTGTCGGGATCAGCAAGGAGCGTGAAGGGAAAGTGATATTTTTCCTTAAACGCGGTCTGTGCATCCGTCTTGTCGAGACTTACGCCAATGACAGCGACGCCCGCCTTGGTGAGCGCCTCGTAGCCGTCGCGGAGCGAGCAGCCCTGCGCGGTGCAGCCCTTGGTGTCGGCCTTCGGATAAAAATACACCAGCGTGTAGGGCTGTTGCTTGTAGACGTCGGCGAGGTTGAGCTTTGCGCCGGTTTCGGTGACACCGGTGACGGCCGGAGCGGCGTCGCCGACTTTGAGCGGCTCGCCGTGCGCAAACGCGAACAGGAGCGAAGAGACAAGAGACATGAGGAGGGCGGTGGGACGGAGTTGCATAGCCAGAAACCGTTACCCCTGGTGTGCCGTAGGCGCAAGTGGACGGGCGAAAAAACCCGGGCAGATTGTTCCGCGGATGCCGCGAATTTTGGGGAAAAATTTGCGAACTCTCGCCGGTCGCGGCGGGTCAATACCGACGCCGGCCCGCGGCGTGTCTGCGGGCGCGGCTCTCAAACCGACATGAACCAGAAAACAAAAATTGCCAAAAACCTCATTCTCGCGGCGATCGCCACACTCGGCCTCTCCGCTTCCGCGTTCGCCCAGGATCCAATGAAGGCACCGCCCAATCCGGCCGCGCCCACTGCGTCCGGGTTGCTCGGCAGCACCTACGCGGGTGTCGCGTGGAATTCTTATCGGTTGAACGACGGCCCGCCGTCCGCGGGGCATGGCGCGACGGCCTATTTCAACCAGTCGCTCGCTGACGACCTCGATTTCAGCGTCAGCTACGACTGGATGCGTGCGCACTCGGCGGTGTTGTCGACGACGGAGCAGAAGCTCGATTGGTCGGTGACCGGCTACACGAAACAGGACTGGGGCAAGCCGTTCGTGACGGTCGGCATCGCTCATGCGTGGCGGAACGGCGATGTCACGGGCCGGCATGGTTCGTGGGGCTTCGGGGCGGATATGGGCATCGAGTTTCAGGCCGCTCCCGCCTTGGCCATCACCCCGTTCGTCGGCTGGGATCGCGAGACGAGTTTCAGTCGCAACGCCACCCGTTACGGCCTGCGCACGACCTATCGCGTGAGCCGCGAGTGGAGCGTGACTGCCACGGCGCAATACCTCGAAGTGAAACGCATGGCGAATCGTGCCGAGTATTCGCTCGGGTTGAACTACCACTTCTGATCCAACCTGACTGGCGCCACGGCAAGCCGGTCCATTTCATTCAGTGGGCGGGCAGGCCACCGGTCTGCCTGCCTGCCTCACAGCTCAATGACCATGTCCTCGGCGCAGGCGAAACAATCCACGGGGCTGTTGGCCTCGCGCAGTTGTTGCCGGCACCATTCCAGCTGGTGGTCCAAGTCATCATCCGTCCGCCCCGGATCATGATGGAACAGGCCCAACCGTTTCACCCCCGCTTCGGTGGCCAGACGAAGGGCGTTGGCATAGGTGGAATGGCCCCAACCCCGGGTGCGTTGGTATTCCGCCTCGGTGTATTGGGCGTCGTGCAAGAGCAAATCCACGCCCCGGCAAAACTCGACATGGTCGGCGAAGCTTGGGCCGTTTTCATGGTGAAAACCCAATTCGTTATCGGGCAGGAATACAAAGACCTTGCCCTGCTCCTCCAGCTTGAACCCATAACCGCCGTCGGGGTGATTCAAGCGCACCGAGCGACATCCCGGCCCGTGATCCATCGTCGTGATTTTCCCCTCGCAGGAGTGGTCGCACTGACAACCGAAATCGAGCTGGGCCTGCAAAAACTCAAACGGCACCGGGAAAAACGGCGTCACCATTTGGTGTTCAAAATATCTCCGTAGCGAATGTTGGGCGTCAGGTCCGCCACAAAGGGTGATCCGGCATTGAGGAATATAAGCCGGATCAAAAAATGGGAACCCGCACAAGTGATCCCAATGGGCGTGGGTGAGCAGCATCAGCAGATTCAGCTCCCGCTCGGCCACGAGGGCTTTGCCCAGATTCCGCAGCCCGGAGCCGGCATCCAAAATGATCACGCGGCCATCCTGGGTGCGAACCTCGACGCAGGTGGTATTTCCACCATACCGCAGGGTCTGTTTCCCCGGCGTGGTCAAGGACCCACGACAGCCCCAGATTTTTATTTTCATAGCGTGCCCCAATGGTGCGGAGCATCCAACTAGGTGACTTTACCTATCACGTCGAGCCGGTAAGCGCGATGACCGACGCGGGGCTTGCGCGCCGTGCGTGCTGCACGCCAAGCTGGTAGTTCATGCAGAGAACTTCCGACCTCAATGTCGTCGAGACACGCCCCCTGCCCTCGCCCGCCGCACTCCTAGCGGAGCTGCCGAAGACCGAGGCTCAGGCGAAATTCGTCACGCACGCACGCCGCGAAATTCACCGGCTCATCTTTACCAATGATAAACGGTTTTTGCTGATTGTCGGTCCGTGCTCGATCCACGATCTCGACGCCGGCCGCGACTATGCTCGCCGGCTCACCGCCCTTGCCCGCGAGGTCACCGACCGCGTGATGATCGTGATGCGCGTCTATTTCGAAAAGCCGCGCACCACGGTTGGCTGGAAGGGGCTCATCATGGATCCACACCTTGATGGATCGCACGATATCGCCGCCGGTCTGCGCGCGGCGCGGGCGTTTCTCCGGGAAGTCCTCGACCTCGGCCTGCCGACGGCGACCGAACTGCTCGATCCCATTACGCCGCAATACATCGCCGACCTCATTTGTTGGTCCGCCATAGGCGCGCGCACCGCCGAGTCGCAGACGCACCGCCAGATGGCCAGCGGCCTCTCCATGCCGCTCGGCTTCAAGAACGGCACCGACGGCTCCATTGCGACGGCGATCAACGCCATCCGTGCCGCCGCGCAGCCGCACACCTTTCTCGGCATCAATCTCAACGGCTCCGCCTCCGCCATCGTGACGCGTGGCAACCCCGACTGCCACATCGTCCTGCGCGGTGGCACCTCCGGCCCCAACTGTTCGCCCGCCCACATCGCGAAAACCGAGCAACTCCTCGCGAAAGCCGGCCTGCCGAAATCCATCCTTGTAGATTGCTCGCACGACAACTCCGCGAAACAACCCGAGCGCCAGCCCGAGGTGCTCCGCGAACTTCTCGCACAAATCACCGCCGGCAGCGCCTCCATCATGGGTGCCATGCTTGAGAGCAACCTCGCGGCCGGCAGCCAGCCCTTCCCGCAACCGCGGGAGAAACTCCGCTACGGCGTCAGCATCACCGACGGCTGCATCGACTGGCCCACGACCGAGAAACTTGTCCGCGAACTCTACGCCTCGCTCGCACCGCGTTTCAGCTAATCTCCTGCCTCGTTCCAGCTAACACCCGCCGTGCCATCGAATTTTACCGTGCCTTCTGCGGCCTGATGCCTAAATTGCGTTTTTCTCCATGAAAACTCCCATCCGTGTCGCTGTCACCGGAGCCGCCGGCCAAATCGGCTACTCCCTGCTCTTCCGCATCGCCTCCGGCGCGATGTTCGGTCCCGACCAGCCGCTTATCCTCCAGCTTATCGAAGCTCCGATCGAGAAAGTCATGAAGGCCCTCGAGGGCGTCGCGATGGAGCTCGAAGACTGCGCGTTTCCCCTCATCAAAGGCATCATCCAAACCTCCGACCCCGCCGTCGGCTTCAAGGATGCCAACTGGATCCTCCTCGTCGGCGCCAAGCCCCGCGGCCCCGGCATGGAGCGCGCCGATCTTCTGAAGGACAACGGCGCGATCTTCATTGGCCAAGGCAAGATCATCGATGCCGTCGCCGCGGCCGACGCGCGCGTCGTCGTCGTCGGTAATCCCGCCAACACGAACTGCATGATCGTCGCTTCGCAGGCCAAGCGCCTCCCCGCCGAGCGTTTCACCTGCATGGTGCGCCTCGATCAAAACCGCGCCCAGGTCCAGCTCGCGAAAAAAGCCGGCGTCGATCTCGCCGCCGTCCAAAACCTCTTCATCTACGGCAACCACAGCCCGACGATGTTCCCGGCCTTCGCACACGCCACCATCAACGGCAAGCTCGCGACCGCCGTCATCAACGATGCGGCGTGGTTCCAAGGCCCGTTCTGCGAGACGGTTGGCAAGCGGGGCGCCGTGATCATCGCCGCTCGCGGCGCGTCGTCCGCCGCCTCCGCCGCGAACGCCCTGGTCGGTCATGTCCGCTCGCTCGTGACGCCCGGCGAGATTCACTCCGTCGGCGTAAAGTCAAATGGCCGCTACGGCTTCGACGCCAACGTCTGGGCCGGCATGCCGGTCCGCACGACAACGCCCGGCAGTTACGAAGTCATCACGACCTATGCGATGGACGATTTCGCCAAATCGAAAATCGCCGTGACCAACAAGGAACTCACCGACGAGCGCGCCTTCGTCGCCCATCTGACAACCTAGCGCTTCGCGTTATTGCTCACTTCCAAAGCGGCGCCCACTCCGGGCGCCGTTTTTTTCCGCTTCACCCGATCAGCCCGCTCAGCCCCTTGCTGATCCGAAACGCCTCCCGCACCGCCGCAAACGCCTCGATCAACTCCGCCGGCCCGCCGGCCCGCGGAAACACAATTTCGAGCATTGGGCCCGTGCACCGCACCGTTGCATCGACGCCCTCGACCGACACCGTGCAATCCCGGTAGTCCGACGGATAAGTCACCGTCAGCCCGTCATCGCGGTCCAGTTCTTCGATCGCATCGATCACCGCCTCCACGTTCGCACCCTTCTTCAACACGAATGAGATCTCCGAAAACCGCCCCGAAAAAATCCGCGCAAACGCCTCCGTCCGCGCCAGCCCCGCGCTCATCAAACCCCGCAGGGTGGTCGTCACCGCGTAGCGCGCCGGCTCCCGTTCTTCGAGTGCGTAGTAAATTTCCACCGTGAAATCCTTCGCGCCGAGCATCGCCAGCGGACTCGTCACGCTGAGCGCGAACTCTTTCCGCTTGTAGCCAAGCCCGGCGCGCAAGTCCTGAAAAAGCTTCTCCGCCTCGTCCGCCAGCTCCCGCTCGCAGATCTTGCCCAGAAACGCGTTCGTCGCCGCATTCGCCGCGTCGGGCACCGAGTGATGTCCCTTCTTGAACCCGCTGAGTCCTTTTACGAACCCGCCGGCACGGCCGACGAAGCTGATCCCGGCCACGACACGGGAAGGGAGTTCATCTGGCGACATGAGCCGCTAGCAAACGCACCCCGCTGCCCGCCGCCAGTCCGAAATCTGCGCCTCACGCCACCGCCGGCTTCGCAGTCACTTTCTTGAATAGCGCGACAATCCCGACGAGCGCCATGATCGGCAGCCAAACCGGCGAGAGCACCAGCGCGAGCAGTAAACC
>OCZT010002605.1_pt1 | contig 18552 bp, 17 predicted proteins | sample 1539031 | NCBI WGS metagenome assembly OCZT01 (sample SAMEA3539308, study PRJEB22396) | soil metagenome | biome: tundra; feature: field; material: soil | place: USA | collected 2010-05 | depth 0.15 m | reverse complement strand
TAGGAACGGTTGGCAAAGGCGGGCTGCACTGGGTAGAGATTCCGGTGACGATCTTGGTGCCGACAGCAATGCTTCCGCCATTGTTTACATTGGCGCCGGCGGTCCAAGTGGAGGATGCGATGCCGAGCGAAACACCGCCGAGTGCGGCACTTCCGACGACACCGACTGCATTGCTGCTAGTGGAATCTACAGTCGTCCCACACCCCGAAGGCGTGAGCTTGGCGTTGTTGCTGAGGTTGAGGTCCATGCCTGTCGTGCCTTCCAGACAGAGGCAGGTAGGGCTGGTCTGGCCGGGCGCAGCGACCGCCCGCGCGGAGACTGTCACCGTAGGCTTGTGGGTGATAAGCTGCATGAAAAAAGTCGAAATGGGCTGGGACACAACCGCCTCAACATAGGCAGTCGAGTTGAGGTAACTGCCTGACGTTGGGTTCCCCACAGTAACCACGGCAGGATTCTTCGCCAGGCTGTTGTCGAAACCATTCAGCTTGGCCATTGCGTAGGCCGCGGTCCGCGCACTTGATTGGCTATTGATCCACTGTTCGGCGGCGGCCAGGGCTGCCGCGTCAGCCGCTCCCTGGGCCATCCTCTTTGCGTGGAACAGATATTCCACATCGATCCCCAGCGCGACGAAACCGAACAAGAAAGTCGCCATGAAAAGAGCCATCACCACCGTGGTTTGCCCGTCCTCACCGCCTGGCAGCTTTGCGAATCGGACTCTAGCAGGCCGCTGAGGTTGAGCACGGTCTTCGGTATATCGGCCGTCCCCTTTATCCAGGGTGCCGGCTGACTGGGCAATCGGGGCTTGCCGGCCCTCGTCTCGTAGAAATTTCATGGCCTGCCCTTTCTCTAGGCTGCGTTCGAAATGAGAGTCTTACAACTTCTCCTTGCCGCTGCGCCCGGGGTAGTGCGCGGTTAGTTTGTCCGCGGCCCGCTTGCAGGCGGTGAAAGAACGGTCGCGCTGGAGACATTCGTCAGCGCGTGCCTGTCATATGGTTCCTCACGAGAGAACCTACAGCGACATATCGGCATGCTACCGAAAGAGATTAAGCCGCACCATTCCCTGCAAGTGGTATTAACTGGCCAGTTAACATGCAGGGTTTGTGCCAGCCCACAGCAGTAGCCTGCCGAGAAGGCAGGCTGGCGAATTATTCTGCGGGAGGACCTTCGAAGAAAATGGGCCGGCGGTTTATCTGGCGCTGGCCTGCGAGCGGGACGATTCCGGCGGGGGTGGGCCGTAGTACGGCAGTTTCTGCTGCTCTTCGGCGGCGCGCTTCACGCCGATATTGTCGAAGAGAAGACTTGGCGCGATGGTCGTCGAGGGGACGGCACCGAGGGAGTTGGAGACGTGCTCGTCGTCACCAGCGGCGACGATACCGGAGCGCAGGCTGCGATTGTCGAGTTCGTCGAAGACCGCGCCGCGCACCAGTTCGCGGTTGCCGTCGGGATGCACCCGGTAGAGGACGCGTGGCGCCAGCGGCCCGCCGAGCGTCTCGACCGCATACACATCGCGGTCCTGTTCCCTGGCCATCGAGAGCAGGCGCGCGGTTATCGCGGCGGGGCTCAAAGGGGCATTCGACTTGAAGATCATCACGCCGGCGCGTGACTGTGCGCCTTGTCCGACTGCGGCGCGGCCGTGTCCGTCCGACTCTGGGAAGTCCTTGATTGGTGTGCGCCCGATCAGATAGTTCTGCAGTTTGCCGTTCACGACGACGTCGACCGACTGCGCCGGCACGCCTTCATCGTCTACCGCGTAGGCGCCGAGCAATGTGCGGCCCGCAAAGGTTGTCGTCAGAGGATCGTCGGTCGCGTTGAGGAACTCGGGCAGCACGCGGGCATGAAAGCTCGACGTGTACAGTCCGTTGGTGCGCGCGGTGGTGCCCATTTCAGGCCGGCTCGCTTCCACGTTCGGGACGAAGAGGCTGTTCATCACGTCCGCCGCGGCGTCGCCGCTGAACAGCACCGGGCCGTGGTAGTCCTCGGCCGAGACGACGGGCGCGTTACGCAGCGCCTCCAGGCTCTTGAGGTCGTCGATCACCCGCTGGCGGAAGGCAGGCCAGGCCTCCAACTCTTCTGCGGACGCCGCCACAGTCCCATTTTCGCGGGCCAGTTGCATTCCATCGGCCGCCTGTCCGCCTACTCCAATGTTGGCGCTGTAGCCACCATAGCCGTGGCGTATGACGCTGCCTTCGGTGTTGACCAGATAGCGATTGACCGCGATCGCCCGCAGGTTGGCGCTCGAATACTGCACATTCGCGGACGATGCGCGGACCTCGGGATCGGACGCATACAGGCCGCTGGCGTCTACGATGCGGCGCTTCCACTCGGCGCGGTCTATTTCCAGCGGAACGAGCGGGCCGATATGCACGATGGGCTTGGCGGGAGCAAAGTCTTTTTCCGTCGGCGGCGTCTCGAAGCGCTTCAACGCTGCCTGCTTGGCGGAGTAGGCGCGCAGTGCGTTCTTGTAGGCCTCATCGGTCGCGGTCCAGAGAGAGTAGCGAATCGCCTGCGGATTGTTGTCGGTCGCGGCAAGCGCTACGGAGCCATCTCCGCGGCTGGCGCTGGAATCGGTCGCATAGCTGCCGATGCGCACCGTGACCCGCACGATTCTCTGGTGGCCAGCCTCTTCGCGGACGAGCGCGCCGTAGTTGGCGACGGCCTCGTAGGTGGCGAAGTCATCGAGGCGGTACTCGATGAAGTAGGGACGCTGCATGCCGGGGAGGAGCAGCTGGGCTTGCTCGCGGTCGAGTTCGGCCTGCATGGCTCGCAGCACAGGGTCATCCTTCGGGGAATTCTGTGGCGTTGCTGCATGTGTAACTGAAGCTGTAGCAGATAGGATGAGCACGGCGATTATCAAGAGTTTTCTGCGGCTTATTTGTAACGATGAGAGGAGCATATAGTTTTAATTTGCTCCTTTTTCGGATTTTATTGCGGCTGCAGGCGCGTTCGGTGGCGGGAGAATGGGCGGGCGGGCAGTTCCCTGGGCTTGACGTTGCGTCTCAATCTGGCTGACCAGCATGGCCGGGGCGACAGCGCTCACGGGAATGCTTCCTGACTCGGCGCCGCATATTCCGTTGAAAATGTCCTGTTTATTGCCGGTTGCCAGGATGCTGTTGAGGGCAGCCTGAGGCGTCCCCACAATGCTGACGCCGCGCACCAGTTCGTCGGGACGGCCATCCACATAGACCCGGTAGACCACCAGCGGAATCACTTGGAAGGCCTGCGGGGAACGCCGCGTGGTGACTGCGAAGCCGGAGGAGATGTCTTCGAAGTAGAGGCCGTATGCCTTGCCCTGCTTCCTGGCCTCGGCGATCAGCATGATGCGGAGTTCGGATTCGGGGACGGTCTTTGAAGAGGTAACAACGAGGTTGCCCTGGCGTCCGGTAGGCATGTGGCCCGACTCGGCGCGGCCGTGTCCGTTGCTTTGGGCGACGCTCGCGATGGGCAGACGCGACATGAGGAAAGTCTCAAGAATGCCATTCTTGATCAGGTCTACGCGGCGGGCGGCCTGGCCCTCGTCGTCATAGTCGTAGTGGCCGCTGAGCGATGTGCCCTGGAAACTGGTCAGGGTGGGGTCGTCGGCGACGCTGAGGAACGCGGGCAGAATGGGTTTACCGAGCAGTTTGGTGAATGTCTGGCCCTCTTCGTCACCGCGCTGGCGCTGGCCTTCGAGCCTGTGGCCGAGCACTTCGTGGAAGAAGACGGCGGAGGCTCGTCCGCTGAGGATGGCCGGCCCGCTGAATGGCTCTGTCACTGGCGCGGTGCGGAGGGCTTCGAGGTTCTTCGCCATCGCGATGGTCTTTTCGGTAAGCGTCTTCTGATCGGGCAGGTGGGCGGCGGATTCGGCCTCGAAGGTCTCGGCGCGAAACAGGTCCATGCCGTCGAGGGCCCGGGTTCGCGCAACGATGACGAGTCTTGCGACATGGCTGGGAGTGGCGACGCGAGCACCTTCGGAGGAGACGAAGTAGTCGGTCTCCGTGGAGGCCTGGAACTGGACGGCATCAGCGAAGACATCGGGGTACTGGGAGAACAGGCTGGATATCTCGCGCAGACGCTGCTCCCAGGCAGTACGATCGACGACGAGAGCAGGGGCAGGGGGAAGAATGGCGGTCTGCGGCTGCTCGGCGCTGAAGTCCGCCGATCCGTCCTCTTCCTTCGCGCGCACCTGCTGCTCGGTCTTGACTTTCAGGAAGCCATCGAGCGCGCGGGCATAGCCGCGATTGGTCGCATACCAGAGTGAACGCGCGATAGCGCTTCGGTCGTCCGTCAGAGGAAGAGGCATTGTGGTCAGCGCACTGGTGCGATGGTCTCCGTGGGTGTTGTCTTCGGCTGGAGCGCCGAGACGCACTTGCACGTCAACCGACCGGCGATGGCTCTCGTTGGAATTGGTAATCGCGCCATACCCCGCAGCGATAGCCACGAAGTTGGCGTCGGAGACCGCATAACTGAGGAAGTACGGCTTAGGCTGCTGCGCGGCCGCGGCTCCGTCGGCGCCGAGCGAGGACATCGCACGCTTCAACTCAGCATCGAGCGCGTTGACCAGGACGGCTTCGGCGGCCTTGCTGGTTGCGGCGGAGGCTGCAGGTGCGGGATCGGACGCGGCCATCGCGGCGTGCTGCGGTACGAGCGCCGCTGCCAGGATGAGCCCTGCGAGGGATGCACAGCTATGGATCAGAATTCGGTTGGGTCTGCGGGTATTAGGATGTGCCATTGAGCCTGTCTTTAGGTGCGGAGGTGCGCTTTCGAGTCTACGGGAATGCTACACCGGATGTCGCGGGTGTTATTTTGCGCCAGGGCGCGTGGATGAGGCACACTGGAGCGCACGCTTCCGGAGTTTAACGAATGCGCTCTCGCAGTACGGCACTCCTGCTGGTCGCGCTGGCGGCTGGTTTCGCGGCTATGGCCGGATGGCTCGCCCGCCCAACTCCCACCGAGGCTCGGGCGGAGCAGATCGCGGCCCACAATTCGATCGCATACACGCTGCCGCCGGGGAAGCTGGCGAAGGCGGTCGCGCTCCATCGCGCGCGCATGACGCTCGAGGTCGTGGGCACGGTCTGGACGCTGGCTCAACTGGTGCTGATCCTTGTTACAGGTGCAGCGGCGCGCATGCGCGACATTGCGGCCGGGTTGTCAAAGAACCGCTGGGTGCAGGGCTTCGCCTTTCTCTTTTTCTTGCTGCTGCTCACTCACCTGCTCGATCTTCCGCTCGGCATCTATGGACATCGGGAGGCGGTGAGCTATGGGCTGTCGGTACAGGGTTGGGGCAGTTGGCTGGGTGATAGAGCCAAGATGTTGGCCCTGGAGTGGCTTATCGGCGGGCATCTGGTGATGCTGATGTTCTGGATTATCCGCAGATCGCCCACGCGCTGGTGGTTCTGGTTCTGGATTCCTGCGGTGCTCAGCGTGATCGCGGGTGTGTTCGTGACGCCATACGTGATCGATCCGCTATTCAACAAATTTGATCCGCTTGCGAAGGCCGATCCGGTGCTGGTGCAGCGGCTCCAGGATGTCGTCGCTCGCGGAGGCCTTTCGATTCCGCCCGAGCGGATGTTCCTGATGAAGGCGAGCGCCAAGTCAACCGAGCTGAACGCCTACGTCACCGGCTTTGGATCGTCCAAGCGTGTCGTCGTCTGGGACACGACGATTGCAAGGTCTACGCCCGATGAGATCAGCTTCATCTTCGCGCACGAGATGGGCCATTACGCGCTGGGACATGTTGTTGCCGGCGTGGGGCTGACGTGTGTTGCGCTGCTTCCGTTCTTTTGGTTTGGGTACCACGGAGTGCGCATTCTGCTTGGGCGATACGGGGCGGCGTGGAGGATTTCGTCGCAGCAGGACTGGGGCGCGCTGGTGGTCCTGGTGCTTGTGCTGTCTGCGCTTTCCATGATTACCGATCCGATCGGCAATGCCTTCAGCCGGGCAATTGAGCACGACGCCGATGTCTACGGGCAGGAGGCGGTACACGGCATCGTCGCCGACCCGCAGGGGGTGGGGCGGCAGTCCTTCCAGGTGCTGGGCGAAGAGTCGCTGGAGGATCCCACGCCGCACCCCTTCTTCGAATGGTGGTTCGACACCCATCCGCCGATCCGTTTTCGAGCTGGATTTACCGAGGCGTACGATCCATGGGCTGTGGGCGAGCATCCGAAATACTTTGCCAAGTGAACAAAACGGAGTTGTGCGAGGCTTGTTGTATGAGTGCTGATTGTGTTTTCTGCAGGATCGTCGAGGGGAGCATTCCAGCGAAGCGCGTCTACGAAGACGACCTATGTCTGTGCTTCGCGGACCTTAACCCGCAGGCTCCGACCCATCTGCTGATCATTCCTAAAGAACACATCGCCTCTCAGGCGCACGCGGAGGAAGGGCATGCTCCGCTGCTTGGACACATGATGGCGAAGGCCGCCGAGATTGCGCGCGGTGCGGGACTTGATCGCGGCTACCGCGTCGTCGTCAACACAGGGCCGGATGGCGTCCAGACGGTCGAGCACCTGCACCTGCATCTGCTTGGCGGACGGCACATGACCTGGCCTCCGGGCTAGATAAGCCTGAGATTTCAGGATAGATAAGGGATAATAGGGAAGGGCTGCGTGGAGTTCGCAGTGCTCTTTGGAACGTGCTTCTTCTGCTGTAGGAAAGGCCGTTTACTCGGGAAGGGGCTGACTCTTGTCTTTGGAATCCACGCAATCGCAATCCGGCTATGCTGCTGCGGAAGGCGTTGACCCCGGTCTCGATCGCGGGGAGGTACAGGCTCCGGCTTCCGTCCTGCAGGCCGAGCCGCTGTGCGTGGATCTGGATGGCACGCTGGTCAAGTCCGACACGCTGCTGGATACGGTGATTGTGCTGGCTCGGCAAAGTCCCGGCTCGCTGCTGCAATTTCCGAAGTGGATCGGCCAGGGCAAGGCTGCGTTCAAGCGAAAGGTGTCATCGCTGGCGGCGATCGATGTGGTGCATCTGCCCTACAATCAGCCGCTGCTCGAATATCTAAGGCAGCAACACGCAGAGGGCCGCCAGATCTACCTTGCGACTGGCGCCGATACGCTGCTGGCCGAGCGCGTGGCGGCGCATCTGGGTATCTTTGCCGGCGTTCTTGCTTCGGATGGAAGCGTCAACCTTACCGGTCGTAACAAGCTTGCCGCGTTTCAGGAGAGATTTCCGGCCGGCTTCTGCTACATCGGGAACGCGCGGCCCGACGTTCCTTTGCTGACCCATTGTGTGAATCCGATGGTGGCGAATCCGCACCGCAGTCTACGTGCCGGTCTGCGTTCGGCGAGGGTAGTTCCAGTGCTGACATTTGACGATGCCGTCTCGCCGATCAAGGCGTGGCTGCGCGCCATTCGGCTGCACCAGTGGGCGAAGAACGTGCTGATCTTCCTTCCGGTTCTGCTTGCGCACGTGCGCGCGGTCGGCCCGATAGTTGCGACGTTTCTGGCTTTTCTGAGCTTCGGGCTGGCCGCTTCGGCAACCTACATCGTCAACGATTTGCTGGATCTCGAGGCGGACCGCCACCACCCGCGCAAACGCCGCAGGCCCTTTGCCGCGGGAGACCTCTCGCCGATTGCGGGCGTGGCTACGGTTGTCGTCTTTCTAGCATTGTCTCTGGCGCTTGCGTTAGCGCTGCCGCGGGTTCTATTCACATTGTCCCCGCAATTTCCATGGAATGGCCAGGGGAAATTTTTGCAGTGGCTGGTTATCTACGCCATATCAACGATCGCGTATTCGCTGCGCCTAAAGAGGATGGTGCTGGTGGATGTGATTGTGCTCTCGGGTTTGTACACGATTCGCATTCTCGCGGGATCGGCGGCGGCCGGAGTGATGGTCTCTCCGTGGCTGGCGGCTTTCAGTATCTTCTTCTTCCTATCGCTCGCCTTCGTGAAGCGCTTCTCCGAGCTGGAAAGCATGCGCGTGCGCAGCGAGGCTTCGGGGAAAGTGGCTGTCAAGGGCCGCGGATATCGCATCTCCGATCTGGAACAACTGCGCAGCTTTGGAACGTCGAGCGGATACGCTTCGGTGCTGGTGTTCCTGCTGTATATCGGCAATCTCGACGCCGCGGCGAAGCTGTATGTCCACACCACGCGACTGTGGCTTCTTGTTCCCGTGCTCCTGCTCTGGCTGAGCCGGCTGTGGCTTCTTGCCTCGCGCGATGAGTTGCACGAGGATCCCGTGGTGTATGCGATCACGGATAAGCGCAGTCTGCTGCTGGGAGTGATTGTGGTGGCCATTGTGCTGTCGGCGCTATAAGGGTGGGGTAGACTGAAGTAGATGAAAACGCGAGATATCCTTCGTCTAATTCAGGATGAAGGCTGGTATCAGGGTGGCGCAGCGCGGTAGCCATCGGCAATTCAAGCATCCTTTGAGGTCCGGCAAAGTCACCATCGCCGGACACCCTTCTGAGGAGATGGACGAAGGGACCCGCAAGAGCATCTTTAAGCAGGCAGGAATTAAGCCATGAAAGAGTACGCCGTCATCTTCGAGAAAACCTCCACAGGCTGGAGCGCCTATGCGCCTGACCTTCCTGGCCTCGGCGTAGCTGGGCCAACCTACGAAGCCACTGAGGAACTCATCCGCGATGGCATCGTGTTTCACATCGAAGGCCTGCTAGCCGATGGAGATCCGGTCCCCGAACCAACGACCCGCGTTGCCCAAATGCCTATTTCTGCCTGACCCGTTCATGAACGAAGCAATTCCACAACTTTCCAATTACGACGAACCTTCCCTGGACGCGGCCTTCGCTACATTGGCCGAAGAGGTCCGCGGCGAGTCTGCTTCCCTTGTGGACGTAGAGCCGTTCCGTCTGCGCTGGCTCGGCCGCAAACAAGGCCGGCTGAAGCTCATCAGCGAGGCATGGCTCAAGTCTGCGCCCGCGGACGCACGTAAGCCGTTGGGGATGCGATTCAACCAACTGAAGCAACAGATTGAAGCGGCTCTGGCGGATGGCATTGCGGCTCCGGCTGTACCCGCAGCGAAAGCCAAAGTAGACATCACGCTTCCGGGCATCGTGCGCGAACCGGGAATTGAGCATCCGCTGCTGAAGACGATGCACGAGATTGTGCGCGTCTTCCACCGTCTTGGCTATTCGACGGCGCTCGGGCCGCAAGTGGAGAGCGATTTCTACAATTTCGAGGCGCTGAACTTCCCGCCGAATCATCCTGCGCGCGACACTCAGGACACGCTCGTGCTCGCCGGTCAGCAGGCGCGGCCATCGCGCGACCGTCTGCTGATGCGGACGCATACATCGCCGGTGCAGATTCGCACCATGATCGCCGAGGCGCCGCCGATTCGCATCGTGGTTCCGGGCAAGGTACACCGCAACGACGCCGCGGACGCCACGCACTCGCCCGTCTTCCACCAGGTAGAAGGCTTGTGCGTTGACACTAATATCACTTTTTCGGATCTGAAGGGAACGCTTGATCACGCCATGAAGGCGCTGTTTGGGTCGGGTGTGAAGACGCGTTTCTTCCCGAGCTTTTTCCCATTCACCGAGCCCAGCGCTGACGTGCAGATCAGCTGCATCTTCTGTGCTGGCAAAGGCTGCCGCAAGTGCAAGCAGTCCGGCTGGATCGAGCTACTGGGCTGCGGCATGGTCGATCCAGCGGTCTTTGCAAGCGTTGACGAGCAGCGTGTGGCCCAGGGCCGAGAGCGTGCCTACGACCCTGCAAAGATCACCGGATTCGCCTTCGGCATGGGCGTCGAGAGGATCGCGATGATTCAGCATGGCATCTCCGACATTGGCCAGTTCTACTCCGGCGACATGCGGTTTATGGAGCAATTCGCGTAGGTGGTAAACCGACAGGCTGAGGCGAGGCTGCACACATGGGCAAGCAATTCGACAGGATCGAACAGTCCCAACGGGAGTTCATTGAGGGGCAGCGCATCTTCTTCAACGCGTCTGCGTGTGCGGACGGGCGCGTCAATCTTTCCCCACGCGATGTGGATTCTCTGCGCGTGCTCGATCCGCATACGGTTGTCTATCTCGATCTCACCGGCAGCGGAAACGAGACCGCGGCGCACCTGCGCGCGGATGGCCGACTCACGCTGATGTTCTGCGCATTTGAAGGGCCGCCGATGATTCTCCGGCTCTATGGCCGGGGGCGCCTCCTCCCTCGGCATGGCTCGGAGTACAACGCGCTGCTTGCATCGCACTTCGATCGTCAGGAGACTCCGGGCGCACGTCAGATGGTACGGCTCGACGTGGAAATGGTGCAAACCTCCTGCGGGATGAATGTCCCGTTGTTCGAGTACGTTGCCGAGCGCGACCAGCTTAAGCGCTGGGCGGTGGCGAAAGGCGAGGCCGGTCTCGAAGACTACCGCAGTCAGAAGAACGTCCGCAGTCTGGACGGGCTTCCCACCGGTCTTTTACGAGAAAGCCCCGTCACCGAAGCGGCGGGTAAAGCGGCGCACCATTTAGACTAGAAGCCGTCCGACATGAATATCCTCACCGCGTGGCTGCGCCACTATCTGCCTTCTCTTTCCGCCTCCGACCGGCAACTAGCCGAAGATTTAACCCTCCGCGGCATCGCGGTTGAAGGCGTGCATGATCTGGGCGGCGGCAACGGCCACCTGTTCGAGATGGACATCACCACAAATCGAGTCGATGCGATGAATCATTACGGCATCGCCCGCGAGGCAGCGACGATCTACAACCTGCCTTTGGCGCCGCTGGATAGTGCGCTACCTGCCGCTGCTTCTGGTGCTAAGCCATTCTCCGTGGCGATCGAAACGCCGGAACTGTGTGGGCGCTTCACCGCTCGAGTGCTGCGTGGCGTGACCATCGCGCCGTCGACGGGCCGGGTGGCCGACTATTTTGCTTTGCTCGGGTCCAAGCCGATTTCGAATGCGGTGGATGCATCGAACTTCGTGCTGCAGGGCATGGGCCATCCAACGCACGCGTTCGATCTGGACAAGATTGATGGCGGAATCATCGTCCGGTTCGCGCGCAAGGGCGAACGTCTGAAGCTGCTCGATGGAACCGACCGCACGCTTGAGGCCGATGACCTCGTCGTCGCGGACCATGCGAAGACGCTGGGACTGGCCGGCGTCATGGGCGGTTGGGACTCGATGATTACTACGGAGACGAAGAACGTCTTGGTAGAGGCCGCGTGGTTTGACCCATCTGCTGTGCGCAAGAGCGCGCGGCGGCATGGGCTGCATACGGACGCGTCGCACCGCTTCGAGCGCGGCGCGGACTTCAACGCCTGCGCCACGGCCAATGCGCTGGTGGCGAAGCTGATTCTGCAGGATGGGGGTATGGTGGACGGTGAGTTGGTCGACATCGTGGTGCCCGCGGTCGCGGCGCGCACCGCTTCGCGGCCGCCGATCGCGCTATCGGTGCAGCAGGTGCAGCGGCATCTGGGTACGACGCTTGCGGCGCAGCAGGGTCAGGAAGGCATCACGGGCGAACTCATCGTGCGTTACCTTACTGCGCTCGGATGCGAACTGTCGAAGGCGAATTCGGGTGATGAGGACTTTGCGGTGAAGCTGCCGAGTTGGCGGCTCGATCTGGAGCGCGAGATTGATCTGGTGGAAGAGGTTGCGCGCGTCTATGGATACAACCGCTTCGCCAACACGCTGCCCACGGCGCTGCCGGTGATCGCGCATCCGCTTGCGGCTGCAGAGGCGGCGGTGCGGACACGTCTGCTGGCGCTCGGCTACTCGGAGGCAATTTCCAGTTCGTTCGCGTCAGCGGTGGACGGCGAAATGTTTGCGGCGAAGCAGCGTGGAGTGATCGCGTTGGAGAATCCGCTGTCGGAAGAAGCGCGGCTGCTGCGGCCATCGCTGATGCCGGGGATGATTGCGATGCTCGCCCACAACCTGAACCGCGATGTGCGCGATGTGCGGCTGTTCGAGCAGGGTGCGGTTTTCACAGGGTCGATCGAAGAGGTGATCGAATCGCACGGCCTGTCGTTGGGCCTGACTGGCGAGTTGGCGGCGACACGCGTGCACAGTGCGAAGGACGCGGGCGTCTTCGAGTTGAAGGGCGTGGTCGAGTCGCTGACATCACTGTTTGCGGCCTCGCCGGATGCGCTGGGTACGAGCGCGGCGGATGGACTGACGTTTTCTGCCGATGTGCCAGCCTGGCTTGAGCCTGGCCGCGGCGCGACGGCGATGCTGGATGGAAGGCCGATCGCCCGCTTTGGCGAATTGGCGGGGCGCGAGCGGGAGGCAAGGAAGCTGCGCCAGCCGGTCTGCGTAGCGGAGGTCGACCTTGACGCGCTCTACAGATTGCCACTGCGGCGAGCCACGGCGGGCGAACTGTCGCGCTTCCAGGCGGTGGAGCGGGACTTCTCCTTCAGCTTCGCCGATTCGGTTCAGTGGCGGACCATCGCCGACGCGGTTGCCGCGCTTGCGATTCCGGAGCTGACACGGCTTGCGCCGGTTGAGATCTTCCGTGATGCGAAGGCGAGTTCGGTGCCGGTGGGACACTACGCGTTGCTACTGCGGTGCGTCTTCCAGTCGAATGAGAGAACGCTGCGCGAGGACGAGTTAGCGCAGTGGTCATCGAAACTGATTGCGGCTCTCACGGCGATTGGCGGGGCGATCCGGACCTAGTAAGCAGGGGCTGACGTGGACTCGGGCGAGAAGAAGTCTCACGCCGATTTACACCGAGCCCAGTACCGTTTGAGTACTCAGCAATGGCCGAAGCAAACAAATTAGTCGCATCAAGGCGGGTTCGCCGCAGGGGGCCGCGGGGAATTCCACGCGGGACGCGGCTATACTGCGGACATGAGTTCCGGTGTGAGTGTGGATGAGTTTCAGGCGCTCGAGCAGAAGGTGCTGCGGGCAGTGGAGATCGTGAAGCGGGAGCGTGAGGCGCGCGCTGCGGCCGAGGCCGAAGTTGCCGCGCTGCGCGAACAGCTTGCGACGCAGGCGGCGGCTGGGCAGACCCAGGTTGCGAGTGTCCAGAGCCAGGTGGAGGCGGCCGAGAGGCGCACACAGGCGGCACAACGTGAGAAGGAATCGGCGGAACATCAGATTGCGGCGCTGAATCAGGATCGCGACGCGGTGCGGCAGCGCGTGGAAAAGATGCTGCAACAGATGGATGAGTTGGGTTAATCCACGTTCGTTGTGGCATTGGAAGAGGAGGCACGCGTGACGGAGAGGAAGAGGGAGCGTGATGCGATGGTCGCCGCTCAAGGAGTTGGGGTCGAACCCTCGTCAGATGTGGCGTCCAACGTGTCGAGCGGCCCAGAGGCGGTAAGTGTTGATATCTACGACCAGATCTACCACCTGCGCGGCACCGACGCGGAGTACATCGAGCGGCTTGCTGCGCTGGTGGATTCGAAGATGCGCGCGGTTGCGTCCCACGGCGGCACCGTCGATTCACTGCGAGTCGCCGTTCTTGGGGCACTGAACATCGCGGACGAGTTGCTTGCGCTGCGTTCGCGCTACGACGCGCTGGCTGGGAGCATGGGTCAGACCGAGAGGACCATGCGCTCGCGCGCTGGAACACTGGCGGGGATGCTCGATGAGGTGCTGGAAGATCGTCGCGCGGGGTGATGGGCGGGCGCGTCGGCTCTAGCTGTCTTTGCGATAGAGGAGATTGCGCATCGCCTGCCTTCGGGCCTGGTTCGCTTCCGCCAGTGACTTGCGTTCGTCGGCGTCCATTGTGTGCTTGGACACGGCGTCCATCGCTTCCGGCGTGCTGCAGTTAGGGCAGCGATTGGCGAATCCGGGCTTATCGGGCTTCAGCTCGAACTCTTCGTTGCAGACGACGCAGACTTTGATTGGAAACGCCATTTCGAGCTTTAAGATTAATACAGATTAGCGCGTGTTGCCAGGTCTTGGCGTGGAAGCTCAGGCCTCGACTGTTGATTCGGTTCACATGTTGATGTGGTTCGCACGAATGTCGGCACTGCGGAGTTGAGGTTGGGCACGACCGCTGGGCAACTCGAAGGGAAACCCGGCCGCAGTGGGCCATCGGCGGGGCATCGACGAAAAACGCAAAGGACCGGGACCCAAGTGCTTATGGAGCCGGATGAGACGAGGAACCCCACGACCCGCACCGGGCTGATGGCGTTCCGGTTTCGATCCCGCGTCTTCGGGGCTGGTTAGAGTTCGCGGACCCGGCCGCCGGTGACCAGGCGGACGACCCAGGTCAGGATGACGGCTCCGACGACGGCGATGACGATGCTGATGATGAGGCCGTGCTGACCGACTCCGCCGAGCCCGAGTTGCGTGGCGAGGAAGCCACCGATTACGGCTCCGACCAGGCCGACGACCATGTCCATGAAGAAGCCGAAGCCAGAGCCCTTCATGAGCTTGCCGGTGATATAGCCGGCGAGTGCTCCGATGATGATCCAGGCGATGATTCCGTGACCCATATGATTATTCTCCTGAGCGAGTTGGATGCAGATGGGAGATCGAGGGCAACAATATCTCAGCAGAGCCGCTGGTGGCAAATGAGAGGGGCGGAGTCGAAAAGGGGCTATAGCGGGCGACACAAACGTTGGCCCTTGATTGCCGTCCATGGGTCATCTGGCGAGCTACCTTAGGCGGGCACAGGCGGGGGAGCTATGACCTGTTGGCGTGTCAGGGCGGATGGCGCCAGACCGTTGTTGATGAGAATGCTGCGGTCTACGCCTTTAAGGATGCCGCGAAGCAGGGCGTAGACGCCGGTTTCCTTCGGGTTGAAGTATTCGCCGTGGACGGGTATGTCGCCGACCGAGGGGTCGAGCAGCGTGGAACAGTCAATGTCCCAGACGTTGTCGGGTAGAGGGTAGGTGCGATCCAGACCGGCGCGGCCCAGGCGCCGTTTGCCGAAGTGCTTGAGTCCGGCGGAGGCACCGAGGACATCATCGCGGCCGGTGAAGAGTGCGGTGATCCGGTAAGAGAGGTTTGCGAGGCCTTCGCCATCTCCGTGGGAGACGTTCTCACCGCTGCGGAAGAGATCGTTGTCGACGTCGGCCGCGACCATGACGACTTCCTGCAGCAGGCTCACGAGGAGAGGGCGGTTCTTGCGAGTCCAGAGAGCGTTCATGGCGTACTCAAGGACGTAGTTGCCCATGCTATGGGCGATGATCGAAGTCTTGGCGCGGCAGGCGCTGTTGACGTCCTTGCTGGCCGCGATCTGCATTGCAGACATCCAGTCGTAGAGCGTCGATAGAACGCTGGTGAGATCGTCCGCGGTCTTGCGGGCTTCGGCACGGTCTGGAAGATAGGCGAGAAGCGAGCCTTTGGAGGGCCAGTCGAAGGAGACGATCTCGCCCAGAGAATCCGGGCCGTCATAGAGTTGGCTGGCGATGTCGTTGTAACGCTGAACGGTGGTCGTCCAGTCATTGTTGTATCCATGAATAAAGAGTGTGACGTGCTTCTGCAACTGGCCAGGAGTAGTGAGCGGATTCGGAAAAGTGGCCGCAGCTTTGACCAGTTGGGCGCGGAACTGGTCGGATGTGCACTTGGTCCAGGAGGAGCGCAGTTCGATCTTCGCGGCTGAGTTTGCCGCTGGATCGTAGGTCCAGAAGGTCAGGGGAGCGAGATCGCCACCGAAGCCGTCGGCGGCGTTGTCCTGATTTCGATTGGTGATGAGCCAGCGCATGGGTTTTCTCCGTGAGGAAAGGTATAGCACGCCAGGCAAGGTCAGGCGCTGGTGAGGAGGGCGGGATGATTGTTTTGATCCTCCCGTCGAAGGAGGTAGCTGGTGCTAGGGGATCGGTTTCGGGTAGATCGCGATCTGGTGATTCCGTACCAACGGCTTCAGTTCACCGCCATGCGAATTGGAGATTAGTGTCTGGGATTGCTGAAGCGGCATGTGGCAGTCGATGCAATTGCTGGCGATCGCATGACCCAGCTCAGGGAACTTCCCGCAGTCCTCGGCCTTGTGACAGGTGAGGCAGTGACTGGAAAAGGACGCGACGTCGCGCTGAGGGGTGTGAACGTTGTGGCAGGTCGAGCAGGTCATGGAGCTGGATCGGAAACAGAGGCTGCGCTTGAGGAGTTCCACCTGGTTGCCATGAACGTCCACGGTCGGCTCGGTCCCTGACTCTGGGATAAGCAGAAAGTCCTTGATTGCATCACCGGGTACAAAGGTCAGAGGAGGGGAGATGGGTTGAGCGGCGCCGGCATGACACAGCGAACAGGCATCGATTTGCCGGTCGCGGGCGAAGGACGCCGGGTTGAGGATTGCCTGGTCTGCTCCACGTGGCGGAGGAGATAGCGAACGGTTCAGCGCAACATGGCGAAGGCCGGGACCGTGACACTTTTCGCACGTTATTCCAAGCACCATGCCGACCCTTTTGTACTGGTTGAGCACGGGCGGAACGGGTTGGAACGAGCTACTGTGACACTCCAGGCAGCGCGGGACGATGGGCTTTTCGAAGTGCGGAGAGCCATCCGGATAGCCTGGGCTGTTGATCCATTGCTTGAGTTCGGTCCAGTAGGAGACGGGCAGTTCGAAGAGGCGGTCGCCCTTCCAAAAGAGATAGGTCTGTCCCTTTCGACCGGAACCGATGACAATGTCGAATCGTTCGGTCCGCTGCTCAATATCGGACGCAGAGAACTGCACGACTGCGGTCTGGAAGAAGCCATGGCTCGACTCGGTCATGACGAAGTGCAGGTTCGAGTTCGAGGTCGTAAGAACATTGGAGCCAGGGGTGAAGCTGCCTCCAATCGACTGCCTGGTGGGTGTGCGGGAGCTGAGGTGGTGAGCTGTGTGGGCGTACGTGCGGGCCTCTTCGCGATGACACGCGGCGCAGACGGCGTCCCCCGTGTAGGCCGGATCAACCGGAGTTTTTGGGGAGGCGGCAGGATGACGGGGAGCCTGAGCGGAAGCAGCGAGGAGAACGCAGTTCAAAATCAAAAGGAGAAAGGTCCGCGATCTTCCTTGCTTGCCTGGAGATTGACTATGCGCTGAAGCGGCTGCGTGGCCATGACTGAATCTCCCGCGGTGTTGGTGCATGGGTCTCTCCGAAAGTGACTGACTAAGAGCGTAGACGATCAAGCCCGTTGAGGGTTTGGGAGGGCGCTACAAAATACGGGGGTTCTTCGCTTCGCTCAGAATGACAGCGGAAGGATTGGGGGCGATGAGAGCTGAAGGATTGGGGGCGATGAGAGCTGAAGGATTGGGGGCGATGAGAGCCATGACGGGCGAAGGGTTGGGGACGGTTCCGGAGCTTAAGGGCAAAATGCGGGGGTTCTTCGCTTCGCTCAGAATGACAGCGGAAGGTGGGGCGGGCGGAGGATCGGGGGCCGGGACGGGGGTTTCGGCGGGCGTTTGGAGTTGGGCGGCGAGGTTGGAGGAGGCGATCTGGAGGCCGTAGAGGAGGATGCCGGCGCGCTTGAGGTCCATCTGATTGGCGGCGATGCGGGTGAGGACGTCGGCTACGGCTCTTTGGATGGATTCGTGGTCGTGAGCATCCTCGAGTGAGAAGGCGTCGTTGGAGAAGACGGTGATGCCTTCGATGCGGTGGTGAAAGCAGGTGAACTCGTTGCGGATGGCGTAGGAGCGGCAACGGATGCCGTCGGAGTTCACGTGAATGCACTGGTGCGGCCTGGATGGATCCTGCTGAAACTCTGGATAGAAAGCCATAGGTACCCCCCGGGGGGTATATCGTACGTTGCTGAAACGGTTGGTGTTGCGGATTCGTATATATACCGAAGTACAGATGTCGGTTGCCGGTGGTCAGGGATCGGTTGAAGGACGTTTAAATGCGAAAGGCCCGGCGTGATGCCGGGCCTCTTCTTATTTGTTCCTACTCTTTAAGTGTACCAAGTGGGGCATAACTAGTATGCCAATTACTTTTGGGAGGTATGTGGTTTGTTTTGAGGGTGGTGGGCGAGTTTTCCACGGTTGGGGGGCTTGACAGAGTTTTGGGAACGCCCGGCTCTCGGGGCGGTTCGTCTCAGGGGATTCGACCCCCACCCAAGATGTTTTTTGCCGGTGGGCCACCCGCCTGGAGCGTGCAGATATGTGCGGTGGGAATGGGTGTATGATTCTCCGCCATCGAAGAAAGGAGGTCGCATATGACCTCTATATTGGATAGCAACAAGAAGCTCGTCTACAGGTTCGTGGACGAGTGCTGGAATGAAGGGAACCTGGCCACGGTTCCGCATCTGGTTGCGGCGCACTGCCGCTTCCATGACCCGGTATTTCCACACATGGTTGCGGGTGTGGAGAGTATGCAACACCACATTGAGAGGTACCGCAGGGCTTTTCCAGACCTGAAGCTTACGATTACCGACATCATCGCGGAAAAGGACGAAGTGGTGGCGCACTGGACCGCGAATGGGACGCATAGGGGCGAGTTCCTGGGCATGTCCCCGACGAACGTGAACGCCTTGATCGCGGGGACGTCGATCTACCGGATTGAGGACGGCAAGATTGTGGAACAGTGGGCTAACTGGAACCTGATGTCGCTGATTGAGCAACTTGGATTGAGAGCGGCCGCCGGGGTGCCCGCGGGGATGAGATCCCACGTCGGATGGGAATAGTTGTCAATTCTTCGTTGTTTGTTGTAGCTGAATGCAAAGGCCTGGCCGAGAGGCTGGGCCTTTGCATTCAGCTAAGAGTGGGGCACCCGAGATACTTTGGTGAGTGGGCCGCACGCCTATTGCCTGGCTATTCCT
>OCZT010002604.1_pt1 | contig 18557 bp, 14 predicted proteins | sample 1539031 | NCBI WGS metagenome assembly OCZT01 (sample SAMEA3539308, study PRJEB22396) | soil metagenome | biome: tundra; feature: field; material: soil | place: USA | collected 2010-05 | depth 0.15 m | reverse complement strand
GCGGCAGGCGGCATACTAGAAGGTGCGCCAAAAGTCTGCTGATGTAAGAAGGCCCATCCTCGATGCCCGAAAGCGCACGCCGCTACAAGTATCTCGACGTACTGACCACGATGTTCGTGGTTATCCTGCTGGTGTCGAACCTGGTTGCGCAGAAGATCTGCATGATCGGGCCGTTCGCGGTGGTCGGGTTTAGGATTGGGCCGTTCGCTGTGAGTGGAGCAATCCTGCTGTTCCCGATCACGTACATCTTTGGCGATGTATTTACCGAGGTATATGGATTCTCCGCTTCGCGGCGGGCTATCTGGTTGGGTTTTTTTGGGACCGCGCTGCTATACGTCATGGGGGCGGTTGTCATAGCGCTTCCCGGCGCGCCTGAGTGGAAGAACCAACAGGCATTCACGGTCGTTTTCGGATTCATTCCGCGGATTCTCGCCGCGTCTCTGATCGCCTTCTGGGCGGGCGAGTTCGCCAACTCCTACACCATGGCGCGGCTCAAGCTGCTGACCAACGGCGAGAAGCTGTGGACGCGCACGATCGGATCGACGGTGGTCGGCCAGGGGGTGGATACGGTGCTGGTGATCACGCTGACCTTTGCGGGCAGGTACCCGGTGCACACGCTGCTTAACATCATCGTCACCGGCTATCTGCTAAAGGTGGGGTACGAGGTCGTAGCGACGCCGATCACATACATTGTCATTGGGTGGTTGAAGGCGAGCGAACATGCGGACGCCTTCGACCGCAACGAGAACTTCAACCCTTTTCACTTCGGCGGGAGGGAGCCGGAGAGCACCTGATCCCAGCCATGCCTTTTTCGGGCTGCGCAGAGTTTCCGCATCCTTTTCGCATCGCGCAGCAAACCTCTATCATCAAAACAACTATCCGGCAGCCTGCGATGATGGATTTCGGTTCTGGCGGGGGAGACGGTATCGGCCCACGCCGGTCGAGCAGATCCGATCTCACATTTTGAAGGAGACATGCTGTGCGTTTTTTTGAAAGCTCTCGGAATGCCGCGCCATTGCCCTTGAAGGCCTTCGCCGGAGCACTCGCCGTGCTGATGGCCGGATGCACGAAGGCGCCAGCACCTGCCGCAGCCCCGCAGGCGATGCCGGTGCAGGTCCAGCCGGTATCGCTGAGCAGCGTTCCCAATTCGGACACCTACGTTTCCACAATCAAGAGCCTCCGCTCAGCGACTTTGCAGCCGCAGGTCGATGGCAATTTGACGCGCATCCTGGTCAAGTCGGGCGACGCGGTGAAAGCCGGCCAGGTGCTGATGCAGATCGACCCGCTGAAACAGGTCGCGAGCGTGCAGGCACAGCAGGGAACCGAACAGCAACAGAAGGCCACCTTCCAGTACAACCAGTCCGACCTGGCGCGACAGGAGCAGCTTTACAAGGACGGCATCATCTCCAAGCAGGCGTACGAGCAGGCGACGCAGTCATTCCAGAACTCCAAGGCCGCGCTTGATTCGGCTTCCGCGCTCACGAACACTCAGCGACAGCAGCTCGCCTACTATCAGATACGCGCGCCCTTCGCCGGAATCGTGGGGGACATTCCTGTTCACCTGGGCGACTACGTCTCCTCGTCCACGATGCTTACTACGGTCGACGAGAACAAGGACCTCGAGGCATACATCTACATTCCGACCGATCGCGCAGCGCAGGTCCGCACTGGGCTGGCCGTTGATCTGCTCGATGAGAGCGGGGCGGTGCTGGCGCATTCGAGCCTCTACTTCGTCTCTCCGCAAGTCGACAACGGTCTGCAAGGCATTCTCGCCAAGGCGCCCATCCCAAAGTCGGCAGAGCGCCTGCGCAACGGCCAGATCGTCAACGCGCGCATTACCTGGAGCACCTCGCAGACGCCTACGGTGCCGGTGCTCGCGGTCACCCGCATCGGCGGCCAGAGTTTCGTGTATGTGGCGGCGGCTCAGGGCTCCGGATACGCCGCCCATCAGGTCTCTGTCACGCTGGGTGAGCCGATCGGCAACCTGTATCCGGTCATTGCCGGACTTCGAACCGGCGACCGCGTCATCCTCTCGGGAATTCAATTCCTGCAGGAGGGGGTTCCGGTGCAGCCAATGGGGGGCTCGGGCCCGGCGCCGCACGCTGGAGGTTAAAACTCTGATGCCTTGTCCTCAAGCAAGAGATCAAAAGGCAGCGCTGAAGGTTTGTCCTGAAGCAAGACATGAAAGGTAGAGATTCTTGGTCGAGTTCTTCATTCGCCGTCCCATCTTCGCCACGGTATGCGCGCTGCTGATCGTGCTTGCCGGCGCCGTTTCGATGCCCACCATTCCCATCTCTTTGTATCCGCAACTTGCTCCGCCGCAGGTGGTCGTCAGGTGCAACTATGTCGGCGCGAACTCGCAGGACGTCGAGTCGGCGGTGACGGTCATCCTTGAGCAGGCCATCAATGGCGTCGAGGGTATGCGCTACATGTCGTCGACCTCATCGAACGATGGCACTTCTTCGATCACCATCACCTTTAACACTGGATACGATCTCGACATCGCGGCGGTTGATGTACAGAACCGCGTGGCCACTGCTCAGGGGCGGCTGCCGGCCACGGTCAACAACACCGGCATCTCCATTACCAAGGCGAATTCCAACTTCGTGTTGGCGGCCGGGTTTATCTCGCCCGACCACTCGCTCTCGCCGGCGTTCATCTCGAACTACCTTGATGTTTACGTGGCGGATGCACTGAAGCGTGTGCCGGGCGTGGGCAACGTGATCATCTTCGGCGAGCGCAAGTATGCGATGCGCATCTGGCTCGATCCCAACAAGCTGGCCGCACGCGGGCTGACGCCGGTCGATGTCACCAGCGCGCTGGGGCAGCAGAACGTCGAGGTTCCTGCCGGGCAGCTTGGCCTTCCGCCCTCCGACCCGACACAGAACTACCAGATGGCGGTGCGTGTGGTCGGCCGCCTGACCGATCCCCGCCAGTTCGAGAACATTATTCTGAAGTCGAATGCTGCCAACTCGGCTGCGGGGCTGGCCGCCGCGACTGCTTCCGGCAGCGGCTCGGGCATCGTTCTGCTCAAAGACGTTGGCCGCGCGGAACTGGGCGCCGAGACCTATAGCACCAGGCTCAAGTTTTCGGGTGGCGATGCGGTTGGTATCGGCGTGCAGCAGCTGTCGAACGCCAATGCTCTCGATGTGGACAAGCGCTGCAAGGCGGTCTTTGCCGAGTTACAGAAATCCTTCCCGCCGGGGCTTCAGGCATTTGTGGCGGTCGACACGACTACCGTCGTCTCGGATTCCATACGGGAGGTCGAAAAGACGCTGGCCGAAGCGATCGTCATCGTCATCATCGTGATCTTCCTGTTTCTTCAGGACTGGCGCGCTACGATTATTCCGGCGATCACCATTCCGGTCTCGCTCATCGGGACATTTACCTTCATCAAGCTGTTCGGGTTTTCCATCAACTCGCTCACGCTGTTCGGAATTACGCTGGCCACCGGCCTTGTGGTGGACGACGCAATTGTGGTGATCGAGAACGTGCAGCGCCACCTCGAGGGGGAGGGTATCTCCGGCAGTACTGACTGCGCCCACGACCCGCATAAGGCGACTTCCGTCGCCATGGCAGAGGTCACCAGCGCCGTCATTGCCACGTCGCTTGTGCTGATCTCGGTCTTCGTTCCGGTCAGCTTTTTTCCCGGAACGACGGGAATTTTGTACAAACAGTTCTCCCTGACGATTGCGTTCTCGATCGCGATTTCTGCGTTCAATGCGCTGACCCTTTCGCCTGCGCTCGCTGCGCTGCTGCTTAGACCCGAGACCCGGCCGACCGGCTTGCTCGGGCTTCTGCTCAACCCGGTGGAACGTGTGATCCGCAAAATCATCTCGCTCTACGCCATCGCCGTCACGTGGGTGGTCAAGTGGCGCTATGCATTCCTGACGATCTTCGCCGCGGGTCTCTGCGCGACGGTGTACATGTACAACCATGTGCCCACGGCATTCGTCCCGGTGGAGGACCAGGGATACTTCATCATTCTGGTGCAGACTCCTCCCGGCGCTTCGCTGAGTTATACGACGGACTTCGCCGATAAGGGTGCGGCGATCGTCGGCCAGGACCCGGATGTTTACGGGACGTTCTCCGTGATGGGATTTTCGCTGTCGGGTGGAAGCTCTCCCAACTCGGGTCTCATCTTTGCTCCGCTGAAGCCGGTGGATGACAGAACGAAGCTCGGTCGCGGGCACTCGGCGCACGACATCGTAGGCAGGATCGCGCCGGAACTATTCGGAGTTCCTGGTGGGATTCTGTTCGCGGCGGAGCCTCCGGCGATCCAGGGGATCGGCAGCGTCGGTGGCTTCCAGTTCATCCTGCAGGACGGCGGACGCAACACCTTCGGAGACATTGATCGCGTGGCTCATACGATGGTCGGCGAGGCGCGCAACCCGTCCTCAGGGCTGGTGAACCTCAATACCACCTTCACCGCGAACGACCCGCAGCTCTACGTCACCATCGACCGGCAAAAGGCGGAGGCCATGGGCGTTCCTCTGTCGCAGATCACCGCGGCGATGGGCACCTTCATGGGTTCGAGTTATGTCAACGACTTCAACTTCAACAACCGTTCGTATCGAGTTTATGTGCAGGCCGATCAGCAATTCCGGCGCAATACCGCGGACCTGCGGCAATATTATGTGCGATCAAATGCCGGCCAGATGGTTCCGTTGGACAATCTAGTGGCGCTCTCCGAAACCTCTGGCCCGCAGGTGATCAACCACTACAATCTTTTTCGCTCAGCAGAGATTGATGGGTCTCCAGCAGAGGGGTTGAGTTCCGGGCAAGGGCTTGCCAACATGCAGAAGCTGTTTGATAAGGTCAAGATGCCTGGCATGATGTTCTCGTGGACAGGGCTTGCGCTCGAAGAGCAAGAGTCCGCCGGCAAAGCCATCCTGATCTTCGGGCTTGGGCTGCTGGTGGTGTATCTCACGCTCTCGGCGCAATATGAGAGCTTCTTTCTGCCATTCATAATCCTGCTCGCGGTGCCCATGGCTGTGCTGGGTGCGCTGTCGCTGGTGGCGGCGCGGGGGATCAGCGACGACGTGTATGTGCAGATCGGCTTGGTGATGCTGATCGGACTTTCAGCGAAGAATTCCATCCTGATTGTGGAGTTCGCGGAACAGCAGCTTCACCACGGACGCTCCATCATCGACGCGGCTATCGTCGCCTCCGAGTTGCGCTTGCGTCCTATCCTGATGACAAGCTTTGCCTTCATCCTGGGCGTATTGCCGCTCTACTTCGCCAGTGGTGCGGGGGCTCTCGGCCGTCATTCGGTGGGGACTGCGGTGGTGGGCGGGATGCTCTTCTCGACCATCCTCAACCTCTTTTTCATCCCCGTGCTGTACGTGCTATTCAAGACGGCGCTTGGGCTTTTTGCGAAGAAGAAGAATTTGCCTGAATTGCCTCCGTGTTAGCGGCCTGCTGACGAGTTTTTACGTCCGCAAAATTGGGGTACTACTGGGTCGTTGGGTAACACGAAAGTGGTAGGAGTATAACCCGAAGGTTCGGTCGCGTGGACCTTCGGTGGGATGGGCGTCGCAGCTAGGAGGCGCGATATTGGGAGGGCTGGTGAATCCCTTCACCGTAGAAAGTTGAGATGAAAACAATGCATGACGCGATGATGGCTCTCCTGTTCATGGTTGTAGTGATGTTCCCCTGCTTCCTCTCTGCGGCGACGCCCGAATAGATTGAGATTGCAGTAAACGGCATCTGAACATCGTTCAGCGTGCCTTCCCGGTGGAGTGGCCGCGGGAACGCGCTTCGCTCGAAGCGGCGCTAAGCGCTCATATAGTGTTATGACCAGCCGGCTTTTGAGGCGGTGCGGAATGCCCACATCTCAGAGATGTGGGCCCTTTTTGTTTGTGGGTTTAGAAGAGGAGCTTCAGGCCAAGCTGGATTTGCCGGGCGGTCGCTGCGGAGGTGATGACGCCGCCGGTTGGGCTAAGAACGGCTGCAGCGGTCTGACTGGCGGTGGCGCCCTGGGTGGGGCCGGAGGAGAAGACGGTTTCGGCGGGTGTGCCGAGGTTGGTGTGGTTGAGGATGTTGAAGAACTCGGCGCGGAACTGGATGCGGATGCGCTCGTTGAGTTGGGTGGTCTTAGAGAGGGAGAGGTCGAGGTCGTCGTAGCCGGGGCCGGTAAGCGTGTTGCGGCCGAGGTTGCCGACTGTCCCATAGGCGGGCGCGGAGAAAGCGGCGGGGTTGAAGTACTGGGCGACTCGCTGTGCTGTGCTGCCGTGAGTGTAGAGCGGTCCGGTGAAGCTGGGGTTGCGGTTGGGGCGGACCGGGTTGCGCGTATCACCTGAGCCAGTCGGGTTGTAGCCAAGCTGCGGCGTGAAGGGGAAGCCGGATTCGAGGGTTGCGATCGCGGATAGCGTCCAGCCGGAGACGATTCTATCCGCCATGGGAGTCGCGTCGCTGAGGAAGCGATGATTCCTCCCGAAGGGAAGGTCGTAGCTGCCGTTGATGGCCGCGAGATGGCGGATATCAGTCGCCGCTGGGCCCCAGTCTAGCGCGGGGTTGTTGGGGTATGCGACGAAGGCTGGTGCGTTGGCGGAGACGCTGGTGTTCCACGCGGAGCCGGTGTCGAGATTGCGCGCATAGGTGTAGTTAGCGCGGAGTTGAAACCCCTGGGCGAAGTTGCGTCGGAGATCGAGTTCAAGCGCGTTATAGGAGCTTGATCCTTGCGAGACCCAGGAGGTGGTATTCGCCAGCGCGGGATTGGTCTTCGTCGTGGTTGGGTAGTAGATTGTCCCGGCCGCCAGCGACGCAGGGCAGGCAACCGCGGGGCAGATGACGGAGGCAGGTTCGTTGAGGTCCTCGGAGAGGATCTGGTGGTATCCGTGAGACCCCACGTAGCCGATGGTGAGGGAGGTGTTTGGCGCGATTTGCTGCTCGAGGCGCACGGTCCAGGCGAACACGGAGGGCGTACGGATGTCGGGCTGGACGGTGGAAGGCGAGACGGAGGCGGCGCCGGAGGTGGGGTTGGCGACGGTTCCGGAGGTGGTGTAGATCGTGTTGAAAGGCGCGGACTGGTCGAGGCGATAGTCGAGCGTGTCGAGCAGCGCGTGGTGGAGGCCGAAGCTGGCGCGCAGGACGGTCTGGCCGATGTGTGGGCCGGTCGAGAATGGGTCGTAGGACAGCCCAAGGCGCGGTTCCGGGAGGAACTTCGCGCGGTTTGTGGTGAGGGCGGACGAGCCGGTGGTCGGAGTGGTATTGATGACACCATTCATGAATCCGTAGACGGGAGCGCGACCGTGCGAGGCGTTCCAGCCGTCTGTCGATTCCGAGCGGATGCCCGCGCGGAGTTCGAGGTTTGGCAGCAGTTTGATGGTGTCTTCGAGGTAGCCTGCGACAAAGGCGCTGCGCCAGCCCAGCTCGGTGGTTGCCGGGACGTAGGTGAAGGTCTTGATGGTTCCCTGGAGGAACGTCGTGAGCGACGCGAAGCTGGCCTGGCCGTACTGGTCCTGCGCGAGGTTGTCGTTTGATTCGAGGAACTGGAGCCAGCCTCCCGCCTCGATCTGCTGCTTGCCGCGGGAGTAGAAGATATGGTCGTCGAATGTGGAGAGGCTACGCGTGGTGGCATTGTTGGACCCCACATTTGCTCCGGCGGCGGTGATCGTGGAGGAGCCATTGGACGCGGTTGAACCTGCGATTACGACGGCGCCCGTGGGCTTGCCCGGGAGGAGTGTGGGTGTCACAGTCTGGATGGCGGCGGGCACGAAGCCGAGGAAATAAAAGCTGGCGCGAGAGAAGCCCAGACGGCCAGTGTTGAGCAGACGGGGCGAGAAGACATGCTGCTCCTGCAGGCTGGCGACCTGCTCGCGGAGGCTTTCGTTGACGAGGGAGTAGGGGTTCTGGGTGGGGGTACTAGCGATGGAGTCGTCGATGGTGAAGACGGCAAAGAGCAGATCGTTGGGGGTTAGATTTGCGTCAAAGCGGGCGGTGCCGAAGTCTTCGCGGATGTGTTGCGGGGCGCTCGAAAATGCCTCCGCGATGCCGGTAGGCTGGCCGGTCGGAGTGAGCAACTCGGGGCCGTTCTGCACCGGCCAGAGGTTGAGCAACCCCGTAACGCCAGCGCCAAGGGTGACCGGTGTGAGGACGCCAGTGGTGGCGTTGGTCACCAGGCCGCTGCGGGCGTTGTTGTCGGGCACTAGGGTGACGTCTGTGACTCCAAGGTTCTGGCGGTAGCCCTCGTAGTTGGCGAAGAGGAAGAGCTTGTCCTTGCGGATCGGCCCACCGAGAGATGCGCCGAAGTTGTTGCGCTGGAACCCGGGAATGCGCGCCGGGTCGAAGTAGTTCCGAGCGTCGAAGAAGGAGTTGCGCACGAATTCGTAGACGGAGCCGTGGATCGAGTTGGTTCCGCCAGCAGTTACGATCGAGACCTGCGCACCCTGGCGTTTTCCGTAGGTGGCGGAGTAGGTGTCGGTGATGACGTTGAACTCGCGGACGGCCTCGACCCCTAGCAACTGCCCTGATGTTCCGCCGGGGGTTACGTTGATCAGCGATGCGCCGGTATATTCGATTCCGTTAAGCAGGTAGAGATTGTCCTGTGGCCGCCGGCCTGAGACGGCGAACATATTGCCGACGGACGAGTTCGAGGTCCCGACCGAGCCCGAGCGCTGGGCTGTGTAGTTCACGGCCCCGGGGTTTAACGTGATCAGCTGGTCATAGCTGCGCCCGTTGAGGGGGAGTTCCTTGACCTGGCGTGCGTCGACCAGGCCAGCGGTCTGCTGGGTGGAGAGGTTGACCACGGCAGGGTCATCCTTGACGGTGACTGTCTGGGCGACGCCTGTGAGCGATAGAGCCAGCGAAATATTCTGCGACTGGCCCACGGAGAGCGCGATGTTCGTGCGGCTCTGGTCGTTGAAGCCGCTGGCATTGACGGTGACGGTATAGGTGCCCACCGGGATGGATGGCGCGGAGTAGCGGCCGTCGGGGCCGGTTTGCAGATGGCGCTCATTGCCAGTCTCGTCGTTGCGGACGAGGACGGCTGCATTGGGGATGGCGGCACCGGTCGAGTCAGTGACGGTACCGGAGATGGTGCCGCCGACGACTTGCGCATGCGTGGTGAAGGCGAAGGTCAACGCGAGAAGGGCGAGGAAGATTGCGGCGAAGGGGGATAAGGTTGTGCGGGTGCTGCGGATCACGTGGTCCTCCTGATGCATCGGGGCGCGCGGGTTCGCGGCGGCAGATTGTGAAGGCTTAATTGTGTTCTGGCGGGGTGCGGCGTGTTCTCGCTAGGGACGACAACAACGACGTGTGGCAGCGGTAGCGCGGGCGGAAGTCTGCGTAAAGGTCATCGGCGGACTCCGTGGCTGTAGCTCCAGTAGACGAGGCCAAGGGTGAGCAGGGCGATGAAGATTTCGCCCAGGATACCGACCATCAGCGGACGCCAGCCCTGGCCGACCAGATCCTTGAGGTTGGTGCGGAGGCCGACGCCGGCGAACGCGGGAAGGAAGGCCCAGCGCGACAAGTTCGAAAGACTGTTTAGCTGCGAATGGGTGAAGAAGCCGGCAGTGGCCAGCACCGAGATGGCAAGGAATCCGAGGATGAACTTGGGAAACTTCTGCCAGAGAAAGCGGCCTTTGTGCTCGACCACGGCGGCCTTTCCGCGCGAGGCCCAGTAGATGGCGTAGCCCAGGACGACGATTCCGATGAAGGAGGAGCGCGCAGTCTTGGCCAGGATGGCGAAGCGGCCGGCTTCATCCCCATAGAGCGCGCCGGTGACGACCGATTCGGCGGTGTTGTCGACCGCGAGGCCGGCCCAGATGCCATAAGCCTGCTGGCCCATGTGCAGCGAGTGGCCGATAGCAGGAAAGGTGAAGAGGGCGATCGCGCCAAGCGTGAGAATGGCCGCGATGGCTGTCGAGGTCTCTTCCTCATCGGGCTCGATCGCGCCCTGGGCTGCCATGATGGCGGTCACTCCGCAGATGGATGATCCGATGGCGAGCAGGCTGGTGAGCTTGGGCGGGAGCCGGAAGATGCGTCCGAGCAACGTCATTACAGAGAGGGAAAGGACCAGTTCGATTGCCACTAATGCCAGGGACAGGCCGCCAATGTGCAGGACGTCCTGCATCAGAAAGCGCGCGCCAACCAGGACGATGCCGAGCTTGAGCCAAAGCTCGTAGGTTGCAATGCCGGGAAGGAAGATACGGGCGACGCCGATGGAGTTCGAGATGATGAGGCCAAGGATGATGGCCCAGAGCACGTACTCAATCTGCGGCAGCATCAGGTGGTGTTGGGTGCGCAGGACGGTAAAGGCGTGTTCGAGCAGCTTACCCAGCAGGCCGATGGCAAAGAGAAGCGCGATTCCGGGAAGGGTGGCAAAGAGACTCTGCGAGGTTGAAGGCAGTCTGGTGGCGGCCGGCATCGGGATGGTTTGCGTGGACATTGGACAGCGACCACCGGCTAGGGGGCCGGTGCTCTGAGTGACCCTCTTAGAACGCGATCTGGTGGATTACGCCGAAGCGAATGAGCGCTGCGAGCGCGAGCGCGATTCCGACGGCGAGAAGATCCACGTTGATGGGTAGCCGGTGGGCGGCTTGTGGCTGCGCTGGACGGTTGGTATTGGTAGGTGCCATTTGATTCCTCGCTGATATTGCTTCGCTGTGCTGTATTGATTCGCTGAAGTTGGATGGGGCACAAGAAAAAGCCCACATATCGCGCTTAGCGCTGATACGTGGGCTCCTGAATTTCTAGGGCTTCGGTACTTCTAAAAACGCCTAGGAGGGGGATGCACCAGCGCAGCAGCAGCGGCTCTTGCCCATACAACAGAGGCAACAGCTACACATACAGGCTGCGGTGCACATCAATCCCATGAAGCCGACGATACTGGTTTTGCAGGCGTGCGTCAAGGGTGGCCAGCGAAATAATTGCGGCTTTAAAGAGGAAACCCACGCAGCGCGGTGGGGGCTGTTGCGTGGGTATTCCGGTAAAGCAACGAAGTGGGTGGACTTCGTTGTGACCGACTCAACCCGAAGGGAGTCTGGCCACATGGTTAGAGTAGTGCTGAACGCGCATCGCGTCAAGGGGAAATCGTGGAAAAGGAAGGGTACGGAATCACTTGTGGCTTCGCTGGAGGGGGTGCCGATCTCATTGTGGGCGACGCTAAAGTCGGCAGATTAGAAGCTCCCTTTCGTAGATCATCTCGGCGGGGAGGTGGTCGTGCAGCGCAATGAACAACTCTTCGTGGTCGATCACCTCGCGCTTCCAAGCGACTGGATCAACGCTCTGGAGTTGCTCGAATGTGGCGCGGAGTTCAGCGGCGGGCAGGTCAAGGCCCGTCCATTGAATGTCCTCGAAGTAAGGCGTCCAGCCGATAGGCGTCTCTTTGCCCTGAGCACGGCCGCGGACGCGGTCGACGATCCACTTGAGGACTCGCATGTTCTCCGAGTAGCCGGGCCAGAGAAAGCGGCCAGCCTCGTCCTTGCGGAACCAGTTGACGTGGAAGATGCGCGGTGTGGTGGAGAGCGACCGCTGCATCTTGATCCAGTGGCGGAAGTAGTCGCCCATGTTGTAGCCGCAGAAGGGTAGCATGGCCATGGGGTCGCGGCGGAGTTTGCCGACGGGCGATCCGGCTGCCGTGGTCGTCTCCGAGCCCATGGTCGCTCCGGTATAAACGCCAGACGACCAGTTGAAGGCCTGATAGACAAGCGGCATGGTGGCCGCGCGGCGCCCCCCGAAGAGGAAGGCGGAGATGGGTACGCCCTCGGGGTTCTCCCAGTCGGGGTCTATGCTGGGACACTGGGCGGCGGGAGCGGTAAAACGTCCATTGGGGTGGGCGGCGGGTGTCTTGCTCTCCGGCGTCCACGGATTGCCGCGCCAGTCGATGAGGTGTGCGGGCGGGGTTTCGGTGAGGCCCTCCCACCAGATGCCGCCGTCGGGTTTGCCGTCGGAACCGACCGTGAGGGCGACGTTGGTGAAGATGCTATTGCGGCCCAGCGTGGTCATCGCGTTGGGGTTGGTGCGTTTGCTGGTGCCTGGGGCGACACCGAAGAAGCCGGTCTCCGGGTTGATGGCGCGGAGCTGGCCCTGCGCGTCGGGTTTGATCCAGGCGATGTCGTCGCCGACCGTCCAGACCTTCCAGCCCTCGAATCCGGCGGGGGGGATGAGCATCGCGAAGTTGGTTTTGCCACATGCCGATGGGAAGGCGGCGGCAATGTACGTCTTTTCCGTCTTGCCGGATGCGTGGGGCGGAGATTCAACCCCGAGGATGAGCATGTGTTCGGCCATCCAGCCCTCGTCGCGGGCGATGTTGGAGGCGATGCGCAGGGCGAAGCACTTCTTGCCTAACAGTGCGTTTCCTCCGTAGCCCGACCCGTACGACCAGATCTCGCGCGTCTCCGGGAAGTGGACGATATATTTCTCTTCATTGCATGGCCACGGAACATCTTTCTCTCCCGGCCTAAGCGGTGCGCCCACGGAATGCATACACGGAACGACGCGCTTCTCGTCCTTGTCGATCTCCGCGAAGACAGGCGCGCCGATGCGCGCCATGATGCGCATGTTGACCACGGCGTAGGCGGAATCGGTGAGCTGGACCCCGATCCGTGACATGGGCGATCCGATCGGGCCCATCGAAAACGGGAGGACATACATGGTCCTGCCTCGCATGGCGCCGCGGAAGATCTGTTTGACCTTTCGGTGCATCACGTAGGGGTCGACCCAGTTGTTGGTAGGTCCCGCGTTGTCGCGAGAGAGCGAGCAGATGAAGGTGCGGTCCTCGACACGTGCGACGTCAGTGGGAGCGGATCGGGCATAGAAGCAGCCGGGCCACTTTTCGTCGTCGAGCGGAAAGAACGTGCCTGCCTCGACGAGTTGATCGCAGAGGCGTTCGTACTCGGCCTGCGAGCCGTCGATCCAATGGATCGCTGTAGGTTGGGTGAGGTCTGCCATCTTCTCCACCCAGCGGATGAGGTGCTTGTTGGTGGTGGGAGGAGCGACGGCCGAGGGGCTTGCTGTCTTCATTGAGATGACCTGCGATTTATTGCGCGGGGTAGAAGGGCTGTCACCCTGTGTTTCCTGGGTCAGCTTTTTGGAGTTGGAAGGCATAGGAGGTTGGCTCAAGAGTAGACGTCCAAGGTTAGTTATGTCGGAAGCGTGGATGAAGATAGTTCATCAGGGAGGTCGGCCGTCATCCGGCCGAGGGAACTTTCTCAGATTCAAGTGTTCGCTGTGGGGGATGAGCTGTCAACCCGGGTTGGGCCCATGGACTGGCTAAGCTCGAAGCAGATTACGCGGATTGAAGCACGGATGACGAGGGATAGGGACGGATGGCGTGGGGCTGGGCTAACATCGTCGCAAGGTGAATGGGATGGTGGGCAGGATATGTGCAGTGGGGTTGGTGAGTTGTGGGATCGCGATGGCGCAGGCGCAATCTGCTCCACAGGCGGCGGCAGCGCCAGCGAAGACGATGGCATTCGATGTGGTTTCGATACGACAGAATGTATCTGAACAAAGACAGATGGGGCCGCCGCAATTTGGCCCGACGCCTGACGGATATCGTATGACCAATGCGCCACTGATGCTTCCCATCCTGACCGCTTATGTTCCACAGACCGGAGGCGTGGCATTTTTCACGAACGACCGGATCACAGGGCTGCCTGACTGGCTGAAGATGGACCGATACGACATCGACGCGAAGGTGTCGGAGGAGGATCTGGCGGAATGGCAGAAGCCTGCCTCTCAACCAGCAATGCTGAAGGCCATGCTGCAGGCGCTTCTTGTGGACCGATGCAAGCTGGTGGTGCATCGCGAGTCGAAAGAGGCTCCGGTGTATTTCCTGGTGGTTGGGAAGAATGGGCCGAAGTTCAAGGAAACCAAACCTGACGAGCCTCACCCGGGCGGGATCACGCTTCCATTTGGCGGCGTCATAGTTCCCAGCCAGGACGGCATGAAATTGTTTGCAGCGCCCATGGCGTCGGTCGCGACGCTGATGTCCTCAATGGGAAACGCCGGCCGCCCTGTCCAGGATAAAACCGGACTGACAGGCAAATACGACATCGTGGTCCATCGACCCGATATGGGTCCGCCCCAGGCTTCGCAGCAGGGCGGGATGTCAGCACCGGACCCGGGTTATTTCATCTTTTCCGTTGTGGAAGAGCTTGGGTTGAAGCTGGAATCGGGAAAGTCGTCAGTCGAGACGCTGGTAATCGATCATATCGAGAAGCCGTCGGAGAACTAGCCGCCTAAATTGAGGGTCGTGCGCGTGCGGCAACTTTGGCGATTAGCGTAAACTTTCCGCCGAGGGCGGGACGATGGCGGCTGGTAGGATCAAGTTCCCTTTCGCAGTTTTGCTGGTGACAGGTTTGTTGATAGTGGGGGCGAGGGCGCAGGGTGATCCGGCGCGAGCGTTCGATGCGGCGTCGGCGTTGGCGCGTAAGCCGGGAACGTCGGTGCGGGTTGACCTGATCGGGGACTCGACCCAGACCGACAACGCTGGTTATGGGCGAGGTTTCTGCGTGAACCTGACGGCGGCGGTTGACTGTGTGAATCTGGCCAAGGGCGGAGCGAGCACGAAGACGTATCGCGAGCAGGGGCTGTGGGAGCGAGCGCTTGAGACCAGGCCCGACTACATGGTGATCCAATTCGGGCATAACGACGCGGAGAAGGTGGATGGAGTGGCGGAGGTGGATCGCCAGGTGTCCATGGCTGTGTATGAGGCCAACCTGCGGCAGTATGTGACGGAAGCGCGGGCGGCGGGAATCAAGCCGGTGCTCTGTACTCCTTTGACCCGAAGATACTTCGAGGCTGACGGGAAGATTCATTCGGATCTGCTGGGGCACGCGGCGACGATGAAGAAGGTGGCCGCGGACATGAAGGTACCGCTGATCGACTTGCAGGCGGAGAGCATTGCTTATCTCGACAAGATAGGGGAAGCGGAAGGAAACAAGCTCGCGATCACGAAGAAGGACGATGCGGGGAAGACGATCTTCGATAAGACGCATCTGGACTGGGCGGGAAGCTATGTGTTCGGGCGGATGGTGGCGGTCAATCTCGGGGATGTGGTTCCGGCGTTGAAGGCGGATGTGCGGGCGCGGTCCGCGGTGTTGCCGCCTGAGGGTGTGAAGGCGATGCGCATTATTGAAGGTGGCCCGGTGAAGATTGTGCTGGTGGGCGATTCGACCGTAGCGACGGGCGGAGGATGGGGACCGGGATTCTGCGCGGTGATGACGCCGAATGTTTCGTGCATCGACGATGCGCTGAACGGGCGCAGCTCGAAGAGCTTTATCGACGAGGGCGCATGGAAGAAGGCTCTGGCCGAGCATGGCGACTACTACCTGATCCAGTTCGGGCACAACGACCAGAAGGTGGACGAGAAGCGGCACACGGACGCAGATGGAAGTTTCAAGGACTATCTGCAGCGCTATATCGCGGACGTGCAGGCGATCGGCGCGGTGCCTGTGCTGGTGACGTCGTTGTCGCGCAGAACCATGAAGGATGGCAAGGTGATCGAGGACCTGAAGGACTATGCTGCAGCGACCAAGGCGGTCGGGGCCAATGACTTTATTACGGTGGTTGATTTGAATGCGATCTCAACTGCGATGCTGAATCGCATGACGCAGGAGCAAGCCGACAAGTTCAATGCGGTGGGACAGGCGCAGGAACGGGAGGCGGTGGGCAAGTCGGGAACGGACCGGACACACCTGAACCCATACGGACAGAAGGTGTTTGGCAGGGTCGTGGCGGAGCAACTGGTGCGAACGCAGGTCGAACTTGGGCCGGATGTTGTAGGAGAGCCGACGCATAGAGTCGCAGATTAGTCGGCTGCCTGAGCGCAGACGACAAACGGGTGCGAAGGTGGCGCGCGATCTGCTGAAACGAGACGTGGCTGGCTGACGCGAAAAGAGCGTCTACAGCTTGCCGGCGGCGGTTTGAATGTCCTTCATGTACTGGTCAAGATTGCGAGTTGGGCCGAATACATGGGCCATTATGAAGCGATAGATTGGCGGATGGATGAAGCCGGTCTCGGTGATGCGCAGCGTGGTCGTGGCGGGTGAGGGACCCGGCGAGAGTTCATAAGTCCACGTGCCGCCGTAGGAGGCATGCGGATCGTCCAGCAGGACATCGCGCCGGGTCGGGGTGTCGGTTCGAACCGCGAGGAAGGTCATGAACTGGCCGTGGTTCAGGTATTCGACCCAGTGGTCGCGGCCATTGTCCGGCTTGAGTACCGTGACGGACTTTATGGCGGGACGCCAGTCAGCGCCCCTGGCAACATTTGTGATCAGCGCAAAGACCTTTTCTGGCGGGGCCGAAACAACTCCGGTTACGGAGATCGCATGGTTGACGGGGAGGCTTGCGCCGCCGGCGTAGACGATGACTCCGGCGAGCAGGAGGACGAGCACGATGAGACCGGCGATCTTCAATGGATACTCCAGAACACGGAAGTGCGACAGCGGAGTTGGAACGGGGAGAGAGAATTAAGCGTAACTCAGGCGGCGGGCTTAGGGAAGGGGTTTGGCAGGAGTTTCGCGGCTTCGAGTCACCATGCCGTACGCGGCAGCAACCGTGAATCTGCTCTAGAATATCGTTCTATGAAAAGACGGTCGATTCTCAAGGGGATGGGTGCGGGGGCAATCGTATCTGCGATGGCCAGCATTCAGGGGTTGGCGCAGACGGCCGCCGGGGTAAATGCGCAGGCAGGCAAAGGCGTGGTCTTCGAACTCCGCGTGTATCACACGTTCGAAGGTAAGCTGGACGGTCTGCTGGCGCGCTTTCGCGAACATACGGTAGCGATCTTCAAACGCCATGGGATGCAGAGCGTGGCCTACTGGACGCCCATCGACGAACCCCTGAAGGGGAAGACGCTGTTTTATATTCTGAAGCATCCCAGCCGGGAAGCGGCGACCGCGAACTGGGCTGCGTTCCACGACGATCCGGAGTGGAAGCGGGTGAGCGCGGCCAGCGAGGTAAACGGCAAGCTTGTGGAAAAGGTCGAGTCGACGTATATGAGGCTGACCGATTTTTCGCCAAGGGTGTAGGAGCGGCGCGGGACGGGCTATCCCATGCGCCGGGCGCGTTGTCTCGAAACTTCGCTACAATCAGGGAACCGCGGCCCATAAATTAGAACGGAGATCTGCCATGACTGACTCTTCCGCCGTTTTCTTTCACGCTCTCGAAGCTCGCCTCGAGAGCTATGACCTGCTAAAGCATCCCTACTACCAGGCGTGGTCAAAGGGTGAACTGACACGCGAGGATCTGCGTGAGTATGCGTCGGAGTACTGGCACCAGGTGTCGGCGTTTCCTGCGTATCTCAGCGCGTTGCACTCGCATCTGCCCGATGGCAAACTGCGCCGGGTGGTGCTCGAGAACCTGGCCGATGAAGAGGGCCTGGAGGATGGCACACCCCACAGTGATATGTGGATGGACTTCGCGAGGGGCATGGGCGCCCATGAGCACGATGTGCGGGAGCGTAATGTGGGCGCCGAGACGCATGCACTGCTCGAACACTTTCGCTCGGCCATGAAGGGGTCGCCCGCAGCGGCGCTGTCGGCGCTCTATGCCTATGAGTCTCAGGTGCCGGCGATCGCGAAGACCAAGGCCGAGGGTCTGTCCCACCACTATGCGGCGGACGACGCGACCCGGCGCTACTTCACCTTGCATGCGACGGCGGACGTGCATCACGCCCGGGTCTGGCGCAACGCTCTGGCAGCGGAGCTTGCAAAGCATCCGGAGCAGACGGAGGGCGCTCTCACGGCTGGCGAAGATGCGGCACGAGCGCTGTGGAATGCGCTCGACGGCGTAGAGCGGGCACGCCAGGCAAGGATTGCGGCCGCGGCGTGAATCGGCGTACACCGGGCAGGCTGCGTATCGTCGGAATAGCCTGCCTGGCGCTTACGCTTTGCGCGATGTGCGCTCTGCCCGCTGCCGCACAGGAGGTCTGGCGATTCGATCAGACGGCGTCCTTGGGTGGCCATCCGACGAAGGTGCTCGGACATCCCCAGGTCATCTCGACCGAATATGGCAAGGCGGTTGCGTTCGATGGCGTGGACGACGCGCTGTTCGTCGATGTGCATCCGCTGGCCGGGGCGGCGACGTGGACGTGGGAGATGATCTTCAGACCTGATGCCGACGGCCAGCCCGCCCAAAGGATCTTTCACCTTCAGTCGGTCGACGCAGCAACTGGAGCAGACGTCCCCAACGAGCGCATGCTGTTCGAGATTCGCATTCGCAACGGGCAGTGGTGCCTGGACAGTTTTGCCACTGCCGGCGGCCAATCGAGGGCGCTTCTGAACTGCGAGAAGATGCACCAGTTCGGGCAGTGGTATCGAGTCACCGCGGTGTACGACGGCAAGATGCTGCGCAACTATGTGGACGACGAATTGCAGGGCGAGGGCGAACTCCAACTCCGCCCCGAACTCCCCGGTCGCTCCTCGGTAGGCACGCGCATCGACCTCCGCGACTACTACAAGGGCGGAATGTACGAGGCCCGCTTCACCCGGAAGGCGCTGGACGTGGCGGATTTCCTGAAGCTCCCAGCCGCTCGGTAGACGGCCGCGCAGTGCCCACTCGCAGGTCTGGTCGCGGCTAAGGTCTGGAATTGGTGCCGGCATTGGTGT
>OCZT010002603.1_pt1 | contig 18558 bp, 8 predicted proteins | sample 1539031 | NCBI WGS metagenome assembly OCZT01 (sample SAMEA3539308, study PRJEB22396) | soil metagenome | biome: tundra; feature: field; material: soil | place: USA | collected 2010-05 | depth 0.15 m | reverse complement strand
CTCGGCACTTCTCAAAATTCTGTGCCGGAGCACCAGCAGAAATGCGTGAAGCAGCACAATCGAGGCTGGGGCGGCTCGATTCCTAACCCACAACTACCCCGCTTCGAAGGAGATTGGTTCCCATGGCCGACGCTGTCTTTGCCGATGCGTTAATACCTCGCAAGCCTGTTGTGTCAGAAGGCGACGACGCCCAGTCAATTCCTCTGACATTGGTTGTCTCCGACCGCGAGACCGTCGCAGAGTTGCTCCAGCGAAGCGACGGCAGGGAGCGAGATGAGTATGCTCTTGCAGCCCTGCGGATTGGCGTTCTTTCTCTGAAGCACGCTCGTGGACAGATTGATGCTGATGCGGTCAGGCGGGAAGGCGAGAAGCTGCTGAAAGACCTGAAGACCGCCTTGGATGGCTCCCGCAATGAAATCCACACGAATCTCACCTCTGCCCTCAAAGAATACTTCGACCCCAATGATGGCAGATTCCAAGAGCGCGTGGAGCGCTTGATTAAGCAGGATGGCGACCTTGAGCAAGTCTTGCGGCGTCAAGTTGGCAACGACGGCTCCGAACTGGCGACGACCCTTGCCGCTCATATAGGCAAGAACAGCCCACTGATGAAGCTTCTTAATCCCGAAGAGTCCGATGGGCTGGTGTCCTCAATCCGTTCCACAATCTCGGCGGTAATTGATGAAGAGCAAAAGCACATACTTGGCGAGTTTTCTCTCGACAACGACCAAGGTGCCCTGAAACGCCTCGTCAACGAATTGACGCAAGCGAACGGCAAGCTCAAAACCGACCTTGCCGCTGAAATCGGCAATGTAGTGCAAGAGTTTTCATTGGACAAAGAGGACTCGGCTTTGAGCCGACTCGTCAAGAGAGTTGAGATCGCAGAGGAGACCATCACCAAGGAGTTTTCACTCGATGACGAGGACTCAGCACTATCCCGGCTCTCTTTGGTGATCAATGGGGCGAAGGAAGCCATTGACGCCAATTTGACCCTCGACAACGAGGGTTCAGCCCTGTCCCGCCTGAAGCGGGAACTTGTGGCCATCCTCAATGCTCACGAACAGAAGGTGCAAGAATTCCAAAGCAATGTGCAATCGGCTCTGGAGGCGATGAAGGCGCAGCGCAAAGAGTCCGCCCGTTCAACCCAGCACGGCAACGACTTCGAAGCCACGGCATCTGAATTTGTGGAGAAGGAAGCCCAGAAGTCTAGCGATATTGCATGCAAGACGGGGACAACAACCGGTTTGATCAAGAACTGCAAGGTCGGTGATGTTGTCGTTGAACTTGGTCCTGACTGTGCTGCGGCCGGGGAGAAGTTCGTGATTGAGGCGAAGGAAGACGCCAGCTACACGTTGGCGAAAGCTCGTATCGAGATCGAGACTGCACGGAAGAACCGTGGTGCAAGAGTAGGTCTCTTCTTGTTCTCCGCTAAGACGGCGCCGGCAGGAATCGACATGCTGGTCCGACATGGCGAGGACGTGTTCTTGGTGTGGGACGCCGAGAAGATCGAGTCCGATGTCATACTGCGTGCCGGTCTCTCGCTGGCGAAGGCTCTTTGTGTTCGCCAACAAAAGGATCGGGACGATGTGGAGGGCAACTGGGAGGACATCGACGCCGCGATTCTGGCAGTCGAGAAAGAGGCTGGTCGTTTGGCAAGCATGAAGACATGGACTGAGACCATCCAGTCAAACAGCGGGAAGATTCTGGATGAAGTGCGCAAGATGGCGGACAATCTGGAGAAACAGATTGTGGTGCTTCGTGACAGTGTGGAGATCTTGAGGCGGGAATAGGAGAAATAGCTTCAACCTGGTCATGAAACACATGGAGCGGTTCCTGCGAAAGACGAGCAGCTGCACTTTCATCTTCAGCCACTCTACTCTTCGCGTGCGGCGATTGCAGCTACGCTGCGTCCGCCGCCATTTACCCAACTGGAGGTCACCATTCGAGTCGCCCTGTACGCCAGAGTCTCCACCAACAACGGCCAGCACCCTGAAATGCAACTGGGTGAACTTCGTGCATATGCCGGCCGGCGGGGGTGGGTGGTTGCCGGCGAGTATGTCGATGAAGGCGTGTCCGGTGCCCGTGAGCGGCGACCTGCGTTGGATAGGCTATGGGTGGACTGTCGCAAACGGAGCGTGGACGCCGTGGTGGTCTATCGCTATGACCGGTTCGCCCGAAGCCTCCGCCAGTTGGTGAACGCGTTGGAGGAGTTCCGGGCATTGGGCATCGAGTTCGTCAGTCTGCACGAGGGTGTTGACACCTCGACGCCAAACGGTCGGCTGGTGTTCGGCATCTTCGCCACCATCGCGGAGTTCGAACGGGAACTCATCCGCTCCCGTGTCCGCAGCGGCTTAGCTGCGGCTAAGGCAAATGGCAAAAAGTTGGGGCGACCCCGTGCCGCGGTGGATGCCACACAGGTCGCCACCCTGCGTGCCGCCGGCGCCTCGTGGCAGGTCATCTCGCAGCGGCTAGGCATCGGTGTTGGCACCGCCTGCCGGGCTCTACAGCCTCCTTCCAAAAACCCTCCGGAATCCGCCCTCGTAACTGCCTGATTCCAAAGCGATGAAATCGGCCGTTTCTGACCTTCCAAAATCATGTGTTATTGGAGGGAGCCGGGCGCTGGCAGCCTGAACAGGCCCCAATCGCCCTATGACAAAAGAGCTCCGAATACGGCCTCGCTAAACCCAACGAAACACATGGCAGAATCTGCCCGATCCGGCTGTGTCAAAAGGTGTGGATTGTGAGACAGTGGAAGGGACGACGGTTGCACAGGATGGAGAGCTGTACCCCCGACGGATTTGTGAACAGAAAAGTGATTTAATTGACTTGTTCACAAGCTGAGCGTTCTGTATAGTCCATGTCTCGGAGAACGTTTTCGCGAATCGATCGACTAGTCCTGCTGCTGTTTGCCATCAGGAGGCCCGGGGATCCTTAGCAGTCGCTCCGCGGTGTACTCCATGGGGAGTGTTCATGAAGTTCAGCTGTATTCGTTTCATCCTTCGCATCTCTCTGCTGCTCCTGGTTTTAACTGCGTCCATGATGGCTGCAGAGACCGCTCATTTGTCCATCGACGCATCCAAGAGCGGAGCCAAGATCGACCGCAACCTCTTTGGCCAGTTCGCTGAGAATCTCGGGCATGGTCTTTACGAGGGCATCTGGGTTGGGCCGGATTCCCCGATTCCGAATACGCGCGGGATCCGCAATGACGTTGTGACCGCCCTTCGCGCATTGAAAGTGCCCGACGTCCGCTGGCCGGGCGGCTGCTTTGCCGACCAATACCACTGGCGTAAGGGAATCGGCCCTGCAGCGCAGCGGCCGGCAACGCTCAACTCCGCCTGGGGCGGCGTGGTCGACAATAACAGCTTCGGCACCGACGAATTCATGGATTTTATCCAGCAGATTGGCAGCCAGGCCTACATCTCAGTCAACGTCGGAAGCGGAACTCCGCAGGAAGCGGCCGAGTGGCTGGAGTACATGACCGCCGCGCAGCCTACGGCGCTTGAGAAAGAGCGCGCCGCCAACGGTCATCCCGATGCCTATGAGATCGGCTTCCTGGGGATCGGCAACGAGAGCTGGTCCTGCGGCGGCGACATGACGGCGGACTTCTATCTGAGCCAGCTCAAGATATACAGCCGCTTCGTCGGAAACCTCAATCCTGCCCAGAATGGCCCTAACCACATGCTCAAGATCGCCGTCGGACCGGGCTTTCCCGAGACCGAGTGGACCGAGACCATCATGAAGGGATGGCAGCATCACGACTGGAGCTGGGATTTCGACGGCCTTTCGGTGCACTGGTATACGGTGCCCAACGGATGGCCGCCCTCGACGCCTTCGACAGGTTTCGGGGTTGAGGGTTACAGCAAGACACTGAAGTCCACGCTGTTCATGGATGAGTTCCTGCGTAAGCAGGAGACCGTCATGGACAAGTACGACCCGCAGAAGAAGGTTGCACTGGTGGTGGACGAGTGGGGCGCATGGCACGCGCCGCTGCCCGGCACAAACAAGGACTTTCTTGTCCAGCAGAACAGCCTGAGAGACGCGATCCTGGCGTCGCTGAACCTGAACATCTTCGCCCGGCACGCCGACCGCGTGCGCATGGCCAACATTGCACAGATGGTCAACGTGCTGCAGTCGATGATCCTGACTGACAAAGAGAAGATGGTTCTCACCCCGACCTACTACGTCTTTAGGATGTATGTGCCGTTCCAGGACGCGACCTTTGTTCCCGTCGCCTTTGACGCCGGCATGTACACGCAGGGCAGCATCAGCCTGCCGCGAGTGGATGCTCTAGCCGCCAGGGACGCGACGGGAAAGCTTTGGCTCGAAATCACTAATCTCGATCCCAATAAGCCGGTTGAAATCGATGCAGAGATCGCCGGGATGACGGTCAGGTCTGCGAAGGGAGAGACACTGACTGCGACTGCCGTCGACAGCGTGAATACTTTTACATCGCCCAACACCGTTATGCCAAAACCAGTCTCCGCAAGTGTGAAAGGCGGCAGGTTGGTATTGACGGTAGAGCCAAAGTCGGTGACGGTCATCTCGCTGGAGCCATGACAGGAACTGCGCGTAGCCGCGCACTACTCCAGGAACCGGGAAGAATCGATCGTAATACTCATAAAAACCCAGCCCTGCGCCAACGGCCAATCAGGTGACTGGGTTCCGATAAGGAGCTATCCATCATGCAAACGGCAATCCATACATCCGCGTTGAAGAGGTCAGCAGTGTTGCTGGCAGCGCTCTTTCTACCGGTCATGTCTGCAGCGCAGACGCCCCCGGTCAATGTCACCATCGATGTGTCTAAGATCGGCGCCCCGATCTCCAAATATCTCTACGGGCAGTTCCTGGAGCACGGCGGCAACATCGTCAACGAAGGCGTATGGGCCGAGATGCTGGAGGACCGGAAGTTTTACAATCCGGTCACCTCGAAAGCGCCAGAGCAGCCCGCCGGTCCGCCGTGGAGGCGTCATGGTCCGCTGCGTCATTGGTCGCCGGTTGGCGGCGACGAAGTCGTGACGATGGACACGAAAGCTCCGTATACCGGTGATCACACGCCGCTCATCAAGCTCAGCGGCAGTGAGGCGCATGGAGTCCTGCAAACCGGTCTTGCCGTGCGGAAAGGGAAGGAGTACATGGGCCGCATTGTGCTGGCCGGCAGTCCGGGCGCAGTGGTGAAGGTGACGCTCATCTGGGGCAAGGAAGCAGGCGAGCATCAGACGCTGACCATTCGAACCATCGGCTCCGCTTACCAGAAGTTCCCGCTGATGTTCCAGGCCCAGGGCGACAACGACGATGGGCAGCTCGAAATCGCCGGAACCGGCGCGGGATCGTTCTACATCGGCGCGGTCTCGCTGATGCCGGCTGACAACATCGAGGGCTTCCGCGCGGAAGTCATCGCCGTGCTCAAGCAGTTGCACTCCGGCGTCTATCGCTTCCCCGGCGGCAACTTTGTCTCCGCCTACGAGTGGCGCAATGGCGTCGGCGACATCGACAAGCGCCCGCCCATCTATGACCCGGTCTGGCATGCCATTCAACCCAACGATGTGGGCACCGATGAGTTCCTTACGCTCTGCCGGCTGCTCGGTGTGGATCCCTACATCACGGTGAATGCCGGCTTTGGCGACGCCTGGTCCGCAAAAGAACTGGTGGAATACACCAACGGCGACGCCGCCACACCGATGGGCAAGTGGCGCGCTGCGAATGGGCATGCGAAGCCGTACAACGTCAAGTTGTGGGGCATCGGCAACGAACCCTGGGGCGATTACCAAATGGGTGCGATGTCGGTCGAGCAATTTGAGCTCAAACACAATCTCTTCGCCAAGGCCATGAAGCAAGTGGATCCGTCGATCAAGCTGGTTGCCGGCGGCGCCATGCCCGATGTCATGACCGGCGCGAATCAGTCCAAACGCATTGGCGGGAAATTCGTTCCGGATTATCTTTCCACGGCAGACTGGAGTGGTCACATGCTGGCCCACTGCCTGGACAACATCGACATGCTCAGCGAGCACTACTATTCCTCCAGCGACATGCACACCGACCTCAAGCTGGAGAAGAAAGTCAATATCGGTCCTCAGTTGCTGATCGAATGGGAGCGCGCGCCCGCGACGCAAGTCCGCGTGAAGTATGAGCACTACCAGGAGTACCTGAAGCGCATTCCCGGGCTGAAAGAAAAACCTGTCCCGATTGCCATCGACGAATGGGCCTACATGGGCGGAGGGAGGGACTCCTACAAGGTGGTCCCGGCCTATGCATGGGCATTCCACGAGATGTTCCGCCATTCGGATCTGTTTCAATTGGGCGCATTTACCTTTGCCACAGCTATGATGAGCGAGACCAGGACGGAGGCTGTCTTGAATCCAACTGGCCTCTTGTTCAAGATGTATCGCGATCACTTCGGCTCCATCCCGGTCGAGGTTTCCGGCGACTCGCCACAACCCAAGCCCATCTTTCCGGCTGGCGGCGACCAGCCCGCGGTTAATCCTGGGAGCGACACTTATCCGCTCGATGTGGTAGCCGCCTTCAGCGAGGATCTCAAGACGCTCACCATTGCCGTGCTCAATCCATCGGATTCCGCGCAGAGTATGAAGCTCGCCATCAACAGCGTGAAGCTGGCAGACAAGGGAACGCTCTGGCAAATGGCTCCCTCGAAGCTGGATGCGGTCGTCGTCGTCGACAAGAAGCCGGACGTAGCAGTGGAGGAGCACGCGCTGGGCGCGTTGCCCGGCACAATTGATGCGCCTCCATTTAGCGTCAGCATCTATTCGTATGCAGTGCGGTAGTTGAGTAATTTAGGAGAGGATTCCGATGAAAACAATGCGATTGCTTTGCGAATTCGTGGTCACGATGGCTGTTGCAGCCGGGTCTCAGCTCACGGCGCAGGTGCAGACGATCGTGCCGCCGGTGGTTCCGGGAGCAAAAACGGTCACGGTCGAACACATCAAGATTCACGGCACAGCTCTCGAAGGCAATCTGGAAGGCGATACCGTTGACCGCGATGTAATTGTCTTTCTGCCGCCCAGCTACGAGAAGGAAAAGCACCGCCGCTACCCCGTCGTGTATGCCTTGCACGGTTATTCCATAGGCGCCGAGCAGTGGTCCCATGAGATTCATGTGCCGCAGACCATTGAAGGCGCCTTCGCCCTGGGCGCGAACGAAATGATCGTGGTGCTGCCCGATTCCAAGACCATGCACAATGGCTCGATGTATTCGAGCTCGGTGACCACCGGCGATTTCGAGAAGTTTATCTCCTACGACGTGGTCGCATATATCGACGCGCATTACCGGACCATCCCCAATCGCATGAGCCGCGGCCTGGTTGGCCACTCGATGGGCGGCTACGGCGCCAGTCGCATCGGCATGAAGCATTCCGACGTCTTCGGCAGCCTGTACATCATGAGCCCCTGCTGCCTCTCCGCCCGGCCCGCCGGGCCCGCCAACCCCGAGCTGGAGAAAAAGCTCGCCTCCGTCAAGAACGAGGAGGATTCCGCCAAGCTGTCGTTCTTTGAGCGCGCCCAGTTGGCCACCGCTGCGGCTTGGTCGCCCAATCCGAAGAATCCCCCGCTCTATCTCGACCTGCCAATGAAAGACGGTGTTCCCCAGCCGGATGTGCTGGCGAGATGGGCAGCGAATGCGCCGCTGGCCTTCGTGGATCAGTACATTGGAAATCTCAGGCAGTATCGCGCCATTGCTATTGATGTGGGAGACCAGGATGGCTTGCACACAGATACGTCCAAGCTGCACGAAGTGCTGGATAAATACGGCATCGCGAACAGCTTTGAGATCTATCCCGGCACGCACACAAGTGCCGTGGCCGACCGATTTCAGAATCACGTGATCCCTTTTTTCAGCAGGAATCTCTGTTTTCAGGCAAGCTGTCAGTAGTCAGTTCGAGCAGGAGGATCGCCATGATGGACCGTTCGCGCCGCAACTTTCTTAAAACATCTGCCTGTGCCGCCGGACTTTGCTTCACCGGTCCCCCGGCAATCGCTGAGGCCTTGTCTGCCGATGAGCCCGGGTATCATTCGGGCAGGATCGTACCCTTTACGCTCGCCTCGGTCCGTCTCGCCCCCGGCATCTTTCAGGAGCAGGAGGAGATCAATGCACGCTACCTCGACTCACTCACGATCGATAGGCTCCTGCATTCTTTCCGCATCACGGCGGGCATCCCCTCCAGCGCCACGCCTTACAAAGGTTGGGAAGACCCCACCTGCGAGCTGCGCGGCCACTTCGCCGGCGGCCACTTTCTGTCGGCCGTTGCGCTTGCCTTCGCCGCATCGGGAAACACCGTTCTCAAGAGCCGCGGCGATGAGCTTGTCGCCGGTCTCGACGCCTGCCAGAAAAAGATCGGAACCCGTTACTTGAGCGCCTATCCCACCGAACTCTTTGAACGCCTGGCGCAGGACAAGCCGGTCTGGGCGCCCTTCTACACCTATCACAAGATCATGGCCGGCCTGCTCGATATGTATCTCCTCGCCGGCAACACCGACGCTCTGCGGATCGCCGAAGGTATGGGCCAATGGGCGCATGAGTATTTCTGGGGCATCAGCGCCGATCAGCGCTTGCGGATGCTGCGCACCGAGTACGGCGGCATGAACGAAGTCCTCGCCAACCTCGCCGCCGTGACCAGGAAGGAGCGCTATCTCGACGCCGCCCGTCTCTTCGAGCAGCCTTGCTTTCTTGATCCGCTCGCCGGGCGTCGCGATGAGTTGCAAGGCCTGCACGCGAACACGCATGTGCCCAAGATCATCGGCGCGGCCCGTATGTATGAGGTTACCGGCGACCGCCACTACCGCGACATTGCCGAGTACTTCCTCGCCGAGGTTCTAGCCGCGCGCAACTACGTCATCGGCAATACCAGTCTCGATGAGCACTGGAAGACGCCCCCAAATCAACTCAACGGTACATTGGCCTGGACCAACGCCGAGTGCTGCGTGGCCTACAATCTGATGAAGCTCCAACGCCACGTCTTCAGCTGGACCGCCGATGCCCGCTGGATGGACGCATACGAGCGCGCCCTGTTCAACTGCAGGCTTGGCACGCAGAACGCGCAGGGGCTCAAGCAGTACTTTTTCCCACTCGCCGCAGGCTACTGGCGCGCCTACAATGCGCCCGAAGAATCGTTCTGGTGCTGCACGGGAACCGGCGTCGAGGAATTCGCCAAGTTTGCGGACACGATTTACTTCCGTCGCGGCAGTGAAATCTATATCAACCAATTCATTCCATCCACGCTCGATTGGAAGGATGAAGGCTTCGTCCTTGAGCAGGTCACGCAATTTCCACGCGAGCAAGGCACGACACTCAAAATCAAATCTACACACCCGGTGCCGCGCACCATTCACGTGCGCATTCCCTACTGGACAACCGAAGAAGCGCAGGTGAAAATCAACGGTCGCCCGCTCGATGCAATGGCAGATCCTGGATCGTATCTTGCCATTCGAAAGACCTGGCAGGAGGGCGACACGATCAGCATCAGCCTCCCGATGGAATTGCGTCAGGAGCCGCTTCCCGGCGACGACTCCGTCACTGCCGCGCTCTATGGCCCGCTCGTCCTCGCCGCTGATCTCGGCTCGGGCCCGACCGACGAAGCCAACAGAGTGATCCACAGCGGCGATACGGTGCCCAAGAATCTACCCGCTGCATCCCCCTTGCCCAGCGTCGCGGCTACATCGGATGCAAAGACCGAACAATGGATTCAGGCCGAATCCCTTTCGGAACTGCGCTTCACCGCAGCAGGAGTAAGCGCGAAATACAAACTGAAGCCCATATATCAGATCAGCGATCAGCGCTACTCCGTCTACTGGCAGATGCAAAGCCCGAAGAAACAGAGCTAACCTACAACAGATCTACCAACCGAATAGAACAGACAGCGCGCCAACCATATATTCACAGAAGACATTCTCGATTGATGTCAAATAGCCAACGCCCTCATCGAGCCAAGCTGCAGGCAGGTCCGTGGTTCCGTATGCTTGACAAGCAAGCTAGAGTTTCATCTGAGCTTTTCTAAAGGACTGTCTCACAATCCACACCTTTTGACACAGCCGGATCGGGCAGATTCTGCCATGTGTTTCGTTGGGTTTAGCGAGGCCGTATTCGGAGCTCTTTTGTCATAGGGCGATTGGGGCCTGTTCAGGCTGCCAGCGCCCATCTCCTCCCAATAACACCTGTTTTCGGAAGGGCAAACCCGGCCGGTTTCGGCGCTGTGGAATCAGGCGTTTACAGCGCACGATTCCGAAGGGTTTTTGGAAGGGGGCTTCAGGGCTCGACAGGCTGTGCCGCTGCAATCCGGATAGGCGCGGCAGCAGTCGTAGGCGTGCTTCAGCACGTCTAGCCGATAGATCTTGTCATACAACGCGTAGAAGCGAAAGCCGGGTTCATCCTTCGCTTTTGCATGTAACGCCGTCCGCAGTCTCTGAACGCTTTCCGGAGTTGATAGGTTGCCCAATCTCCTGTCCCTTCCCGCTTCCCGCGTTGTTCTGAACTGAGGCCCCTTTCCTCCACCGGCGTTACCCGGCATCTCAGGTACTACGAGCCTCTCCGCCACCCCACTGCGCCCAGCCTCACCGTCACCGGTTGCCAGTTGGCCAATACACTCGGCCACGCACGGGGCTTCCCGTGTTGCATCGGTCTTCCTCTTGTATGTGTGCTATCGCCATTACCCCGGCGGAACCACAAGGTGCTCACTTCGCTCGCTTCCCTTGCGATGGCTGCCTTCCCCGGAATTTTGGCGGGTCGGCTTCCGCATTGCGTCTTTCGAGGCCTGCTCAGCGTTCACTCGCGTTACGGCCCGCATACTCGCCAAGTCACTGATATGACCCTCTACACCGGAGGCTTCAGCCGCTTCGTTGCCTCCATGGCTGCTCCGATTGCTACCGGTTGGAGCGAAAGCTGCCGGGCGGGACTTCCACCCGCTGGAAAACCGTGCCTTTGCACGGCGCACAAAACTCTGGACACTACCTCGCTCTAAAGTCGCGCCTCTGCAAAACCGGACTTTCACCACGGGCTGATAAAGCTGCAGATGCAGAGACAACAACGGGCCGTTTTCCGACACGTGGAAGTGTCCGGAAAACGGCCCGTTGCCGTACCTGATTTACACGATCATTCCACAGTGAGTGAAAACACCATAGTCTGTTGAATGGAGCCGGAAGTTGCAGTTACTCCAATCATTGTAGAATTTTGATTGATTTTTGCCGGTGCGCACCCGTTTATCGTGGCCATGGCCAGTATGCATACCAAGAGCATCATCAGCCGTTGCAGCAATTTCCGCCTTCTCAATCCAAAGCAGCAGAGAAGGGCAGCCAGTATCGACGCCGGATACAGCGGCTTGTTGCTGTTGAGCACCGATGCGACAGTCGTTTTGCTAAGGGTCATGGTTGTTGTTACCGGTGCAGTCGTCTTCGGCGTAACGCTTGCCGGGCTGAAGCTGCACGACACATCGGCTGGAAGCCCCACGCACGCGAATGTAACCGCCGAATTGAATCCATTTACCGGAGTGATTGAGATGGTGGCTATTGCGCTGTTTGCGGAGGTAACAATCAACGCTGGCGTTAGACCGGAAGAAGCACCGGAGATGGTAAACGTCGGCAAAGTGTTGGCCGCCGCAACTACCGAGTAGGCCAGGGTGACGTCGTTGAAGGTGAAGTTATAGGCGGTGGAAGCACCCGAGGTGAAATTGATGTTGCCGGAACTCACCGGACTCAATGCAGCCACGCCATTCGTGCCACTTGCGCCCCAGCTCGAAGCATTGGACCAGTCTCCATATGCATCGTACTTGTACGCGTAGGTGGTATTTGGGGTCAGCGTCACCAAAACCTGCCAGGTATCTTTTCCGACCAGCGTCATTGACGAAGTGCCCCAGCTGTTCATCGAGCCGCGCAGATCCATCGTTGGATAGACGGCGGTAAACGCCGAGGCGGCTGCGGTGGTCGCCGAAGCTATGGAAGACGCCGCCGAAGTTCCCGCGGTGTTTCCGGCCGTCACATCGTAATAATAAGTGGTGCTGGCTGTGAGGCCGCTATCGGCATAGCTGGCGCTGCTCGATGTTCCGATGGAAGTGAAGGTTCCGGTTGCAGAGGTGGAGCGGTACACAGTGTACGTTGTGGCTCCGGTGCTGGCGGTCCAGGTGAGGTTGATGCCCGTGCTTGAAGCGGTCGTTGCACTCAGGTTGGTAGGTGCTGCCGGGGGAGGAGTCGCCGCAGTGGTCGCCGATACCGTGGAAGACGCCGCCGAAGCTCCTGCGCTGTTGCCGGCCTTCACATAGTAGTAATAGGTGGTACTGGGACTGAGGCTGCTATCGGAATAGATGATGCTGCTCGTGGTGCCGACAGAGCTGAAAGTCCCGGTCGAAGAAGTGGAACGGTACACCGTGTAGTTTGTGGCCTGGCTGCTGGCGGTCCAGGTGAGGTTGATTGAAGTGCTGGAAGCGGGCGTTGCACTCAGGTTGGTGGGCGCTACTGGAGCCACCGACGGGCTGGCCTCGGTTTGTCCGACGTAGATCGCGATGGCCGGAACCACTGAATCGCCACTGGCGGGATTGCCATTGGCGGGCACGGTGACGTTGGCGTTGCCACTGGCGTCGACCACGACGACATCTGCCGTGCAAGAGCCGCCAGACAGGGTACCGTTGAGAATGTTGCAATAAGTTCCCGCAGGCAGTCCGGTCGCGAACGTCGTGTTCCACACGGAGCTGTCGTTGTTCAGCGCCACGAAGCCCAGTGCTGCGCCGGCAGTGACGGTCCCGCTGCTGTTAATGGAACTGGCGGGGGCGCGGCTGAACGCAATCTGGTTGTTGGTGCCCACCGTCCAGGTGCTCATGCTTGTGCCGTGCACCGCGGTATTGAACTTGACCATGTTGGAAATATCCGTCCAGCGGTGAATGAAGTCCCAGCCATTGGTCGGCGTGGTGCGCGAATTTGGCACCTGCGCAACGCCATTGACGAATGCGCTGGTGCAGTCGGTGGCGCTGGTGCCTACGGGAATGAAGCAGCCGAACGGCGCTGCATTCTCGTCGGTGAAGCGATAACCGGATTGCACCAGTGCCATCACTCCATACGGCGAAGCCAGCATAAAGATGTTGGCAAGGTCGTAGCGATAGGAGGTGGTGGCGTCATTGGGGTCGCCCTTGACAAAGTCGCTGGCGTTCAGTGAATTGCCGTTGTTGCGCTCGGTGTCCCAATCGTCGACTAAAGTCTGTACAATGGCCGAATCGTCAAAACTCCAGGTGCCGCCCCATTTGCCGGGCGTACCCATGTCGGCCGGGATGGCCGCCAGCGACGCGCCATATTCGCCGCGCAGCGCCTGCATCATCAGTGTGGAGAATTGAAACTCCTGGATGGCGCCGATGGCGGCGAATTGCGAACGCGGATTCGATTCTCCGTCAACAACCACCTCTTGGGTAACCCACGGTGTCTCGCTTTCATTCGTCAGCGGCTGCACTTTACTCACCGCAGCGAAGATTTGCGCCATCGCAAATTCCTGCTGGTGTTTGGCGGCATCGATGCGGAAGCCGTCGATGCCCATGCTCAGCAGCAATTCCAAATAGGCCTCAATCTTGACCTGAGTAGTGGGATTCTCGGTGGCGATGTCCGGCATTCCATCAAGCCAGCAGTTCTGTGTGTCGTACTGGCTGATGCCGCCAGGGTATTCGGTCGCGAAATTGGGCAGAACAGAGGCCGCAGCCGCGTTCGAATCGCTGGCGTCGGACAGAGTGGTTTGCCCATTGTAGTCGTTTGAAGTAATCGCGCACCCCGAGTTAGCCGTGGTACCCGAGGTATGAAAATCGGTCGCGGTGAAATCCGGGTAGAGCAGCGTATTACTGTTCCAGGAGGAGGTGCCGTCGGTTGCACCATTCGGTGCGGTCCCTGAACCGCCGGCCATCTGATTGGTTACGACGTCGGCGTACACACGCACTCCGGCAGCATGACAGGCATTGATCATCGCCTGTAACTCTGCGGCGGTGCCCATGTCGCTGGTCAAACTGGTGTAATTGACCGGCTGGTACATATTCCACCAGACCGGCGTTACGCCAACGTTGCTGAGGGAAGCCTCCGGTGGCGATATCTGAACGCCACCATAGCCCTGCGGCCCAAGCCATTGCGTACACTCCGTAGCGATATCGTTATAGCTCCATCGGAAGAGCTGCACCGAAGTGTAAGGGGGGTTCAACTTGGGGTTAGCGGAAGCTGCCTCCGCGCGCGGCGACAAACTCAGGATGGAGATGATTGTAGCTAGAGCGATCAGCGCCCCAGTTAGCATCTTGCGACGTTTCATTGTGGTTTATCTCCTCATACAACTGTTGCAATTTGTCATTGGCCAACGAAAAAACCCGTGCGGTTTTCAGTACTGAAGTCGCATTGGGCTACCCCACCCCTGCGCGAAAACAGGAACCTCGCAAGGATGGGGCACCCAGCACTGCATGCCACAGGAGAAACCCGCTAGAAGACGAAACGAGCCGCCCCCTGGATCTGGCGGTTGCTGTTGCCCTGCGTCCCTTCTATCTGGCCGAAGTTGCCACCGAACATGCCGGAATTCGGATTGGTGAATTCCGCGGAGTTAAGAGCGTTGAAGGCATCGGCATGCAGCTCCAGCGTGTACTTTTCTTTCACCCGCAGGTTCTTCTGCACACTGAGATCAACCCTGCGGTACCCAGGCCCGAAAACCTGATTGCGGCCCAGCGTGCCAAGGCCCAGATAGGTCGGTGTGCTGTTGTATCCGGGCACTGAAACAGGATCGGCAAACGACTTCGGATCGAACCAATATCCGGAGATGCTCTTGGGATAACTAATGGGTTTGATCAGATTGGGACGGTTTCCAGGCTGGAAGTGTCCGGTTGAAAGATCGACCGGTGTGCCGGTCTGAACCATGGCGATAAGGCTAAACTGCCATCCGCCGACCAGATAATCCAGGGCGGTCGGCATCTTGTTGGCAAAGCGCTTGCCGTGGCCAAAGGGCAGCAGATAGACAATCGACGAGCTGAAGACCTGGCGCTGATCCTGGCTGGAGTTGCCATAGCCGGCCGCCGGGTTGTAATAGAGGGCCGCGGTCTGGCCCTGGAAGGCGCCTGGCGAGTCATCCAGCGTATGCGACCAGGCGTAGGAGACGGTTCCGGTCAGACCTTTGGTGCTGCGGTGCTCGAAGTGAACCTGCATACCCTCATAGTTGGAGATGCCGTTATAGGCGTTGAGATTGATGCCGCCCAGGCTGGGCAGGTTCGGGATTCCGGTCCCAAATTGGTTCATATTGTACGGGTAGTAAGTGGACAGGTGCTCGCCTCTGGTTCCCACCCAGGCGACATTCAAAACGTTGTTGGAGCCAAGCGCGCGCTCCACCTGTAGGTTCCACTCATGAATCATGCTGGTCTGATTGTGCCGGTCGACAGCAATCATGCTGGTGCCGGTGGGCGGGTTTACGGGGTTGAAGTTGGGGTAGCCGCGTGCCGGAAGCGCCGTGGTCACCGCGGTGGGGCTGGTGTATTTCGAACAGTTGTAATTGTTGCCGGCGTTGGTCGTGGCCTGGTTGAGCTGGCCGGTGAAGGTGATGCAGTATCCGTCGCTGGCCATGTAGCTGCTGCTGCCGCCAAAGGGCGCCTGCTCGCCGAGCTGGTTGTTGATGCCGCCATAATCGGGGTAATAGAAGATGCCGTAGCCGCCGCGGATCACAGTCTTGCCATTTCCGGTCAGATCATAGGCAAAGCCTACGCGCGGACCGAAGTCGTGATAGACCTGGTTGACAATGCTCGCGGAGATTCCGTTCTTCCCGGCAATCATGACCGTGTCAGTATTGATATCAAAAGCCGCCTGCTGGTTATGCGCTTCGTAGGGACGGGAGAGGAAATCCCAACGCATCCCTAAATTCAGGGTCAAACGGTGATTCACGCGCCAATCGTCCTGCGCGAAAATGCCGTCTTCCTGGCCGATATTGGCAAAGTATCCTGCCTGTGAACCGATCTGGTAATTATCCATACCGCCAGCCAGCAGTTCGGAAACCTCATAGCCGGTGAAGTCGACCTGTCCCGAGTCGATCCAGAAGTAGCCTTTGCCTTCCTGCGGATTGAAGAACTCCACCTGACGGCGCAGGAAGGTTCCGCCGAATTTCAAGGTATGGTTGCCGCGCACGTAGTTCATCGAATCGGTCACCTCATAGGTGTTTTGAGGAACCGAATACAAGCCATAGTCGCCGGTGTATTCGAGGTTGCCTTTCCATCCGCCAATCAGCGCACCGCCGGTGGTTTCCGCATTGATGTTGGCGTTCACGATGCCGAGATCCTTCGACACATTAAGGCCGTACATCGGCGGCATATAACCGTAGTTGTCGCGGTTATAGCCGATATGCGCCTCATTCACCAAGTTGGGAGAAAAGACGTGCGTGTAGCCCAGGTCATAGCCGCGCGCATGTGTGGGATTGGTGCCGGTTCCAAAGCCTGCCGGAAGATTGGCGAACTCCGAAGTCTTGGTGTTGACCGAATTGTCGTAGCTCATGCGGAAAAACGCCATATCGTTGGGGGTGGGGTTCCAGTCCATCTTGACGTCGAAGGTGTTGTATTTGTTGTTTGCCGTCTGGTTGTCGAGGTAATTGTTGAGATAGCGATCCGTGCGGGTAGGCTTCGGGAACGCATTGAGATAATTGACCGCGGCCGGATTGAGACGGGCTGTCGGAATCTTATTGTTACTGAACGGCTGACAGGTGGTGGGATCGTAGATGAGGCCCGGGCTGATCGCACCGGAATTGGGATCGCAGCGCGGATACTGGGTCTCGTACTGCGGTGTCGATTGGCCGGACATATTGATGTTTAGAAGTTCCGAGAAATCGCCCGTGCGCATCAGCGTCGTGGGAACGGTCAGATAGTGCGAAGCCGACGGAAGTTTCTCGCGCAGCGCCGCGTAATCTCCGAAGATGAACAGGTGATTCTTGAGAATCGGTCCGCTCGCCGAGAAGCCCGGCTGGTTGCGCAGGAAGCCTGCGTTGGGTGTTTCCGGGGCACCCTGGAAGCGATAATTGGGGTTGGCGTCGAAGGCACTGTCGCGGTAGAACCAGAAGGCCGAGCCGTGATACGTATTGCTGCCTGACTTGATGGAACTGACGACGGTGGCGCCGCCCGCGCGGCCAAACTCGGCCGGGGCCACGTTGGTGTTCACTTTGAATTCCTGCGTCGCATCAATATTGGGGAAGAACAAAATCGTGCCCACCAGGCCGTCGTTGTTGTCGATGCCATCGAGGATAAAGTTGTTCGCCTGGGGACGAAGACCGTTAACAGAGATTGCGGCGCCGCCACTTTCGTTGTTACGCAATGTTTCGGTATTGTTGCCGACGCCACTGGCTGCATCGCCATAAGCGCCGCGGGTAACACCAGGAGTCAACAGGGCAAGGCTGCTGAAATTGCGGCCATTCAGCGGCAGTTCCGAGACCTGATCGCCCTGAATCGTCGCGCCAATAACCGCGTCGGAGGTATTGATCAGCGCCGCAGCGGTGGTGACTTCAACGGTCGTCGACCCTCCGCTGGGCGACAGTTGGAAGGCCAGGCTCTGGGTGGTTGTAATGGTGATCGTCACCGTGGCGGATTGCGTCTGGAATCCCATGGCCACGGCCTGGACTTTATAGTTGCCACGCGGCACGGCCAGAATCCTGTATTCGCCCGCGCCGTTGGATACGGCGTTGAGCACCAGTCCATTTTCCGTGTTAGTAGCGGTAATCTTCGCCGCGGGAAGCACTGCGCCGGTGGTGTCGGTTACCGTTCCCGCGATTGCTCCGGTATCGGTTTGAGCCGACACTCTGACGGATGCCAACCCTATCGAAATAATAATGCCGAGCAAGAGCATGCAGGATGAAGAAATAGTCTTCAAACCGCCGTATCTTTTGTATTGCATCGATGGTCCTCCTGAGTTTGCGATTCCTGAGCGTTCTCGAAATGGCGTTCCGGCGGCTTGGATAAGGACCCGATCCTTCTCTTCCGCCGTGTTCTGTGAAGGGGCGATCTGCCTCCTTCGCCGCTATTTCCAAAACTGATGAACCATCGCCCTTTCCCGCAAAGATGGGCAATTCACACTGCGTCATTTATCCTTCATTTCTACATCGCCCAATAGTTTATTATTATTCATATACTTACGCAATTTTTCCCTCCGTAGTCTATTCTCCCGAGAGAGCAGATTTATCGTTTCCATTCGACCAACCCCATGGTTGACGGGTCCTGGCAGCCGGGGATAGGCTACCTGACGATTTTCGCAGCGTAGGCAGTAGGGGTCAGTTCTGCCATGGACTGAATTAAGTGCCCGGCAACTCCGGGCAGGGTGTCGGCCAGATATTGGCGGATCGGGATATTCAGCCTTCGGCAGCTCTCAACGATGGAAGTTGGGACGAGGACGAATCACTAATGTAACGGGAGATCCCCCGGCTTTGCCGGGGTGGCAGTAGCAGTTTGACATTTGCAGGAGTCCATCCAAGAAACTCCGAGAGGTGAGCCGCCAAGCACACTTCAAGGAGAACCCGGATGGACGAGTATGAAAGCCTAAGCCACTCGAAATGGGAGTGCAAGTACCACTTCAAGGTTGCCCCTATGCGGGTTGCTCCACA
>OCZT010002602.1_pt1 | contig 18567 bp, 14 predicted proteins | sample 1539031 | NCBI WGS metagenome assembly OCZT01 (sample SAMEA3539308, study PRJEB22396) | soil metagenome | biome: tundra; feature: field; material: soil | place: USA | collected 2010-05 | depth 0.15 m | reverse complement strand
GTTCTTGACTCCTTGCTTCGTACTGATGCTGTTGCTTTCCCACTTGTATTTGAAGTATGGCGCGCTGCCTGTGATTTCTGGACTGTTCCGCGGCTTGGGCGCTCTGGTGGTCGGACTGGTCTTCAACACCATTCTCAATCTGGCGAAATCGGGCGTCAAAACGGCGTTCAATTGGCTCATGGCTGTGGCCAGGTTTGCGATGGTTTCTTGGTTCAGGATGGGCGTGCTCAAAATCCTGCTGGTCGCGGGCAGTGCGAGTTTTCTCGTGTTCATTCTGATGCACCGTTTTCCGCAACTCCATCGCTGGGCCGGAAGTTGGCGCGGTTTGTGGACCAAGCAGGCAGCGAAGCGCCATAGCGGGGATGCCCGAGGCACGGCCGCCGTGGTGAGATCGCCCTTGGTGACGGCCACCGCGAATCCAATCGGGGACCGTTTCAGAGCGTTGCGCAAACCGAGAACTCAAGAACCTGCTTCGCCTGCTCAAGCCGATTTCATTTCCGCCTGCGGCCGGGTGCCGCTGCTCACGGGTTGGCGAAAGACGCTGAGTCTGGTTTTCTACTTGGCGCTCATCCTCACGGTCGATCTGCTGCTGATTCGTACGCGGCCTGATCTGATGCAAATGGGCAGCACGTTTCTTCGCATCGGCGCTCTCGTCTTCGGTAGCGGCTATGCCATGCTGCCTTTCATACGGGACAGCGTAGTTCACCAATTTGGCTGGCTGACGAACCAGCAGTTCGCGGTTTCGCTCGCCCTAAGCTTAATTACTCCCGGACCGGTGACGATCATCGGGGTGTTCATCGGCTACAAGGTACACGGCGTCGTGGGTGCGCTGGCGGGCATGGTCAACATGTACTTTCCTGCGTGGGCGGTCACAGCAGTCGTAGCCGTACCGTACGCGAAGGCCGGCCAGGCTCGTCAGGTGAGAGATGCAATGAGTGGCGTCGTGGCGGCGTTCATTGGCACTTTGGCGGTCGTCCTAGTCAAGCTGGCCCACAGCACCTTGGTTGACGCCCCTTCCGTTGCCATGGCCGTGGGCGCGTTTGCCATGCAGCGGTTCAGCAGAATCGATACCGTTTGGATTGTCCTTTTAGGCGCTTTGGTGTCGCTGGCAGTTTTTCGCTAGCGCCGCATCCCGGACCAACGCTCACGACCGCAGTGACTAACAAGCCCGCATCTTTTGATTGGGTCCAGGCGGCAGGGCTGAACAGCTTGCGGAAAAAGTCGTTTCTGAGCGAGAGGCGTGTCCTCAGCGGCCAAAGCCGGATTCAAAACAATGCACCATAGCGCAGCGGTGAACCGCTGCGCCACCCAAAATCAGGTGCAACACCGACTTCTTCCGCAGAGCGGTGAAGCGTAACTTCCCAAAACCATTTATGCGACGGAGTCTAGTGCCATTCCCACTCGATGAAGCCGGGCTTCACGTCGACCATCGCGTTCACCATGAGTTCCACCAGACCTCCGTAGAGAATGCGATTGCTATCCCACAAGCCATAGTAGGCGAGCATGTCGCGCAGCATGCCTTTGCAATTGCTGCACGGCGCGCACAGGTACTTGGGAGTCTCGGGCGCCAGACAATCCGAGAAGGCGTTCAGGACCTGCTCCATCTTCTTGCGTCCCGAAACATGGAAACGCCAGTCGGGAAAATTGTTTCCCTGCATGATGGCGAAACCGCTGCCGCCGCCGCAACAGTAATTGTTGACGCCGTGCGGCTCCATTTCGCGGAATTGCGGGCAGAGCTCGCGTAAGATTTCGCGCTGCGGCTCGACCACACCCATCAGACGCACCAGATTGCAGGGATCGTGCATGGTGACGGGGAAGTTGTTGCGTGAGGGATCGAACTTGATCTTGCCGCTTTTGACGATGTCGCGCAGCAGGGTCATAGAGCTTTCCCGCGGAATGTTGAGATCGCCCCCGAGGATGCGATCGGCAATCACGCTGAGCGCCTTGTGCGCGTGCCCGCATTCGCCGATCACAATCTTCTTGACCTTGAGCTTTTGCGCGGCCTGGGCGTGTTTGATGGCGACGCGCGCGAATTGGGCATCGTCATACCACAGCCCGTAGTTGATCGAGTCGTACCCGCACAACTCCGACGACAGCGTCCAACTGATGCCCGCCTGGTTCAGAATGAGGGCGAAGGCGCCGGGATTTTCCGGCCACGCCATGATTTCGCCGGCGTTGTGGATGAGCAGAACGTCGGCGCCTTCCACGTCCCACGGCGTGTGGACTTCGATGCCGGTCTTCTCCGACGTGTCCTCGTCGATGAATTCGATGTTGTCCTTGACCACGGCCGAGTTCATGCCGGTGGACGAGCCGACCTTGAGCTGTAGCATCGAGCCGTTGTCGTGACACTCCTTGGAGTTGATGCCCATCTCCATGCTGAACAGTTTGCGCAGATCGTGCGCCACCAAGCCGTTGTCGCAACCGATGGGGCAGGTCTGGGCGCAGCGCCGGCACAAATTGCAGCGATAGGACAATTCGGCGAGACGGGCCACCAGCGGCCAGTTCAGTTCAATGTCGCCGTGCTGCCAGGCCGAAACCAAGCCTCCGCCTTTGACGAATTTGAAATAGAGACGGCGCAGGATCTCGGAACGATACGTCGGACGGTAGAGTTCGTTGCGTCCGCTGGCCTCAAAAATGTGGCAGGCCTCCGAGCAGGTCTGGCAGCCGGTGCAATGTTCCATGGTGAGCAGAAGGGGCTGCAGGAAGGTCCAGTTGTTCTCTTTGGTGAAGAGCTTCTCGAGGCCGGACAAGAATTTTCCAACCAATTGTTTCTCTTCTTCCGGCGTCTTCGGCTGCGGCAGATTCAGAGCGCAGGTGTCGTCCAGTCCGCATTCGTACTTATCTTTTGCCTGTTGCGAAAGAGCAGCCCAGGCGTGGTCCTTCTCGGGACTGTCCAAGGGCGCGGGCAGAGGCATCAGGTCCGTATTTTCGAGATGGAGGAGCGGATCGCGTTTGGTTTGCGACATGTCGCGAAGAGCGAGGTGCTTGTTCACTTGCGCACCTCCTGCGCGGGATTGGTAGTCGCGACGTCAAGCCAATTCTTCTTGCCATCGGCGCCAACGTGCGCCGCCGACCAGGTCGGCCGGTAGGTCAAGTACTCGGCCACCGCGGACTCGATACTGCCGCCGCGAACATTGGGCCGGTCGTCCCAGCGCACATCGTGATAGGTGAAGTATTTCGCGATGAAGTGCGACATGTGCGTGTATGGAATGTAGGCGGCCAGAGCCGACGACAGGACCACTCCCAGGCCGAACAGCGGGTTCACGTGAAGCGCGCGATCGAAGCGCAACAACCCGCGCGCCACGTCGCCCACGCCCGCGCTTTGCGGCGAGCGCAGGAAGTATCCGGCGGCCATCAGTCCGAAGGCGATAATAAAGAAGACAAGATTGAAGAAGTCGGCAGGCTTGGTGTAGTTCTTCAGCGCCGGATCGGTGGCACGGCGCAGAAACAGAAGGATTGCGCCCGCGACCGAGATCGTCGCCCCGGCATACGCCATGATGTGATATACGCCCGCCAGGACGATCCAGAAGCCGCTCGTGGCGAGACTGGGCACGAGCAGAGGGAATGCCGCGCCGAAACCAACCAGCACGATGGCCCCGATCAGGAGATAGAGGCCGAAGTGAAACAGGAAGGACGGGACCCAGAGACGCCGGTTGAATTCCCAGAGTCCCTTCAGGAACAACATCTCGGGAATCATGACGCGCAGTTCGCCGATATGGTTGGAGTGCTGCGGCTTGGTCCACCAGTCGCCGGTTTCGAAGTAGGACCCTCCGTGCTTCACTCGGTCGGGCGCTTCGTGTGGAACCGGGTATAGCTCCCAGCGCAAGTGTATGGGTGTGCTTGCGTACTGCCAGACGCGGCGGACACAGCCGATAAGAAAGATCAGCAGGCCGGCATAAATCGCGATGTAAACGAAAAGCGCCATGCGCCCCTCCGAAACCTGAATGGTGGCGAGCGAAGTTGCTCGCTCGTACCGACGAAGTCACGATAGCAGCGAGCGTGACACTGGGATGTGACTCACATCACGTGTATGCGCCCATTTCGATACAAATCGATCGAAAATTAAGTCGACTGACATACTTATAAAGATTGCATTAGGGCATATACGTGAGTTACTTCCATGTACCTTCAAGTTCGCGCAATCTCACGCAGTGAGGTGACGCGGGTCACGGTGGGCAAACTATGAACGGGATATGTTGAGCACAGCTTTGACACAATTGAGTCTGTGTTATTGGCAAACGAGGGAACGTGATCTGCAGGGTTCCGCTCTCAAAGAGTCTGAGAACGTCAGCGTCCAGCCGGCGGCAGCACCGCGCAGGAAGGCTCTGACGGCTCGGTCCGGCGGGTAGCGCCGTCGGAACCGGCAAGGAAAGTTGAAGTGGCTCTCCCTGTGAGATCGCCCCCGTGACGATCCCGATTCGTTCCGAAGGATCGCCATTTTTCTGGTCAACGTTCTAATTCGTGGTGATTTCGAGTGACTGAATGAGCTTCCTCTTTTATGACGATCTGCCTGGGTCTTCGACGAAGGCCCACTGCGGTGTCCGGCCGATCTACCCCGGCCGTGCCCGACGATCGGCTTTTTCCCACATCTTTAATTTCGGGCTTGCCGAAAAAGCGGCAAGCCGGAGGTGACTAGTGCCAAGCTATGTGGTTCCTGAGAAATGCGATGGGTGCAAGGCCCTGGACAAGACAGCGTGCCAGTATATTTGCCCCAACGACCTGATGATCCTCAACAAAAACACGATGAAGGCCCACAACCAAGATCCTTCCATGTGCTGGGAGTGCTACAGCTGCGTCAAGATTTGCCCCACCCAGGCAATTCAGGTTCGTGGTTACGCCGATTTCGTTCCCCTCGGCGCCTCGGCCACCCCACTGCGCTCGACCGACTCGATTATGTGGACGGTCAAGTTCAGGAACGGGACGCTGAAGCGCTTCAAGTTCCCCATCCGCACCACCGCGGAAGGCACAGCCGTGCCCGACGGCGGTTTCGGTGCACATGGCGATCTCAAGAGCACCGCGCTCTGTGCCGAGCCGGCTGCGCTGGGACTGCCTGCGGTGTTCTCTCTGACGGGAGGTAAATAGACATGCCTAAATTTGAGACGGTCGTTGTAGAAACTGACCTCTTGATTCTCGGTGGCGGCATGGCGGCCTGTGGCGCCGCTGTGGAAGCTGCTCACTGGGCCAAGAAGAACGGTCTGAAGGTTGCCTTGGTCGATAAGGCCGCCATCGATCGTTCTGGGGCCGTGGCTATGGGCCTTTCCGCTATCAACCAGTACGTCGGTCTCCGCGACGGGGCCAACTCAGTGCAAAACTATGTCGACTATGTGCGTAACGACCTTATGGGTGTGACGCGCGAAGATTTGGTCGCCGACATCGCCCGTCACGTCGACTCCAGCGTCCACCTGTTCGAAAAATGGGGCCTGCCCATCTGGAAAGATGAAGCCGGCAAGTACGTCCACGAAGGCCGCTGGCAGCTCATGATCAACGGCGAATCCTACAAAGTCATCGTGGCCGAAGCGGCGAAGAACGCCCTGCTCCAAACTGGCGTGGGACAGATCTTCGAGCGCGTGTTCATCGTCGGCCCGTTGATGGATGGAGATCGTTGCGCTGGCGCTATCGGCTTCTCGGTGCGCGAGAACAAAGTCTACATCTTCAAATCCAAAGCCACGCTGACCGCCATGGGTGGCGCCGTCCACGTCTTCAAGCCCCGGAGTTCGGGTGAAGGCATGGGACGCGCCTGGTATCCACCGTGGAACTCGGGCTCCTCCGCGTACTTCACCCTGAAGGCTGGGGCGGAGATGACGTGCCAGGAAGTCCGCTTCATTCCAGTGCGCTTCAAGGACGCGTACGGTCCGGTCGGCGCCTGGTTCCTGCTGTTCAAGTCTCGGGCCACGAACGCCATGGGCGGTGAGTACATGGTGGAACGCAAGTCGGAACTGGAAAAGTGGGGCCCCTACGGCCGGGTGAAACCCATCCCCGCGAACCTGCGGAACTACCTGGGTATGCTCGACGTGCTCGACGGCAAAGGCCCGATCTACATGAGGACCGAAGAGGCCCTCAAAAAGATCTCCGATGCCTACAAGGACGACCCCAAAGCCTACGCAAAGAAGATGAAGGAATTGGAGTCGGAGGCGTGGGAAGACTTCCTCGACATGACCATCTCGCAGGCTCTGCTCTGGGCTGCCACCAACCTGGAACCGGAAAAGAGAAGCTCTGAGATTGCAGCCGCCGAGCCCTACTTCATCGGTTCGCACTCGGGGGCTTCGGGAGCATGGGTCAGCGGTCCGGAAGACTTGCAAACCGGCGAGACCAAGAAAGATTACTTCTGGGGCTACGCCAACATGACAACCGTGAAAGGCCTGTTCGCCGCGGGCGATGCTTCTGGCGCTTCCAGCCATAAGTTCTCGTCCGGCTCACACGCTGAAGGCCGCATTGCCGCCAAATCCGCGATCAAGTTCATCGTGGAAAACAACACCGCGCCCAAGCTGGATCAGGCGAGGGTGGATGCCCTGACGGCAGAGATCCTCAAGCCGATGGAGACGTTCGAGAAGAACCAGAGCGCCTCGACCGATGAGGACGTGAACCCCGAGTACATCAAGCCGCGCATGTTCATGTTCCGCCTGCAGAAAATTATGGATGAGTACGCTGGCGGCGTGACCGCGCAATTCACGACCAACAAGCCTTCCCTCGAGCGGGCCCAGGAACTCCTGGCCTTCCTCGCGGAAGACTCCGCCAAACTGGGTGCTGCGAACCTTCACGAACTGATGCGCTGCTGGGAGAACGTCCATCGGATGTGGCAAGCCGAAGCCCACGTGCGCACGGTGCTGTTCCGTGAAGAAACACGGTGGCCGGGCTACTACATGCGGTCCGACACGCCGACGCTGGACGAAGAGAAGTGGCACGTCTTCGCCAACTGCCGGTGTGATGCCAAGACCGGAAAATGGGAAATGATCAAACGGCCCATTCTCCATGTTTTCGCGCAACCGAAACCCAAAGAGCTGGAACCAGCCCTAGCTCATTAGCCCGCGGGGAGGTTCCGGCTTCGGCCGGAACCTCTCCCACGGATTCTGTTCTCAGTCTTGGAATTGTAAGAAACGGCAACATCTACTAATAAGAGGAAAGGAGTTCAGCAAATGGCGTTGAAGGAAGTACTGAAGCAGAAAATTGAGGAGTTTCGTCCTCACATCCAACACCTGATCAAAGAACACGGCAAGGTCGTCATCGACCAGGTGACTATCGATCAGGCCATCGGCGGCGCTCGCGACGTCCACTGCCTGGTTACCGACATCTCCTACCTCGATCCTCAGGAAGGTATCCGCTTCCGCGGCAAGACCATTCCCGAGACCTTCGCAGCTCTTCCCAAGGCTCCCGGCTCCAAATATCCGACCGTGGAATCTTTCTGGTATTTCCTTCTCACCGGCGACGTGCCCACCCAGGCCGAGGTCGACGAAGTTCTGGCCGAGTGGAAGGTTCGCCAGTACGTTCCTTCCTACGTGTGGGATGTCATCCGCGGCATGCCGCGTGACAGCCACCCCATGGCCATGCTCTCCGTAGGCTTGCTCGCCATGCAGAGGGACTCCAAGTTCGCCCACTACTATAGCTCGGGCAAGTTCAACAAGATGACCGCGTGGGAATACACCTACGAGGACGCTTACGACATCATTGCTCGCATTCCCATCATCGCTGCGTTTATCTACAACCTGAAATATCGCAGCGATTTCCAGAATCGGATCGGGAAGCTGGACATGGGCGCGAACTTTGCCGAAATGATCGGCCAGTGCGAGGAATACAAGGATGTCGCCCGCATGTACTTCATCCTGCACTCCGACCATGAGTCCGGCAACGTTTCCGCCCACACCACCCACCTGGTGAACTCGGCGTTGTCCGATCCCTATTACGCTTATTCCGCCGGCCTCAACGGCCTTGCTGGCCCGCTGCACGGACTTGCTAACCAGGAAGTTCTGGATTGGACCATCAAGTTCAAGCAGAAGTACTGCGGGGCTGCGGAGCCGACCAAAGAGCTGGTCACCATGGCTCTTTGGGACACTCTCAAGGCCGGTCAGGTGGTTCCGGGCTACGGTCACGCCGTTCTGCGCAAGACCGACCCGCGCTACATGTCGCAGCGCGAGTTCTGTCTCGCGACTCCGGGCCTCAAGGACGATCCGCTGTTCAAGCTCGTTTCCATGATCTTTGAGGTGGCTCCCGGCGTCCTGAAAGAGCACGGCAAGGCCAAGAATCCCTGGCCGAACGTCGATGCTCAGTCCGGCGTCATTCAGTGGTACTACGGGCTGCGCGAGTGGGACTTCTACACGGTCCTGTTCGGCGTCGGCCGCAGCCTTGGCTGCATGGCCAACATTACCTGGGACCGCGCTCTCGGCTACGCCCTGGAGCGTCCCAAGTCGGTCACCGTGTCGATGCTGGAGAAGTGGGGCGACGAAGGCGGCCGCCCCGAGATCATCGCGAAAGCCCCGGCCCTTACCAACGTTTAACCCGCGGAGAGGTTCCGGCTTCGGCCGGAACCTCCCTCGCTGATTCAAGAGTGCGCTATGTCGGAAATATCGGAAATTTCGGAAGTCCGGTGCCCACACTGCCAGGAATGGATGGCGCGGTGGGAAAACCCGCAACTCGGTTCCTGGAGCGGCGAGTACCAATTTGTCTGCTTCAACGACGACTGCCCGTACTTTGTGCGGGGCTGGGCCTGGATGCAAAGCCAGTTCAACGTGACCGCTTCGTATCGTTTCCGCCTCGAGCCCGAAACCGGTGAAAACGGTCCGCTGCCGGTCTGGTCGAAAAAGGCGCTACGCAGCGGCATCATTCAAGATCCAAATCAAGTTCAAGATCAAAATCAAGATCGAGATAAGGAAGCGCATCATGCCTGACAACGAATCCACCCTCCCTGGGATTGTCGAGAATACGCCTCGCCTGGGACTGGACGACCGCTTTACCTTCCAGTGCGGCAAACACATGGACTGCTTCACCAAATGTTGTCAGGGCGTTTCCATCCTGCTGACGCCGTACGACGTGCTGAAACTGAAGCGCGGCCTCGGAATCAACTCCTCGGAGTTTCTCGACCAATACACGTTTGTCATGCAGTCGAAGGAAAAGAAAATCCCCGCCGTCTTTCTCAAGATGAGCGACGACAGCCAGGTCTGCCCCTTCGTCAGCGACAAGGGATGCGGCGTGTATACCCACCGCCCGTGGGCCTGCCGCATGTACCCGCTGGGCATGGCCGAACCGAAGAATCCCGAGCAAGCCGCGCAAAGATTTTACTTTCTGCTGAAAGAAGACCTCTGCCATGGACACGACACGGGCGCGGGCTGCACCGTGCGGGAGTGGATTGCCGATCAGAACATCGAGCCCTACGACTTGAATCAGATCTCGTTCCGTCAGCTCATGGGTCATCCCGGCTGGGATAACCCGGAGTTGCTCACCGGGGAAAAGCTCGCCATGTTCTACATGGCGGCCTACGATCTCGACCGCTTCCGCAGCTTTGTGTTCGACACCCGATTCCTCGAAGTGTTCGATGTGGACGAAGCGAGGGTGGAGGCGCTGCGCACCGACGATGTGGAACTTCTCGAATTCGGCATGGATTGGCTGGCGTTCAGCTTATTCGGGGAGAACAAGAGGATGAAGCTGACCAAGACCGCCAAGCCGCGACGCGTGCCTGTAACCGAAGTCGCGGCGCCGGCTGAGGCTGGACTCTAGAGGATTATGGCAACCAACGGATCAATGAAAGGGAACGGCGGAAACGGGAACGGCGGATTGATCCTCGTGATCGGCGGAGGCATCGCTGGAATGACCGCGGCGATTGAGGCGGCGGAAGCTGGATGCGAGGTCGTCCTGGTCGAGAAATCGGCTTACCTGGGAGGCCGCGTGGCGCGCTTCCACCAATATTTTCCCAAGCTCTGCCCCCCGGCATGCGGCTTGGAAATCAATTTGAAGCGCCTCAAGAACAACCGCCAGGTCACCATCTTGACGCAGGCAGAACTCGAAAGCTTGAGCGGAGGCCCGGGTGACTACGAAGCGGTAATCAAGCTCGCGCCGCGCTATGTGACGGATGCCTGCACACTCTGCGATGAATGCGTCAAGGTCTGCCCCGCCGATGTCGCGGACGAGTTCAACTACAACCTTTCGAAGACGAAGGCCATCCACTTGCCCCACGCCATGGCGTATCCAGCGAAATACGTCGTCGAGCGCAGCGCCTGCCCGGAGGGCTGTCACGCCTGTGTCGACGCGTGCGCCTATCGGGCCATTGATCTGACGCAGAAGGCGGAGAAGAAGACGCTGCGGGTCGCATCCGTGATCGTTGCCACTGGTTGGGCTCCCTACGACGCCGCGAAGATTGAGAATCTGGGGTTCGGCAGGTGTTCGAACGTCGTCACCAATGTGATGGTGGAGCGGTTCGCGGCTGCCAACGGGCCGACCGGCGGTAAGATCCTGCGGCCCTCGGACGGGAAAGAGCCGCGCTCGGTGGCCTTCGTGCAGTGCGCCGGATCGCGCGACCAGAATCATCTTCCTTATTGCTCGGCGGTCTGTTGCTCGGCTTCGCTGAAGCATGCCACCTACATCCGAAAGCTCTATCCGGAAGCGGAGATCACGATCTTCTATATCGACCTGCGAACCCCAGGGAACTTGCAGAACTTCTATACCAAGGTGACTGCGGAAAACAAGATCGAACTCATCAAAGGCAAGGTCGGCAAAGTGGAAGAAGACCCCGCAACCAAGGATGTGCAGGTCACGGCCGAGGACGTTCTGCACGAAACCAAGATCAAGCGAAACTACGACCTCGTGGTTCTGGCGACCGGGATGGTGCCGCAGACCGCAGGGCTGCCGGCGGTAGTTGACCTCGACGAATTCGGCTTCGTCAATAATGTGAACACCAATGTGAACACCGGCGTGTACGGTACCGGCTGCGTCAAGCGGCCAGCGGAGGTCTCGGGGACCATCCGCGACGCCACCGGGGCGGCGCTGAAAGCCCTGCAGATCACCGTCGGAGCCGAGCATCTGGGAGTAGAACAGCATGGATAAGCGATTGGGCGTTTACCTCTGCAGCGGCTGCTCGATCGGCGAGTCGGTGGACGTAGCCAAGCTCGAAAAAGTTGCCGGGGGCGAGTACAAGGCTCCGGTGTGCCGCACCCATCCGTTTCTGTGCGGCGAAGAGGGACTGGCGCTGATCCGCAAGGACCTCACCGAAGGCACAGTGAATGCCGTCGTGGTCGCGGCCTGTTCCCCGCGCGTCAAGACCTCTGAATTCTCGTTCGATCCCAAATTCGATACGCAGATCGTGCTTGATCGCGTGAATTTGCGCGAACAAGTCGCCTGGTGCCACAAGCCGAAAGACGAAGATACGCAAATGCTCGCCGAGGACAACTTGCGCATGGGGATCGTGCGGGCGCAAAAGATGGAGCCGCTCGAGACTGTCCCCGGAGAGATCTCCCGGGCACTTCTGGTGGTCGGCGGCGGCGTCACCGGCCTGAGCGCGGCGCTCGAAGCGGCCACCGCCGGCTTTGATGTGGTTCTAGTCGAAAAGCAGGCGCAGCTTGGCGGTTTCGCTGCCGCCATGAAGAAAGACATTCCCCGGGGCGCTCCTTATACCGAAGCGCGCATGGATGGCGTGTCCGAGCGAATCCGAACCGTGACTTCGCATCCCCGTATCAAGGTGCATTGTTCCACGAAAATTCTGAAAACCGACGGACAGCCGGGCATGTTCGACGTCACGTTGCAAAACGGGAGCGACCCCTTCGTTCATCGCGTGGGTGCAATCGTCATGGCTACCGGCTGGAAGCCTTACGATGCCACCCAGCTGACCTCGCTCGGTTACGGATTGCCCGACGTTATCACCAACTTGGAGTTTGAAGAAATGGCAGCGGCCGGCCCGATCATCCGGCCTTCGACCGGCCAGCCGGTGGAAAGCGTCCTGTTCGTGCAGTGCGCCGGATCGCGCGACAACGAACCCGGCCACCTCCCCTACTGCTCTTCCACCTGCTGCATGAACACGCTGAAGCAGACGGAATACATCCGCGAGCAGAATTCCGATGCCCAGGTCTTTGTCATCTACAAAGATATCGTCACGCCCGGCCAATACGAAAAGTATTACCAGAAGGTGCAAGAGCAGCCGCTGAACTTCTTCATGAAGGGCACGGTAACCGGCGTCGAAAGAGGCGCCAACGACCGGGTGGTGGTGAACGTCGACAACAATCTGCTGGGCTCGCCCATGCGCATCCCGGTCGATCTGGTGGTGTTGGCGACGGGAATGGTGCCGAACTCGGCCGACGGCTTGGCGATCCGCACGCTGCACGATGCCGGCCTCAAGGTGCTGCGCAACGAAAGCGACGAGCAGCGCCAGGCAGCGGAGAAGGTAGTCGAGCAGTACAAGCATCACGAGGGAACGGAAATCCTGAACCTCACCTACCGCCAGGGCCCCGACTTACCCGTGCTGCGCGACGGTTTTTCCGATTCGAATTTCATCTGCTTCCCCTACGAGACCTTGCGGACAGGAATCTACGCGGCGGGCGCGGTGCGCGCGCCGATGGATTCGGCGCTGGCGGAAGAAGATGCCTGCGGCGCCGTGATGAAGGCGATCCAGAGTATCGAACTGGCTACCCGCGGACAAGCTGTCCACCCGCGCGCCGGCGATCTTTCCTTCCCCAGCTTCTTCCTGCAGCGTTGCACCTCCTGTAAACGATGCACCGAGGAGTGCCCCTTCGGCTCCATCGACGAAGACGCGAAGGGCACGCCCCAGTTCAACCAGTATCGCTGCCGGCGTTGCGGAATCTGCATGGGCGCCTGTCCCGAGCGCATCGTTTCGTTCAAGAACTACTCGGTCGACATGATCGCCAGCATGTTGAAGGCGATCGAGGTGCCGGACGAAACCGAAGACAAACCGCGCATTGTCATCTTCGCCTGCGAAAACGACGCTTATCCCGCGATCGATATGGCGGGAATGCGCCACGCCAACTATGACGCCAGCGTCCGCATCATTCCGTTGCGCTGTCTGGGATCGATGAACATTGTCTGGATTGCCGATGCGCTTTCCCGCGGCATCGACGGCGTCCTGCTGATGGGTTGCAAGTTCGGCGACGACTATCAATGCCACTTCCTGCGCGGCAGTGAACTGGCCAACCGCCGCCTGGACAATGTGAAGGACACGCTCAACCGCCTGCAACTGGAGTCGGACCGGATCAAGCTCGTGCAGTTGGCCATCGACGGGCATGAGCAAGTGACCCAGGAGATCGACGCCTTCGTGACGCGTATCCGCGAGCTGGGGCCGAATCCGTACAAGGGATTTTAACCATGTCCACTACCATGGCAACCGCAACGAAAACCGCGGTAACCGTCCAACCCGACCCGAAGTTGATTCAGGAAGTCACCGAGTGCGGTGGCGACTTCAAGAAGTGTTATCAGTGCGCCACCTGCGCTTCGGTGTGCACGCTTTCAGGCGAGAATGGCGACTTTCCCAGGCGGCAGATGCTGCTCGCGCAATGGGGCCTGAAAGATGAACTGATGGGCGACCCGGGACCGTGGCTGTGTTTCTATTGCGGTGAGTGCTCGAAGGTGTGCCCCCGGAAGGCCAATCCCGGCGAGAGCATGATGGCCATGCGCCGCTATCTGACCGCGCAGTACGACTGGACCGGCCTTGCCCGCCTCATGTACCGCTCCGCCTGGATGGAAATCGGCGTCCTGCTGATGGTGGCGGCGGTGGTCGTGGCCTTGTTCACCGTGCCCCAGAGCTTTGGCTTCGGTCTGCTCCGGCACTCGGGCCCGGAAGCGCGCTCCGTGGTGATGCTCGACAAGTTCGCGCCGGTCATGACGGTCCACCATGGTGACGCCATCATGGCTGCGATCCTGAGCTTCTTCCTGCTCACCAACGCGGCCCGCATGTTCTTTGCCTTGACGCAGGGAAAAGGGATTCCTATTGCTACCTACGTCACCGAGCTTCCGGGACTGATCGTCCAGGGGCTCACCCAAGCACGCTGGAAGAGTTGCAAGGACCCCGACGCGACTAAGAACTGGATCCGCCATCTTTTTCTGGTCAGCGGCTATGTAACCATCTTCACCCTGATCGTGCTGTTCCTGCCGTGGTTTCAGGTGGCCGACAACAGTTTTCGCTGGACCAGCATTCTGGGTTATTACTCCACGGCCGTTCTGGTGGTGACCACATCCTGGATTCTTCTGGACCGCATCACGAAGCAGAGCGAGATGCACCGGTTCAGCCACCTCTCCGACTGGTTGTTCCCGATCTTGCTGTTGCTCACCGCCATCACCGGCATCGCAGTCCATATTCTGCGGTTGTCGAACCTGGCGATGCCCACCTATTACATGTACACGGCCCACATGGCGATCGCGGTGCCCATGCTGGTGGTGGAAGTGCCGTTTGGCAAGTGGTCGCACCTGTTGTACCGGCCGCTCGCGATCTACGTTGACGCGGTAAGAAAGAAGACTCTGGTGGTTCCGAGTCCAGAGGCTGTTGCTGCCGGCGAAGTGACCGGAGAGGCAAAAGCCTGATTGCGTTCCCAGCCACGCACCATGAAAGAACGAACCACGAAAGAACGACAGGAGTGGCTGACGAAAACAGAGATGATGTTGAACAAGATGTTCAAGTTGAAAAGATGCCCCTGGCCGAGTTTCGGTTTGCAGCCAGGATTCTCGGTGGATGGAAACTCTGGCGGCGAGCAGCACGTGATTCTCGCTGCCGCTGAGCGCCCGGCCCTAATTCGATTTCACTTTTGAGGAGGCTTTACTATGAGTAAACTTGTTCCCCCGCATGGAAGTCCTGAACTGAAACCTCTCTTACTGGAAGGCCAAGCCAAGACGGAAGAGATCAAGAAAGCGCAACATTTGAAGAGAATTCCCCTAACCAGCCGCGAGACCGGCGACTTGATCATGTTGGGCATCGGCGCCTTTACCCCGCTCGATGGCTTCATGGGCAAGGAAGACTGGAAAAGCTGCTGCGACAACTACACGTTGCCGAGCAAAAAGAATCTGTTCTGGCCCATCCCCATCACCCTTTCCGCCGAGGAAGGACTGGCCAAGACCATTGCGCTCGGAGAGGAAGTGGCGCTCTGGGACGTGGAGACCGATTCTCTCGTCGGCACCATGAAAGTGACGGAGAAATACACCATCGACAAGGCGCACGAGTGCAAACAAGTGTTCCGCACCAACGACCCGAAACATCCGGGCGTCGAAAAGGTGATGGAGCAGGCTGGAGTAAATCTGGCCGGGCCGGTGAAGGTGCTTTCGGAGTCGTTCTTCCCGGAAGAGTTCAAAGGGATCTATCAGCATCCGGCGGACGCCCGCAAGATTTTTGCCGAGCGCGGCTGGAACACGGTAGCGGCCCTGCAACTCCGCAACCCGATGCACAATTCGCATGCCTATCTGGCGTGGATCGCCATCGAAGTCTGCGACGGAGTGTATATTCATCAGTTGCTCGGCAAACTGAAGCCCGGCGACATTCCGGCGGATGTTCGCGTGAAAGCGATCGACGCGCTGGTCAACAAGTATTTCCGCAAAGAACGCGTCGTCCAGGGTGGTTACCCGATGGAGATGCGCTATGCGGGTCCGCGCGAAGCCCTGCTGCATGCGCTGTTCCGCCAGAACTACGGCTGCTCGCACCTGATTGTGGGCCGCGATCATGCTGGAGTGGGCGACTACTATGGTCCGTTCGACGCGCAGAAGATTTTCAACGAAATCCCGCTGGGCGCCATGGCCATCCAGCCGCTGTGCATGGACTGGACCTTCTACTGCTATGAGTGCAAGAGCATGGCTTCGATGAAGACCTGCCCGCACGAAAGCAAGGCCGTGATCGACGACAGCGGCAACTACAAGGGCGGCGCCAGGCTGCTGCTTTCCGGTACCCTGCTGCGCAAGCTGATGAGCGAAGGCAAGCCGGTTCCCGCGGAGTTCTCGCGGCCCGAGGTCATCGCGATTCTGAAGCAGTACTACGACACGCTGGAAGAGAAGGTAGAAGTGAAGCTCCACGGCGCCGCCACGGGAGTGGTGAAGCCGCACTAACAACAGGTAGCCGTCAGATACTGAATTTGTTGCTGTAACCGCCACGGTTGTGTATGGCCAGGGACTTGATTCGGCGTGAACCGAGCGACGAATTGAAAGTCGGAAGCGGCCCGTACCAGTGTGCCTGGCGCGGGCCGCGCTCTTATGTGGACGGAGGATTTCTTATGTCGGTGATTACGATTTCACGCGGCTCGTTCAGCGGCGGCAAGACTCTGGCGGAATGTTTAGCTCGAAGACTCGGCTATCGATGCATCGACCGCGACGTTATCGTCGAGCGGGCCGCTGCCTATGGCGTATCCCAGGACGCACTCCGGGCCGCCCTGGAAAAGCCGCCCAGCTTCCTGGATCGCTTCCAGCACAAAAAGTACCTTTACCTGGCTTTGATTCAGGCGGCCCTGGCGGAAGAGGTCCGGGGCGGGAAAGCGATCTATCACGGCCTGGCGGGACATTTGCTTCTCAAGGGCGGCCATCCCATCCTGCGCACCCGGATCATCGCCCCGATGGAGACCCGCGTTCAGATGATTCAGGAGCGGCTGAAGTACAGCCGCCACGACGCGATTGCGTACATCGAAAGGGTCGACGAGGGCCGGCACAAGTGGACCGAGTTCCTCTATGGCGTGGACTGGGGAGACCCCACGCTCTACGACATCGTACTCAATCTTGAGTACATTACCCTTGAGGAAGCCTGTCACATCATCTCCTCCATGGTCATTGAGAGGTCCTTCGAGTTCACTCCCGAATGCCAGCAAAGGATGGACGATCTGGCCTTGGGCAGCCGCGTCCGCGCCGACTTGGCCATCGCACCCTCGACGGCGGACCTCGAACTCGAAGTCAATGCCCACGAAGGTGCGGTTTCCATCAAGGGCAAGGTTTCGACCCTGAGCCAGATCAATGAAGTCAAACAGGTGGCTTCGGCCGCGTCCGGAGTTGTCTCTCTCAACCTCGACGAATTGATGCCCCCGGTCCGGGTGTAGATGCGGTCGCCCTTGGCATCCTGTAGTGCAAGGGCGATTTGTATCGGTGATTTGTATCAGGGTATGCCTTCAGGCATAGCGTAACTGCTGGGTTAGGAAGGCGCCTTTAGGCGCTGGTTTTGGGCGGGGAGTTTCACCACAGGCGGTTAGTGCCGTCGGACGAGAACAGGAGTTTGCCATGCGTAAAGTTGGACTGAGGCTGATGAGTTTGTTGGCGATGTTAATTCTGCCCGTGCAGTTCCTCGCCGCCGAGTCGGCGGACGCGGTTGTGATTGTGACCGACACCCGCAAACTGCACGGCTTGGAAGCCTGGTGGGGGAATTTGTACAACGAGAGCCACCTGCTGTTTGCCGTCGTGACGATCCTGATCATTCCGCTGTGTGGCGTCACCCTCGGGCTCCTGGCGGATCTGGTGATGTCCCGCCTTGGGATCGACCTGAGAAACCGGGCGCTGGCGGAGCACTGAAGTTGGCGGTTGCTGCACGGAGGCACTGATGGATTGGATGCATCTGGTCATGCCGATTGCCGGAGTCCCAATTTTCTGGCCGGGTTTGCTCATTCTGGGGTTCGGCGTCGGCATCATCGGCGGTTTCTTTGGCATGGGCGGCGGCTGGATGGTTACGCCCGGGTTGAACATTCTAGGCTTTCCCATGGCGTTCGCCATCGGCACCGACATTGCCCAGATGAGCGGCCCATCGCTGATCTCGACCATGAGGCACAGCCGCTTTGGCAACGTGGATTACAAGCTCGGCGCCACCATGGTGATCGGTACCATCGGCGGCTTTGAGACCGGGGCACAAGTGATCATGTGGCTGGAGAAAATCGGGAAGATCGATCTCTATGTCCGCTGCGGCTATGTCGTGTTGCTGACGCTGATTGCGTGCGTGGTTTTCGTCGACTTGGCCATCAGAAAAAAGAAGGAGCGGGAAGCCCACGCCGCTGGCAGAACGCTGGACGTCCTGGCTACCGGCTTGGAGTGGCACAAGAAGCTTCACCAGATCAAGATTCCGCCGGTGGTCCATTTCAAACGGGCGGGCATTCGCTGTTCCATCTGGTTGCCCATCGCGGTGAGTTTTGTCACTGGAACGCTGGCCGGGGTTCTGGGCATTGGCGGCGGCCTGCTCCGCATGCCGGCGCTGATCTATCTGCTGGGTTGTCCGACTCACATTGCGGTGGGCACCGACTTGTTTGAAGTGGCCATCTCGGGCCTGTATGGCGCCGGTACGTACAGCTACAAGGGCAGGACCGAACTTCTGGCCGCGCTCATCATGCTCGTGGGCGCCTCGATTGGCGCGCAGATCGGATCGGTAGCCACCAAGTACGTCAAAGGGTATGGTATCCGGGTTTTCTTTGGCATCGCGGTCGTCGGCTGCGAAGTCTCCATTTTGTTCAAGATCGTCGGTTCCGTCGCTCCCAGCCTGGCGGGCATTCTCGATGTTGCCGCCACGGTTTTGATCCTCGGCCTGGTGACGGCACTGTCGTTGTACATCCTGACCAAGTTCGTCTGCGGAGTCCGCGAGGAACGAGCTCAAAGATCCCGCAAAGAGGACCTCGTGCAGGTTTGATAGATAGTTAGTTAGTT
>OCZT010002600.1_pt1 | contig 18579 bp, 11 predicted proteins | sample 1539031 | NCBI WGS metagenome assembly OCZT01 (sample SAMEA3539308, study PRJEB22396) | soil metagenome | biome: tundra; feature: field; material: soil | place: USA | collected 2010-05 | depth 0.15 m | reverse complement strand
ACCACCGAGATCTACACTCTTTCCCTACACGACGCTCTTCCGATCTGGTTTGGTCGCAAAAACCTTGGCGGTTCACATTCGATCCGCAGGGACTGCGATCAACGCCGTCCGTCTCCAGTGCCCACCGGCGGAGCCAAGTCGCGCGTCACACCAGGGCGGCTTAGCGAGTCGGTTGGGAGGGCTGGCCCTTATGACTTCCTGGCTGGGCTTGTCTCGCCCGGCCAGCCGCCGCCGAGGGCTTTGATCAGGAGGACGGTGGCCGAGAGGCGCTGGCTTTGGGCTTGGGCGGCCGAGAGTTCGTTGGTGAGGAGGGTCTGGTTGGTCGTGATGACTTGGAGATAAGTCGTCAGTCCCTGCTGGTATTGAATTTCAGTGAGCCGGGCATTCTCGCGTGCATTCGCCAGCGTTTTTTCCAGTGACTGTGTTTTATCGGCCAGAAGTTGGAGGTCCGACAGCTGATCCTCGATGTCGCGAAATGCCCCCAAAACGGCGGAGCGATAGGTGGCGACGAGTTCCTGGTAGCGCGCCTTGGCTTGGGCGAGGGCGGCGGATTGCTGTCCGCCCTGAAAAATCGAAAGGCTCAAGCCCGCGCCTTCCGACCAAGTGCGCCTTTCCCATTCGACCAGATTATTGAGATTATTGCTAACAAAGCTGAGCGAAGTGTTATTGAGGCTAAAGGTTGGGAAGAAATTTGCTACCGCCACCCCAACCTGGGCGTTGGCCGCCGCCAGCCGATGTTCCGCCGAGGCGACATCCGGGCGCCGGCTGAGCAACGTGATCGGCAGGCTGGTCGGGACGACCGGGATTTGCGTGGTCAGCGGCGCGTGTTCCAGCGAGAGATCCGAAGGCGGCCGTCCCAAAAGAATGGCAATCGCATGCTCCTGCTTGGCCCGGGACCGTTTCACCTCGATGAGCTGGTTGGTGGCGTCGTCTACTTGATTGATGGCCTGCAGTCGATCGGTGGGCAAAGCCAGCCCCGCCTTGAATTTGGTTTCCGTAAGATCGAGTTGCTTGTTATACAGGACCAAAGCCTCCTCAAAGGCGGCGATCTGCTGGTCGAAAAGCCGGATGTTGAAATACGCCTGCGCCAAGTTGGCCACCGCGGTTTGGCGGGCAAATTCCAGGTCGTCGGCGGTGGCTTGCTCCGAATTCTTGGAAGACTCGTATTGGCGGCGGAGGTGGCCCCAGAGGTCCACTTCATAATTCAGGCTCACCGGCAATGTGTAAGTAGTGCCCGATGTGCCGGCGGCACCACCCGTGCGTCGCGCCGTGCTGCTCGAGGTAATGGCCGGGAAGAAACTTCCCATCGCGGACAGCGTGACGTCATGCGCCTGATCCACCCGGGCAATGGCGGCCTTGATGTCGAGGTTGGCGGCCATGGTCTCCTGGGCCAGCTTGGTCAGGGCGGGATCGTTGAACAACGTCCACCAATCGGAGCCGATCGCCGGCAACCCCGTGGAGGGCGTCGCCGGCTCCTTGTAACCTGAGGGGACGGCGAGATCGGGACGTTTGTAATTGGGCCCGACGGCGCAGGAGACCAAGGCGCCACAGGCGGCAATGATCAATGAAGGTGCCAGCCAGCGTTGGCCAGTGCGTTTCAGATTGGTCATGAGAACATTTATGCAGGTGTCGCACTGCCGGTTTCGCGCAGGGCGCGGGCGTCCCGCCGGGCCTGCCGGGCTTCGCGGCGGCGCTCAAACCAGAGCCGAAGGCGATCAAAATAAAGATAGACGACCGGCGTGGTATAGAGGGTCAGCGCCTGGCTGAAAACGAGGCCGCCGACAACGGCGATGCCGAGCGGGCGGCGCAGCTCCGAACCTTCGCCAAAACCGATGGCCAGCGGCAGCGCGCCCAAAAGCGCCGACGAGGTCGTCATCATGATGGGGCGGAAACGCAGCATGCACGCCTTGAAAATGGCGTCACGCGAACTGGAGTGCTGCGTGCGCTCGAGTGTCAGAGCGACGTCGATCATCATGATGGCATTTTTTTGCACGAGGCCGATGAGCAGCAAAACGCCAATCAGGGCGATGATACTAAAGTCGGCCCCGAACAGTCGCAATGCGAGCAGCGCGCCGACGCCGGCCGAGGGCAGGGAGGACAGGATCGTGATGGGATGAATGTAACTCTCATACAGGACACCGAGGACGATGTAGACGGCGATCAGGGCGGTCAGGATGAGAATAGGCTGGTTGTCCAACGCCTGTTGAAACAGCTTCGCGCTGCCTTGAAAGCTGCCATGCACGGAGGTCGGCACGCCCAGGTTGGCCATGGTGAAATCGATGGCGTCGGACGCCTGCTGGAGCGTTACCCCATCGGACAAGTTAAAAGAGATGGTCGAGGCCACGAACTGGCCCTGATGATTCACGGACAGGGCCGCGTTGGTCGATTCATAGTGCGAAAAGGTGGAGATCGGGATTTTTGCGCCATTGCGGCCGATCACAAACACGTCGGACAGCGACGTCGGTCCCTGGGAAAATTGCGGATCCACCTCCATGACCACGTGGTATTGATTCAGCGATTTGAAGAGCGTGGAAACCTGGCGCTGGCCAAAGGAATTATAGAGGGCGGAATCAACCTGCGACATGGTCAGGCCCAGGAGGGAGATCTTGTCGCGGTCGAAAATGAGCGTGCTTTGGAGGCCTTTGCTGCGGTTATCCGTGCTGACGTCGGTAATCAGGGGAATTTGCGAGAAGGCATTGCGAATCTTGGGTTCCCAATCGATGAGTTCGGCGAGATCGTCGGACTGCAGCGTGTATTGAATGGAAGAGTCGGATTGCCGGCCGCCGGCGCGAAGATCCTGGTTGACGTTGAGAAAAAGTTGGGCCCCGGACACATCGATCGTCTTGGTGCGGAGCCGGTCCACCACCGTCTGGGCCGAAACTTTGCGCTCACTAAGCGGTTTGAGCCAGACGGAGATCTGACCGCTGGACCCATGGCCGCCACCACCACCCGCGGAAGCCGTGACAATGTCGACGGCGGGATCCTGTTGCACGATCTCGGCAAAGGCTGCGACCTTCGGCAGCATCGCCGCGAACGACATGCTTTGGTCGGCGGAGACTCCGCCTTGAAGCATGCCGGTGTCCTGCTGGGGGAAAAAGGTCTTTGGGATCGCGACGTAGAGATAGGCGTTGAGGCCGATAATCGCGGCGAGGACGATCATCATCAGGAAGCTATGCTGCAACACCCAGTTCAAGGAACTGCCGTAAAACTGGATTGCCCGCCCAATCAGTCCGGTGGTGGGAACACCATGGCCGCCGGGGGTTGCAGGTTTTTTTGGCCGAACCCGCAGGAGGCGGGCGCACATCATGGGTGTGATCGTAAGTGAAATTAGCAATGATATGACGATGGTGACGGCGAGGGTAACGGCGAATTCGCGGAAGAGCCGGCCGACAATTCCGCCCATCAGCAAGATCGGGATGAAGACGGCGATGAGCGAGATACTCATCGAGAGGACCGTGAAACCGACCTCCTGGGCTCCCACGACCGCTGCCTGGTAGCGTGGCATGCCCGCCTCCACATGCCGGGTGATGTTCTCCAGCACGACGATGGCATCATCCACCACGAAACAAGTCGCGACGGTCAGGGCCATGAGCGAAAGGTTGTTGAGGCTGAATCCGGCCAGGTGCATCGCGGCGAAGCCGCCGATCAGCGAAACCGGCACCGCGACGGCGGGCACCGCGACGGCGCGAAAATCGCGCAGGAACAGGAAAACCACCAGCGTCACGAGCACGACGGCACCGATCAGGCTCATTTCCACATCGCGCAAGGCCGCCCGAATCGACACGGAGCGATCGGCGGAAACGGCCAGCTTGATGCTGCTGGGGATGGAGGCTTGCAGCGCCGGAATCATGGCCTTGATCCGATCCACGGTCTCGATGATGTTCGCTTCCGGCTGACGGTTAATCTGGATGAGCACGGAGGGAACCCCATTGGTGATGGCGTAAGTGCGAAGGTTCTCCACCGAATCAACCACCTCGGCGACGTCCCCGAGCCGAACCGGGGCACCCTTGCGGTAGCTGATGATGAGCGGAATATAATCACTCGCCTTGAGGGCTTGGTCGTTGGCGGCGATCTGCCAGCGCCGGTCTCCCAACTCGACGAAACCCTTGGCCTGATTGGCGTTCGTGGCTGAAATCGCCGATCGAACCGTATCCATCGATATCCCGTAATTGCTGAGTTGGGTTGGATTGAGTTCGACACGAACCGCCGGCAGCGCGCCGCCGCCGACCGAAACGTCGCCGACGCCATCGATCTGGGCAATTTTCGGGGCAAGAATCGTCGAGGCGGCATCATACATTTCACCGCGGGACATCTGGTCTGAAGTCAGCGAGAGAATGATGACCGGGAAATCCGCCGGATTGGCTTTTCGATACGTCGGATTGCTCACGAGACTCGTCGGGAGCAGACTGCGGGCGGCATTGATGGCGGCTTGGACATCGCGGGCCGCACCATTGATGTCGCGCGAAAGGTCAAATTGCAGGGTGACGCGGCTCGAACCTTGGGAGCTATTGGAGGTCAGCTCAGTGACGCCGGCAATCCGTCCGAGCGCGCGTTCGAGTGGCGTGGCCACGGTTGCGGCCATGACTTCGGGGCTCGCGCCGGAGACTTGGGCGCTGACGGAAATGGTTGGGAAGTCCACTTGCGGCAGGGGCGAGACCGGCAGGAGGTTGAATGCGATGCCGCCCCCCAGCGCGACGCCGATCGTCAGCAAGGTCGTGGCCACCGGCCGGCTGATAAAGGTTTCGATGAACGTCATGATTCCTGGGGATTGCCAACCGCGACCGCTTCGCTCTGGCTGGCCGGCGCTCGCATCCGGTGGGCCAGGCGGTCAAAGGCAAGGTAAACCACCGGCGTGGTAAAGAGGGTCAGCACCTGGCTGACCATCAGTCCGCCGACCATGGTGATGCCCAGCGGTTCCCGGAGCTCCGCGCCCATGCCTTGTCCGAGCATGAGGGGAAGAGCGCCCAGCAGGGCCGCGGCGGTGGTCATCAGGATGGGACGGAACCGCAGGAGACATGCCTGATAAATGGCGTCGTGCGCGGGCAGCCCCTGGCGGCGTTCCAAATCGAGCGCAAAGTCGATCATCATGATGGCATTCTTCTGCACGATGCCGATCAGCAGGATGATGCCGATGATCCCGATGACACTCAGGTCGGTGCGGGCGGCCAGCAGGGCCAGCAGCGCACCGACGCCGGCAGAGGGCAGGGTGGACAAAATCGTGATGGGGTGAATGTAACTTTCATACAGAACCCCGAGGACAATATACATCGTGGCGATCGCCGCGAGAATCAGCCATATCTCGTTTTTCAGGGCAGACTCGAAGGCCTTGGCCGCACCCTGGAAGGAGGTGTCGATGGAGAGCGGGAGGCCAATCTCCTGCTCGACTCGCTTGATTTCGTCCACCGCTTCACCGAGCGAAGTTCCGCGCGAGAGATTGAACGAAATCGTTGCGGCGGGCAACTGGCTGGATCGCGTGATCGCCAGCATGGCGGGTTGCTCCACGAACTGTGCGAGGCTCGACAACCGAATCGGAATGCCGTCAGACGAGTTGAGATAAAGCTCATCGAGAGCTGCCGGGCCCCGCTTGAAGTCAGGTTTCACCTCCAAGACAACCCGGTATTGGTTGGATTGGGTGAAGATCGTGGAGATGAGCCGCTGGCCAAACGCGCTGTAAAGCAGGTTGCTGATGGACGTCGTGGTGATCCCATACCGGCTGGCCATGCTGCGGTTGATATCAACGTAAACCTGGCGCCCCTTGTCCTGCAGGTCGCTGGTCACGTCCATCAACTGGGGCAGACTCTCAAGTTTCTCGATGAGCCGGGGCACCCAGGTGGAGAGATCGCTCAGCGTGGTGCTTTGCAGCACGAATTGATACTGCGTGCGGCTGACCGTCGTGCCGACCGTGATGTCCTGCACCGGTTGCATGTAAAGCGTGATGCCCGGGATCGAGCTGACCTTTTGCTGGAGGCGCCGGATGATTTCAGGCGCCCGTTCGCTGCGCTCATTGAGCGGCTTGAGGTTGATCGAAATGCGTCCGCTGTTCAGGGTGGTGTTGATCCCGTCGATCCCGATGAAAGACGACACACTCTCGACGTCGGGATCTTCGAGAATTGCCTCCGCGAGGGCCTGCTGGCGCGTGCCCATGGTGGTAAAAGAAATGTCCTGCGAAGCTTCGGTGATGCCCTGAATCGACCCCGTGTCCTGGGTGGGGAAAAACCCCTTGGGAATAAAGATGTAGAGAATGATCGTGAGAGCGCAGGTGCCGATCGCGACGCCGAGCGTGAGCCCCTGGTGTTTGAGCACCCACCGCAAGCAGCGACCATACCCGGCGATCACCCGTTCGAAAAACAGCCCCGACGTGTGAAAGAACCAACCCTGTTTTTCCTCAGGGATGTGGTGCAGCAGTTTGCTGCACATCATCGGGGTGAGGGTAAGGGAGATCGCGGCCGAGATCAGGATGGCGACGGCGAGGGTGATCGCGAATTCGCGGAAGAGCCGGCCGACCACGTCGGACATGAACAACAGCGGGATCAGCACGGCGATCAGGGAGAACGTGAGCGAGATGATGGTGAAACCGATTTGCTCGGATCCCTTGAGGGCGGACTCCAGCGGCTCGTCGCCCTTCTCAATATAGCGTGAAATATTCTCAATCATCACAATCGCATCGTCGACGACGAAACCCGTGGCGATGGTGAGCGCCATCAGCGTGAGGTTGTTGATGGAGAATCCAACCAGATACATGACGCCAAAGGTGCCCACCAGGGAGAGCGGCACGGCGATACCCGGAATGATCGTGGCCGGAACATTGCGCAGGAAAACGAAGATCACCAGCACCACGAGGCCGATGGCGAGCAGCAGTTCCAGTTGCACGTCATCGACCGATGCCCGGATGGTCACGGTGCGGTCGCTCAAGACGGCGAGGTGGACGGCGGCCGGCAAGGCACTTTGCAGTTGCGGCAGCAGCGCCTTAATCTGGTCCACGACTTGAATGACATTCGCTCCCGGTTGGCGCTGAATGTTGAGAATGACGCCCGGGGTCTTGTTCGCCCAAGCCGCGAGATACATATTTTCGGCGCCATCGATTGTATCGGCAATGTCCGAAATCCGGATCGGCGCGCCCTTCTTATAGGCGATAATGACCTGACCGTATTCGTCGGCCGTTTTCAGTTGGTCGTTGGCATCGATGGTTTGGGCCTGGCTCAGCCCATCGAAATTTCCCTTGGCGCTGTTCGAATTGGCGCTGGCGATGGCCGAGCGAACCTGTTCAAGGTCGATGCCGTAGGCCGCCAGAGCATTGGGGTTCACCTGAATGCGCACGGCCGGCCGCTGGCCGCCGGAGATGCTCACCAGTCCGACGCCGGTGACTTGGGATATCTTTTGCGCCAGGCGGGTATCAACCAGATCCTCCATTTTTGGCAGCGACATGGATTCCGAGGTAATACCCAGCGTAATGATCGGCATGTCAGCCGGATTTACTTTGCTGTAGGTTGGCGGATTGGGGAGACCGGCGGGCAGAAAACTGGTGCCACCGTTAATCGCCGCCTGAACCTCCTGTTCGGCGACGTCGAGCATGACTTCCAAGCTGAACTGCAGGGTGATGACCGAGGCGCCGCCGGAGCTGACCGACGTCATCTCGGTCAAGCCGGACATCTGGCCGAACTGTCGCTCCAACGGGGCCGTGACGGCCGAGGTCATGACTTCGGGGCTGGCGCCGGGATAGAGAGTGGTGACCTGAATAGTCGGATAATCGACTTCCGGCAGCGCCGCGATGGACAATCCACGATAGCCAACGATGCCGGCCAGCGTCAGAGCCACCATGATCAGCGAGGTGGCGATCGGCCTCTCGATAAAGGGGCGGGAGACGTTCATGGTCCCTTTTGCCCCTGCTTGCCGGCTTCATCAGGGCGAGGGCCCCGGCCACCTTTGCCACCTTTGCCGCCTTTGCCGCCGCGGCCACTTGGAACCACCGGTGCATCCGGGATCGGGGTGCGGCTGATCACTTGAGAGCCGATCTGCAGCCGGTCGACACCCTCAGTGACCACAATTTCGCCCACCGCAAGGCCGTCGGTCACGACGGTTTTCTCTCCTTCAGTCCGGCCGACGGTGATGGTGCGCCGATCGACTGTTTGGTCCGGTTTGACCACAAATAAGAAGCGCAGCGGCCCGTTGAGTTGAATCGCGGAATTCGGAACCAGAGTAACGTTCTCCAGCACGTCGGTGAGCATCTTGACGTTGACGAACTGGTTGGGATACAGAACGTGGTCGTCGTTGGGGAAAAGCGCCTTCAGTCGGACCGTTCCGGTCGTCGAATCAATCTGATTGTCCACGGCAAAAAGCGTGCCGCTCGCCAGTCGGTTCTTCAGTCCACGATCGTAGGCATCGACTGGGAGTTCCCGGCCATCGGCGATCGCCTTTCTAATCTGGGGAAGACTGTCTTCTGGGATGCTGTAAACAACCGAGATGGGCTGCTCTTGGGTGATGACGACGATGCCGGGGTCGGACGTCCGGACCATGTTGCCCTGGTCCACCATCCGGAGCCCCACGCGTCCGGTAATCGGAGCCGTGACGCTGCAATAACTCAGAGTTAGCTGGAAGTTATCGACGGCTGCCTTGTCCGCGCGCACGGTGCCTTCAAATTGTGCGACATTGGCCTTCGACGTGTCGAGTTGCTGCTGGGTCACGGCCTCCTTGGCGTTTTCGTAGCGTTCGAGGTCGCGACGGACATTTTCGAGCTGCGCGGCATCACGGGCCAGCTGTCCTTGTGCCTGATCGAGCGAGATGCGATATTGCCGGGGGTCGATTTCTGCCAGCAAATCGCCCGCCTTGACGAGCTGGCCTTCGGTAAAGTGAATGGCGATCAATTCGCCGGTCGCATTGGCCTTCACGGTCGTCGTATTGAGGGCAGTGACTGAGCCGAGCGCAGAAAGATAGACCTTCAATTCGCCGTTTTCTGCGGCCGCGGTTGAAACAGGTGTTGGTCCGCGTCTGAAGCCACCCATGCCAAAGCCGCCGCCGCCAAAGCCCCCGCCACCACCACCAGGGCTGGGGGCAACGGGTTTTTTTGTAGAATAGGCATAATAGCCTCCAACCGCCGCCAGCAGAATCACAAGCGAGAGCACCCACTTCCAGACGGAGCTCTTGGAAGATGAGCTAGCATTCGAGGTTTGCTCAACTTCCCGGACGGAGTGATGGGTTGACGCACCAGCGTCCAAAGTTTGGCCGACGTCCGGCGTTGGTTTGGCCTGCGGCGTTGGTTTGGCCTGGGGTTTTTCGGTGATGTTCATGTGATGGATTGCCTTAAGCTCGGGCAAGGTGGAGCCGCCCAGCATGACGTTCTGCGCGCGAGAACGTTGAGCGATTTTTTAAAAAAATATCATTTTCCACTACTACCCAGTAGAATTTTGCGATTTCTGAGCAAGAATGGAGGTTCGGCCGGAAGTTTTTTGCCTGCCACAAGGCAGAGTGCGAAAGGCCACACGCTCATGGGCTGCACCCCCGTGGCCATGCGCCAGCGGCTCGCGCGCTACAATGCATTCACACCGTCATGTTGCCGACACGGATCGGGAGGACGACGAAGGGCAGGTTGGCGACAAAAAAGCGGCGTTGGAGAGTAAACGCAGTCGAGTTGTGCAAGAAGCGCGTGAGGCGCGTCTCGCGTGCGAACGCGAGCTGGCCGGCAAAGAATACCGATTTGGGAAACCGCGCCTTCGCCTCCGCAGCGAGGCGCATGACTTCGCCCATGATGTCGTGGCCGATGGCGGTAAACGTCGCCGCGCCATAGCCGTGCGTGCGCGCCCAGGCGGCGTAGCGCTCGGCCTCGGCGGCGGTATGGGCGCGGAGCGATTCGATCTCGGCGACACCCTTGAAGTTGCCGGCATCACCATTGCAGGACGCCCAGTGGCGCGTGGTCGGACAGTTGCAACAGGGCGGGTTTATTCGCCGACGAACCGGTAGCCGATGCCGGATTCGGTTTTCAGAAATTGCGGCGCGCCGGCACACGGGTCGAGTTTTTTGCGGAGATTCGCCATGTGCACACGCAGGTAGTGCGTGTCGTCCTCGTGACCCGGGCCCCACACGTCGCGGAGGAGCTGGTGGTGCGTGACGACTTTGCCGCGATGCTGGAGCAAGAGGCGAAGCAATGCGTATTCCTTGACGGTGAGATGCAGGTCGGCACCGGCACGCGTGACGGTGCGTTTTGTGAAGTCGACCTCGACGTCGCCGAAGCGCGCGATGCTGACTTCGCCGGCGGGTTGCGCACGGCGGAGGAGCACACGGACGCGCGCGAGCAGTTCGCCGCCGCCGAACGGTTTCGTAAGGTAGTCATCGGCCCCGGCGTCGAGTGCAGCGATCTTGTCGGACTCACCGCCCCGCACTGAAAGAATTAGGACAGGGATGTGGCTCCACTCGCGCAGGCGGCGGAGCACGTCGAGTCCGCCGAGGTCGGGCAGGCTGAGGTCGAGGACGATGGCGTCGGGGCGCTGCACGGCGGCCTCATTAAGGCCGAGCGCGCCGGTCTCGGCTTCGCGCACGCGATAGCCGGCGGACGCGAGCGTGAGGCGCAGGAGGCGGCGGATTTGCACCTCGTCGTCGATGACGAGGATGTCAGGCTGGTGCGCAGGATCGCTCATTCGTTCGGGACTTTACCGTGTGGCTCGTAGGGGAGGTAAACAGTAAACACCGCGCCGCCGCCGGGGTTCTCGCCGACCACAATCTCGCCGCCCTGCGCCGCGACGAAGCCGCGAATGATGGAAAGGCCAAGTCCGAGGCCGCCGGCGCGCGCGGCGTCGCCGCGCTGGAATTTTTGGAAGAGCCGCTCGCGCATTTCCATTGGGAAACCCGGGCCGCGGTCGGCCACGGTGAAGAAGACCCGGGCGCGTGCGCCGTCGACGCCCGCCGTCAGAAAAATCGGCGTGGCGGCGGGCGTGTGAAGCGCGGCATTGAGCAGGAGGTTGGCGATGACTTGCTCCATGAGCGCGGCGTCGGCACGGAAGAGCGGGAGGTCGGCGGGCACGTCGGACTCGAACGGATGGCCGGCAAGCGAGTCCCGCACGCCGTCGACGGCGGTGTTGACGAGGTCATGGGCGTCGCACCAGTCAAGCCGCGGTTTGAGCGCGCCGGACTCAAGGCGGGTCTGGTCGAGGAGATTGTTGACAAGGCGCGTGAGGCGGCGCGTGGCGGTGCGGATTTCCGCGGTGAGGCTGGTGCGTGTCGGCAGGTCGGCGGTCGCGAGATTCTCGATCGCGCCGGTGAGGACGGCGAGCGGCGTCTTTAATTCGTGCGAGACACCGTCGAGCAGCGCGCGGTGGAGTTTTTCGGATTCGGCGAGAAGTTTCTCGCGTTCGCCGGCGGCGCGGAGCGACTCGCGCTCGACGAGCAGCGCAAGCTGTGCGGCGAAGCTCTCGACGAGGTCGCGTTGTGCAAGTGTGAGCACGGCGTCGGACGGCACGCGGACGACGAGCACGCCGACAGCCGTGTCCTCGCGCACGAGTGGGACGTAGAATCCTTTCGCGCTGGGAAGCGTGTCCGTGAAACGACCGGCCTTTTTTCGGTTGCGCCAGACCCAGTCGGCGACGCCCAGCGCTTTTTCGTCGAGCGTGAACGAGCCCGCAAAGTGCGGCGTCAAGCCGGCGTGATCGTCGTTGCCGAGCAGCAGCGCAGACTCCGCACTGAAATGGGCGTCGGCCTGGCGGAGCGCGGCGAAGACGGCGTCGTCCAGGGTGCGCGCCGCGGTCAGCGCCTGCGTGAGATGAAACAGCGCGGTCGCGCGCTCCTCGCGCATGCGCTCGTGCCGCTCCTGCGCGCGGATCCGCGCGGTAAGATGGCCGGCGATCAGCGCGACGACAAAGTAGGTGCCGAACAGCATGCCGTCCTCGATCTTCGAGATGGCAAACGTGAACAACGGCGGGATGAAGAGGAAATTCCAGGTGAGCGCGCTGATGACGCCGGCGGCGAGGACCGGCCCGCGGCCGACCCGCAGGCTGAGCGCGATGACGGCGAGCATGTAAACCAGGCCGACGGCAAGGTAGCCGGAGTGTGGCACGATGAACCAGCAGGCGAGCGTCAGTGCGGCGAGCACGCCGACCACCTCGCCGTATTCCTGTGCGGGCGAGGGCTCGGCGGGGAGCCAGTCGAGCCAGGCGATGGGTTTCTCCGCCGCGCGCTCGGCGGTAACGGCATAGATGTCGATGGGGCCGCTGAGGCGAATCAGGCGATCGACGAGGTTGCCGCCCGTGAGCGCGTCGAGCCACCGCGGGCGGCCCGATTTGCCAACGACAATTTGCGTCGCGTTGTTTTGCAGCGCAGCACGCACGAGCGCGCGGGCCACGTCGTCGTCGTGGGTGACAACGACCTCGGCGCCGAGTTCGCGGGCGAGCGCGAGATTTTGCTCGAGGCGGCGCTGGGCCTCGGCGTCGAGCGGGCGCGTCGACTCGACGCTCACCGCGACCCACGCGGCGCCCTGCGCGGCGGCCATGCGGCGCGTCCAGCGGACGAGCTGCGTGGATGACGGGCTCGGGCCGACGGCGACGAGGAGGCGTTCACCGGAGCGCCAGACGGTCTTGAGCGGCGTGGTCGCGCGGAGTTCGCGGAGGCGTTTGTCGACGCGCTCGGCGACGAAGCGGAGGGCGAGTTCGCGCAAAGCGGTGAGGTTGGTGTCCTTGAAAAAATTGTCGGCGGCGACGGCGGCGCGTTCGCCGAGATAAACTTTCCCCTCAGCGAGCCGCTCGCGCAGCGCCTCCGGCGTGAGGTCGACAAGTTCGAGCTGGTCGGCGAGGTCGAAGACGGAATCGGGCACCGTCTCGTGCACAGGCGCACCGGTGATTTGGCGGACCGCGTCGGCGCGGCTCTCAAGGTGCTGAACGTTGAGCGTGGTGAAGACGTCGATGCCGGCATCGAGCACTTCGACGACATCTTGGTAGCGCTTGGGGTGGCGCGAGCCGGGCGCGTTCGTGTGCGCCAGCTCGTCCACGAGCACCAGCCGCGGCTTGCGTGCGAGGATGGCCTCAAGATCCATTTCGGTGACGCGAATGCCGCGGTGGTCAATTTCCTTGCGCGGGATGACGGGCAGGTCCGCAAGCAACGCTTCGGTCTCGACCCGCTTGTGCGTTTCGACCACGCCGACGACGAGGTCGACGCCATCACGATATTCCTGCTGCGCGGCGCGGAGCATCGCGTAGGTCTTGCCGACGCCCGGGCACATGCCAAAGAAGACTTTCAACCGCCCGCGTTGCGCGCGGACCTCATCGCGTTTCAGTGCAGCAAGGAGCGCGTCGGGATCGGGACGGGCGGGCGGTGCGCCCAGGCCAGAGGAGTCGGGCATGGGCGCGAGTTATGCGCAAATGCGGCTCGTGCGCGAGCGATTTGAGGCGAGCAGAAAGCGAACGAACTGACGCATGCGAGATCGCAACGCCAGTGTCGTCGAAGCCGTGGCGTAGCTGTTGGTATCGTTGATGCCACCGCGCTCGACGAAGATCGCGTGTTGCACACCGAGTGTGCGCACCTCGTGGCGCAGAAGCACGTTCGGATTTTCTCTCGCTGCTGAAGAGTATCGGATGCGAACGGTCGTTCAGAACGTCCACGCGTAGCTCAGCGTGACGCCGCCGCGGCCGACCGCGGCGGAGTTGCCGGGGCGTGGTGCGGTGTCCTGTTTAAAATAGCTCAAGGCAGATACCGATCAGAATGTGAAGAGCACGCCCACCGCCAAGGATAGCCGGTTACGGTCGCCACGGCCGAAAGCGGGGCGGTCGGAGTCGTCGTAGCGGATTTCCGGCCGGATCAAGAGGTGGGACAGGACGGTGTCTTTGGGAAGCGGCTTAATGGCCAAGCCCACCGTGGCTTCGTAAAAGTTAATGATCCCGAATCCTGTTGCGCCGGAGCCAAAGCCGCTCCGATCGCCATACCACTCCAAGCGGGTGTTGAAGGTGAAATGCGGATCAATCGCGTAGCTGACGTAGCCGGCCACGCCTCCCCATTGCTGTCCACTGCCGACGCCGGGGATGTGCGGGGAATAAACGTAGTCAAAGCCCAAGCCGAGACTCAGGTTGTCCGTGACCTTCTGGGTCACGACCAAATCTAGGGCGGTCCACAAGTCGCTGTTGTCGCGGGGGGGCTGGTTGGGCCCAACGCCAGCAGGAAATTCAGGGCCTTCCGTCATAACGAAAATGACCGCTGTCTTGTCGGAGGGCGTCCAGGTGATACGGCCCAAGAAGTCGGGGTTCCCTTTGTTGGCATGGAGCGATTGGTTCCAGCCGCGGGTGGCGCCTGCGTCGAACGACCACTGGCCATTGACCACGTAAGTGGCCAGGATTCCGGTCTGGGTCCCAGGCTCGGCGTAGAGAAACTGGTAGCTATAGGAGTAGAGAGCCCGGGAGGGGTCGCCGAATGCCCCATAGATATTCGCGCTGAATTGCTCAAAGCCCGCGAGCTCGATCCACTTGCCTGCGCGGACGCGCAGCGGGATTCCTGGTGCGGCAAAATCGACGTAGGCTTGGACGATATCCCCCTGATTCCGGCCAGTCTGGGTATCACCCATCCCATTGGAGTGGATGAGCGCCGCATCCGCGCCCCAAATGCCCTCCGCGTGGTAGCCGATGTCAAACTGCTTTTTGGTCGGATCGACCGTGCGTTCAAAAGTCAGGTCAATCTTGTCCAGGATGGCCGTGTTCTTGAAACTGTTGAACCCGATGTAGGTCGGGCCGTTGCTCTTTGGCGCGCTCGCATCGTAGAAATAGCCACCCTCAGCGTAGCCATAGATGTTAAGGCCGAGAGCGTCGAGTGGCTGCGCCGCCCCGAGTTGATCCAGCCCGGCCATCAGCGGGGCGCGGGGACTCGGCGTTGGGGTCGCGCCAGGCGATGCGGGTGCCGTTTGGGCCTGCAAGCCAAGCGTGCCGGCGACGATCAAACTGACAACAAAGAGGGATTTGTGGATTTTCATGGAGAGGAAAGTGAAGTCGAGATGCCACGAGTTGCGGGCGACCAACACCGGCGCGAAACAGGGTTAACCCTACGCAGCGAAATTGCCCCGGGCCCGACCGGCTTCATCGCGTTGGTATCGCGTTCGGCGGCGGGGTGCGATAGTGCCAGGAAGGATCACACATCGCGAGCGCCAGTGCCAGGAAGACCAACACCGCGAGAATGACCGTGAATGTCCAATCTCTGGCAGGCAGTTGTTTCATGGGCAGTTTCATCGCGTGGCAGTGCCCGCCTATTTGGCCGTTGGATCGAGCGCCCGATTGAGCAGAAGCACGTTCACTCCCGGCTCGCCGAAGATATGGATAGAGCGATCGTCGGTATGCTGGCCAATGAGCGCGGTAATCTTTTCGACGGTAAGACCGCGGGCCTTCGCGACACGCGCGGCCTGGAGTTGCGCGTTGGCAACGCTGATGTGCGGGTCGAGACCGCTGCCAGAGGACGTGACGGCGTCGGCGGGGACGGGCGCGTCGGCGGTGAGGCCGTTCGCCGTGCGGTAAGCCGCGACGGCGGCCTGGATGCTGTCGGAGAGTTTCTTGCTCGTGGGCCCGAGGTTGGTGCCGCCGGAGTTGGTCGCATCGTAACCGGTGCCCGCCGCGGACGGGCGCGGCTGGAAATATTTATCGCTGGTAAAACTCTGCGCGAGCAACGCGGAGCCGCGGACGGTGCCGTCTTGGTCGGTGACGAGCGAGCCGTTGGCCTTGGCGGGAAACAGCGCCTGCGCCCCGGCCCAGACGACGAGCGGATACGCGCCGCAGAGCACGACGGCAAGGACGAGCGTGAGGAGGAGTGCGGTTTTGATTTCGGCGAGGAAAGTTTTCATGGCGCAAAAATTTTCAGACGAGGTGAGCGGCGTTGACGAGGAGGTCGATGGCCTTGATGCCGATGAACGGAATCACGATGCCGCCGAAACCGTAGAGGAAGAGATTGCGGCGGAGCATCGCGGCGGCGCCGATGGGGCGGTAGGCGACGCCTTTCAGCGCGAGCGGGATGAGCGCGATGATGATGAGCGCGTTGAAGATGACGGCGCTGAGGATCGCGCTTAGCGGTGAGGCGAGGTGCATGACGTTGAGCGGCGCAATGGCGGGAAACACGCCGACGAGCATCGCGGGGATGATGGCGAAATATTTCGCGACGTCGTTCGCGATGGAGAACGTCGTGAGCGCGCCGCGCGTGATCAGCATCTGTTTCCCAATCTCGACGATCTCGAGGAGCTTTGTCGGGTTGGAGTCGAGGTCGACCATGTTGCCGGCCTCCTTGGCAGCTTGCGTGCCGGTGTTCATCGCGACGCCGACGTCAGCCTGAGCGAGCGCGGGAGCGTCGTTCGTGCCGTCGCCGGTCATCGCGACGAGGTGACCCTTGGCCTGTTCCTCTCGGATGCGCGCGAGTTTCATCTCGGGCGTGGCCTGCGCGAGAAAATCATCGACGCCGGCCTCGGCAGCGATGGCGGCAGCGGTCAGCGGGTTGTCGCCCGTGATCATTACGGTGCGGATGCCCATCGCGCGGAGCTGCGCGAAACGCTCCTTGATGCCGCCTTTCACGACGTCCTTGAGGCAAACGACGCCGAGGATTTCGCGGCCTTCGGCGACGACGAGCGGCGTGCCGCCGGAGCGGGAGATGTTGGCGACGGCCTCGGCGACGGCGGCGGGACACGCGCCACCCTGCGACTCGACCCACGCGCGGACATTGTCGGCGGCGCCTTTGCGGATGGCGCGGGCGGGCTGGCCGGCGTGGGCGGCGACGTCGATGCCGCTCATGCGCGTCTGCGCGGTGAACGGCACGAATGTGTGCGGCATGGTAAGTTCGCGGGCGCGCAGGTTGAACTTCTCCTTGGCGAGCACGACGATGCTGCGGCCCTCGGGTGTCTCGTCGGCAAGCGAGGCGAGTTGTGCGGCGTCGGCAAGCTGCTCGGGCGTGACGCCCGGCGCGGGCAGGAACTCGCTGGCCATGCGGTTGCCGAGCGTGATGGTGCCGGTCTTGTCGAGGAGAAGGACGTCGATGTCGCCGGCGGCCTCGACGGCGCGACCGGACATCGCGAGCACGTTGCGCTGGAGGAGGCGGTCCATCCCCGCGATGCCGATGGCGCTGAGCAGCCCGCCGATGGTCGTGGGAATGAGGCAGACGAGCAGCGCGATGAGCGTGGTGATCGAGAAGAAGACGTTGGAGTAGATGCCGAACGGCTTCAGTGCGAGGATGACGAGCAGGAAGATGACCGTCAGCGCTGAGAGCAGAATCGTGAGGGCGATTTCGTTGGGCGTCTTCTGGCGCGTCGCGCCCTCGACGAGACTGATCATGTGATCGAGGAAACCTTCGCCGGGGTTGGCGGTGATGCGAATCGTGAGCGTGTCCGAGAGCACGGCGGTGCCGCCGGTGACGGCGCTGCGGTCGCCGCCCGCCTCACGGATGACGGGCGCGGATTCGCCAGTGATGGCGGATTCGTCGACGGATGCGGCGCCCTCGACGACTTCGCCGTCGCCGGGAATGAGCTGGCCGACGGTGACGACGACGAGGTCACCTTTACGAAGTTGCGACGCGTCGACGGACTCGAACGAACCGTCCTTGCGCCGGCGTTGGGCGACGAGTTGCTTGCGCGACGAACGCAGCGCGCGTGCCTGGGCCTTGCCGCGGCCCTCGGCAACGGACTCGGCGAAATTCGCAAAGACGACGGTGAAGAGGAGCCAGAGCGCGATTTGCAGGACGTAGCCGAACGGCTCCTTCGAGGTAAAAAGCTGCTCGAAGGTGAGCACCGCGCCAACGAGCGTGATAAACATCACCGGGTTCTTGAGCTGCGCGCGCGGGTCGAGTTTACGGAACGAATCGCTGACGGCTTGCGACATGATCGCGCGGTCGAAGAGGGAAATGGATTTGGAACTCATGGAAGTGTGATGTGTGGTGTTTGACCGGTGACGAGCGTCAGAAAAGTGTGCCCGCGTGCATCAGGTAGTGTTCGACGATGGGGCCGATGGCCAAGGCGGGCAGGAACGTGAGCGCCCCGACGAGGAGGACGGTGCCGATGAGCAGCACGACGAAAGTCACACCCTCGGTGCGGAACGTGCCGGCGCTGGCGGGGATGAGCTTTTTCGAGGCGAGATTGCCGGCGAGCGCGAGGATTGGGACGATCATCAGGAAGCGGCCGATGAGCATCGCGAGGCCGAGGGTGGTGTTGTAATGCCAGTCGCCATTAGCAGGTGTGGCAGTGAGGCCGCCGAAGGCGGAACCGTTGTTGCCCACGCTGGAGCTGTAGGCGTAAAGGATTTCGCTGAAGCCGTGCGGGCCGGAGTTGTTGAGGCCGGCCTGGCCCCATGTGCTGACGGCCGCCCACGCGGTGCCGCCGAGAATTGTCGCGGAGAGCACCATCAACACGAGCATGACGAGCTTCACGTCGTAGGCCTCGATTTTCTTGCCGAGGTATTCGGGCGTGCGGCCGACCATCAGACCGGCGATGAACACCGCGAGGACGACGAAGATGAGCATACCGTAGAGGCCGGCGCCGACGCCGCCGAAGATGACTTCACCGGTCTCCATGTTGAAGAGAGGCACGAGCCCGCCGAGCGGCGTGAAGGAGGATCGGAAGAGCACACGTCTGAACTCCAGTCACGCCAATATCTCGTA
>OCZT010002598.1_pt1 | contig 18583 bp, 12 predicted proteins | sample 1539031 | NCBI WGS metagenome assembly OCZT01 (sample SAMEA3539308, study PRJEB22396) | soil metagenome | biome: tundra; feature: field; material: soil | place: USA | collected 2010-05 | depth 0.15 m | reverse complement strand
CCACCGAGATCTACACTCTTTCCCTACACGACGCTCTTCCGATCTCCTGGCGAAGGGCTACCGCGCGGCGCTCGGCGCGACGATCATCGTGCTGATCCTGGCGGCGGTGTCGGCGGTGCTCAAAGGCCTCGACTACGAAGAGGCGCTGATTCTCGGCGGGCTCGCGATTGCCGCGTGGTCGCAGGCGCCGCTCTTCGATCGCACGGCGGGCGGCGAGTGGTTCACCGGCCGCGACGCCGCGATCGCGGCCCTGGCGCTGTTCCTGTTTCTCGGCTTCGGCGCGTTTACGTTCCGTCTGACGCCGCAGTCGCTCGACCGCATGAAATATTTCGGCTACCGCTTCGAACGCGCGCGCTATCTGCGCACCGCCGGGACGCTGGCGATCGCGGTGTCGGCCGGCGCGCTGTACCTGCTGCTGCGCGTGCACGTCCGCTTCACGAGGCTCGGGAAAGACGAGATCGATCGCACGCTGGAGCTGCACGCCGCCATCGGGCACGGCACCTCGGGGCTGATGGTCGCCAACGGCGACAAAGCGGTGTTCCGCCTCGGAGACCGCGGATATTGTCTCTATCGCACGATCGGCCCCTACCTCGTCGTCTTCGCCGACCCGATCGTCGCGACGGCCGACGAACGCGAGGAGCTCCTCACGGCGCTCTTTGCCCACGCGGCGGAAATCGATCGCCGGCCGCTCTTCTATCAGATTTCACTCGAATGGATTCCGCCGCTGCACGATCGCGGATACGCGTTCTTCAAGCTGGGCGAAGAGGCGCTCGTGCGCCTCGATCACGTGATGTTCGAGGGGCACGACGGCAAGCTGTTCCGACAGATTCTGCGGCGCGGCGAGCGCGACCGCCTGAAACTGCGCGTCCTCGCGCCGTTCGAGATCGGCGCGGCACTGCCGGCGCTGCGCGAGATCTCGGATGAGTGGCTGAGCGCCAAGGGGCAGCGCGAGCGGCAGTTCTCGATCGGATTCTTCGACGAGGAATATCTGCAGCGCTTCCCGTGCGCCGTCGTCGAAAACGCCGACGGACGGATGCTCGCGTTCGCCAACCTGCTGCGCAGCCCGCGTCGCGAGGAGCTGTCGGTCGACCTGATGCGCTACCGCACCGAGGGGGCGAGCGTGATGGACTTTCTGTTCGTGTCGCTCTTTGTCTACGGCAAGGAGCAGGGCTTTGCGCGTTTCAACCTCGGCATGGCGCCGCTCGCCAGCGTCGGCCGTTTCCAAGGCGCGCACGCGCGTGAACGGCTCGCCAACATGCTCTTTCAGCACGGCGAGAACTGGTACAACTTTCAAGGGCTGCGCTTCTACAAGGAGAAGTTCCACCCGGATTGGGTACCGCGCTATATGGCGTATCAAAACGCGTGGGAGTGGCCGGCGGCCATTACCAACGTGAGCGCGCTCGTGGCGGGAGGCTGGCGGAAGGTGGTGTTTCCCAAGCGTGATGCGTGAACACGACGATTCGCCAATCGTACAAGCGCACGTCAGACCCCCGCCGCCGCAGCCGCCCGCTGCGCATCGGCGACGCCGAGGACGATCGCCGCGGTCGGCGATCCGTCGGGACCGCCGCCGTACGCGTACTCGACGTTGACACCCGCGTCCGCGACGAGCCGCAGCGTCGGCGCGAGCGAGCCCGGGCCGTTGGGAATGGAGAGCAGGATCACGTCACGCTCGGTGACCTGGTGATGATGTTCGCGCAGCACCGCGCCGGCGTGCACGTGGTTGTCCACGACCATCCGGAGCTGGCCGCCTCCTTCGAGCGCCATCGCGAGCACGTTCACGCGCTCGTCGGAGAGCAGACGGCAGACGCCCGCCAGCGCGCCCGGACTGTTCGCAAGACGAAGATTGAGCTCTGTACGAGTCGCCATGGAAGCAGCTTAACAGAACCGCCCATGGGCACGACGATCAACGCGGAACTCGCAGAGAAACGTCTCTCTGCGGGTTCCGCGAGTTCTGCGTCGATCGTTGTCTGCTACGCCAACACCTTGATGACGACCCGGCGGTTCTGCGCGCGGCCGGCCTTGGTCGTGTTCGGTGCGATCGGCTTCTCCTCGCCGTAGCTGATCGCGTTCATCTTGTGCAGCGGAACCTGGTGCTGCTCGTAGAGATACCGCTTCACCGCTTCGGCGCGCTCGAGGCCGATTCGCTCGTTCATCTTCTTGTCGCCCACGCTGTCGGTGTACCCTTCGATCTCGAAATACGCACCGTTGGGGTCGGCCTTGAGCTGCGCAATCATGTCGTCGAGCTTCGCCTTCGCCTCGTCGGGCAGCGCCGTCTTGCCGAACTTGAAGTTGCCCTGGTCCTCGCTCAGCACCACTTCGTAGACGAGGCGCTTGGACGCCTTGTCGACCGCGTCGGCCTTGCTCGCCGCCACGTCGGCCGCGTTGCGCGCTTCGCCGGCGGCGTTGTTGGCCTGCTGCGCCGACTGCGCCGCCTGATCCGCCTTCTGATCGACCGCGGCAATCCTGCCTTCGTTCTGCCGCGTCCGCTCCTGCGTCTCCTCGACCGCCTTCCCGATCGAGTCGGCCTTGTCGTTCACTTCGCCGACGCTCGTGCGCACGAACTTCTTCGTCGCGCACGCCGTCGAGCCACCGAGCACGAGCGCTGCGATTGGAATCGCCAAAATAAACTGACGCATGATCGTTCCTCCTAATCCGAATTGGGATGTAACTGCCCCGCCACATAGCCGCTCCGGGCCCGTACCGTGAGGTCCTTGTCGCGCGCGCGGACCACGAGCGGATGCCAGCCCGGCTTTCCACTCGATTCGAACGCCAGTAGGTACTGATGCCGCAGCTCGTCGATGATCTGCCGCGCGGCAACGCTGCGATCGGCGATCGTGCTCGCCACGAACACGTGGCCGCCCGTTTTCGACGCGAGATCGGCCAGCGGCCCCGCGAGCGGCGAGTGCTCGGCAGCCGGCGTCCGCATATCGGCCGACGGGTTGTCGATCGACGCGACGACGCCGAAGATGTAGACCGGCACGTCGATCGCGCTCGCGACATCCGACACGGCGGCCGGCGGCATCCGGCTCGCGTTGTCGTTGCCATCGGTCAGCACGACCACCGCCCGCCGGCGCCCTTCGCGCGTCCCCACGCGCTCCGCGGTCCGCGCGATCGCGTCGTTGAGCGAGGTGGCGCCGAACGGCACGACCGACGACATCGACGCCGGCAAGGCGTTCAGCCCGGCGGTAAACGGCGCGATCTCCCGCAGCTGCGTGTCGAAGGTGAAGATCGCCGCTTCGTCGCGCGCCGGATCGAGCCAGCTCAACACGTGCTCGGCCGCCTCGCGCGCGCTCGGGAGCCCCGCTTCCATGCTCCCGCTGACATCGAAGAGCAGGGCGACGCTGACGCCGGACGAGTCGGTCCGAAAATCGGTGATGGGCCGCGTCTGCCCGCCGTCGAGTACTTCAAAATCGCGCACCGACAAGTCCTGAACGAACCGGCCTTTCCGGTCGCGAACCACGGCGCTGATCCGCACGAGATCGACGCTCGACGTGAACGTGGCCGTGGGCTGTTGGCCCGCGGCGCGAGTAATGGACGAGCCGAGCGGCAATGCCGCCAAGGCCGCCACGACAACGCCCATTCGCACGATGAGTCTCGAACGAGTCATTCCGAGACCGGGTAGTCCAAGAACGCTGCCATCATGTTAAATATCTGACGGATAAGTACTTATTCTTGAACAGGCCTCAAACAACGGGCGAATTGATGAGGCTGTGGAGTGTAAGTGGAGTGTAAGAAGTTCACGATCGGCGAGAGTCTGCGGGGCGGACGCCGTGTAAAAGTTGCGGTGTGCTCTCGCGGTAAGATGCGGCCGTGGCCCTCACAAGAACCTCAACGACACCGATCGCCGTCGCCAAGCGCGTCAACAGCTTCACCTACGCCATCCGCAACATCATCGCCGAAGCGCAACGGGTTGAGGCCACCGGCGTGCGCGTGCGCTACCTCAATATCGGCGACCCGATCGCCTTCGGCTTCAAGACGCCGCCGCACCTGATTGACGCCGTCGAGCGCGCGATACGCGACGGCCACAACGGCTACGGGCCGTCGCAGGGCCTGGCGTCGGCGCGCGCCGCGGTCGCCGGGGAGTTCACGACGCGCGGCTTTCCGGTTGACGCCGATCGCGTCTTCATCACGGCCGGCACCTCCGAAGGGATCGAGCTCGCGCTGACGGCGATGGTCGATCCCGATGGCGAAGTGCTCGTGCCGATGCCGACCTATCCGCTCTACACGGCCGTGCTCGCCAAGATCGGCGCGCGCGCCCGCTACTACCGCACCGACCCCGCGCGAGGGTGGATGCCGGATCTCGATCATCTCGAGAGCCTCGTGACGCCGTCCACGTGCGCGCTCGTCGTGATCGACCCGAATAACCCCACCGGCGCGTTGTATTCGACCGCCACGCGCCGGGCCCTGCTCGACATCGCCGAACGACATGGCCTCGCCGTGCTCGCCGACGAGGTGTACGGCGATCTCGGCTATGACGGCCCGGTCGCGCCGATCGGGAGCCTCGATCCGGACGCGCCGATCATCGCGTTCTCGAGTTTGTCGAAAGCCTACCTCGCGCCAGGGTGGCGCACCGGCTGGATGGCGGCCGGCCGCTCGCCGCGGCTGGGCCCGGTCGTCGCCGCGATCAAGAAACTCGCCGACGGCCGGCTCTGCAGCACGGTGCCGATGCAGTACGCGGTCACCGCCGCCCTGACGGGCGATCGATCGCATCAAGCCTCGTTTCGCGCCGCGCTCAAAGAACGCGCCGCGCTCACCGTCGAGAGCCTGCGGGCGATACCCGGCGTCACCTGCGTCGCGCCGGCCGGCGCCTTTTACGCCATGCCCAAAATCGCGCTGCCGCCCGGCCGCACCGACGAGGACTACGTGCTCGCGCTCCTGCGCGAAACGGGCGTCCTGTGCGTCTACGGATCAGGGTTCGGCCTGCCCGCCGAGGACGGTTTCCTGCGCATCGTCTTTCTCGCCCCGCCGGCCGAACTGCGCGACATCTATACGTTGATGTCCGACTTCACGCGCAGCTATCTGCCGTGATCTCTAATCGCGAGTTCACGCAGCGCATGGTCCGCACCGTCCTCACGGTGGCGGCCGTTGTGCTGATCGTCGCCACGCTGTACGCGGCGCGCGAAGCGCTGATGCTCATCTACGTCAGCGCGCTCATCGCCATGGGATTTTCGCCGCTTGTGCGCGTGATCGAGCGGCGCAAGGGCAAGACCAAACGCCGCGTGCCGCGCGTCCTGGCGATCCTCGTGATTTATCTCGCGATCATCGGTTTGGTGGTGCTGGTCGGCGTGATCGTCGTCCCGCCGCTCATCGATCAGTCGAGCACGCTGTGGGGCAAGCTGCCGCAGGAGTTCAAGAAGCTGCAGGCCGTGCTGATCAAAAACAAGCTCCTGACGCACTCGATCAGCCTCCAGGAAGCCGTCCAGAACGCGCCGGCCGGCACCGGCGGCAACGCCGTCGGCACCGTCCTGTTCGCGGTGTGGACGGTCGGCGGCGGCCTCTTCGGCACCATCACGATTCTGATTCTGAGCTTCTACCTGCTCATCGAGGCCGAGGCGCTCTTCAAGTACTTCGTGGGCTTCCTCAACGAGGCGCACCGCGCGCACGTCACGACGGCGTCGCGTGAGGTCGTGTCGAAGGTGAGCGCCTGGCTGCGCGCGCAGATGCTTCTCGCTGGGGTGATGGGCACGTTCGCGGCGATCGGCCTCGGGATCATGGGCGAGCCTTTTTTCTACGTCGTCGCCCTCATCGCCGCGATCGGTGAAACGGTTCCTATTGTCGGCCCGATCATCGGCGGCACGGCCGCGGTCGCCGTGGCGTTCACCTCGTCGCCGAAGCTCGCGCTGGAAGTCGGCATTTACTTCCTCGTGCTCCACCAGCTCGAGGCGAACATTCTCGTGCCGAAGATCATGGAGAGGCGCGTCGGCGTCAGCCCCGTCACGGTGATGGTCGCCCTGCTCATCGGCGGGGCGCTCTGGGGCATCGTCGGAGCGATCCTCGCCATCCCGACCGCGGCGATTCTGTCGGTGATCGTCGAGGACATGAGCACAGGCGCCGACAACCACATCGTCAGTGCCGACTGATTCCGCGGCCCGTACGCAGGGAGGCGGTGCGAGCGTCCTCGCCAGGGTGACGCTGGGCTACGCCGCGCTCGCCGTCGCCCTGACGTGGCCGCTCGCCCGCGGCCTGGCGCGCGATCTGCCCGGCGACCTCGGCGATCCGCTCCTCAATTGTTGGATTCTCGCCTGGGACGCCGACCATCTCCTGCGCGCGCTCAGCGGCCACCTGAGCGCGCTCGCCGAGTACTGGAACGCCAACATCTACTATCCGCATCCCCTCGCGCTCGCCTACTCCGACCATTTGACGATGCAGGCGGTGCAGATCCTGCCGGTGTGGGCGCTCACGCACAACCCGGTGCTCTGCTACAACCTGCTGTTCCTCTCGACGTTCGTCCTCTCCGGCCTCGGCATGTTTCTGTTCACGCGCGAGCTCACCGGCAACCGCTACGCCGCGTTTCTGGCGGGCCTCGCCTACGCGTTCGCGCCGTACCGCATCGGATCGATTCCGCATCTTCAAGTGCTTTCGTCGGCGTGGATGCCGTTCGCGTTCTTCGGCTTCCGCCGCTTCTTCGACACGCGGCGCACCCGGCCGCTCGTGGGCGCCTCGGGCGCATGGCTCGCCCAGAACCTCTCGTGCAGCTACTACCTGATTTTCTTCAGCCCCGTCCTCGGCTTCTATCTCGCCTGGGAGTTGACGACGCGGCGGCTGTGGCGGGACGCGCGAACCGCGGCGCGCGTGGCCGTCGCCGCGGCGGCGGTCGTGCTCGCGACGCTCCCGTTCGTCCTGCCGTACGTCAAGCTGAGGCACCTCGGCTTCACGGCGCGCTCCCTCGGGGAGACGGATCATTTCTCGGCGGACGTGTACGCGTACCTCACCGCGGATCCGAACCTGCGCCTGTGGGGCGGCGTGATCGACGCGTGGCCAAAAGCCGAGAATGCGCTCTTTCCCGGCTTGACGATTTTCGCGCTCGCCGCGATCGCGATCATCGCCGCGTGGCGCCAGGCGAGAGCTCGCCACGTTGCGGGGCGCGTGGAAACCGCCTTGGGATGGGGGGTCGCCGCGGCGTCGGTCGTGCTCGTTGCGATCCTCTTTGGCTGGACGGTGCGGCTGCCGTTCCTGAAGATCACGAACCTCGATCGCGTGCTCTGGTTCGTCGGCGGCCTTTCGGTGGCGTTGATGGCGGTGTCCGCGCGCGCGCGCGCCACCGTCCGCGCGTGGAAGTCATCGCCGGCCGGCATCCTCGCGCTGTTGACGCTCTTTGCCGTCGTGATGTCGTTCGGGCCGCACATCTATTCGCGCGGCAAGCTGATCGAGGAGACGAATCTGTACGCGGTCTTCTACCGCTTCGTCCCTGGATTCGACGGCCTGCGCGTGCCCGCGCGCTTCGGCATGATTGTCGCGCTCGGACTGGCGTCGCTCGTCGCGTGCGGCGCCGTGGCGATCGGCAGGCTCCGCCACGGGCGGCGCATGCTGATCCTCGCGGCGCTCCTGGTCATCGTCGAATCCGCCGCCGTGCCGTTGCCGCTCAACGGCAATTCAACCGACTACAAGCAGAGCGGACTCGCGCGGCTTCCAGATTTCGTCACGACCGGCAACGACGTGCCTCCGGTGTACCGGTTTGTCGCCACGCTTCCCTCGTCCGCCTCGCTCGTGGAGCTGCCGTTCGGCGAGGTGGCGTTCGAAGTCCGCTACATGTTTTACTCGACCGCGCATTGGCATCGGCTTGCGAACGGCTACAGCGGCGGCGCGCCGGACGAATACGGGTTGCTCGCCGAAAGCCTCAAGGACGCGCTTCGGCGACCCGAGCCCGCGTGGCGTGCCCTCGTCGCGTCGGGCGTGACGCACGCCATCGTGCATGAGGCGGGTTACGCCGACGGCCGAGGCGGCCAGGTCAGCAACTGGCTGCGCGCGCATGGAGCACGGGAGATCGCCTCGTTCGGCGACGATCGCGTCTTCGCGCTTCCCTAGCCACCAGCCACCAGCCACCGAGGGTCGTATACTGACGGCTATATGCGAAGCGATCCGCTGGCTTACCTCTCCATCGAGCTCGACGCGCTCAAGCAGCAGGGGCTCTACCGCCACCTGCGCATCCTCGAAGGCGAGCAGAAACCGAAGACGACGTTCGATCATCGCCAGGTCGTCAACCTCTCGTCTAATAACTACCTGGGCTTGACGACCCATCCGCGGCTGCGCGACGCGGCGCTCGCGGCGACGCGCGATCTCGGCGTCGGGTCGGGCTCGGTGCGCAGCATCGCCGGCACCATGGCGATTCACATGGAGCTCGAACGGCGGCTCGCCGTGTTCAAGAACACCGAAGCGGTCGTCGTCTTCCAGAGCGGCTTCGCCGCCAACGCCGGCACGGTCGCCGCCGTCCTCACGAAAGAGGACGTCGTCATCTCCGACGAGCTGAATCACGCGAGCATCATCGACGGCGCGCGCTTGAGCCGCGCGGCGATCAAGGTGTTCCCGCACAAGGACGTCGCCGCCGCGCGCAGGATTCTGCAGGATCTGCCGGCGTCGCAGCGCAAGCTCCTCATCACCGACGGCGTCTTCAGCATGGACGGCGACGTCGGCGCGATCCCCGACCTCTGCACGCTCGCCGAGGAATTCGGCTGCATCATGATGGTCGACGATGCGCATGCGAGCGGGGTGTTCGGGAAGAACGGCCGCGGGACGATTGACCACTTTGGCCTGCACGGCCGGGTGGACATTCAGGTCGGGACGCTCTCGAAAGCCGTCGGCGCGCTGGGCGGCTACGTCGCGGGCAGCCGGGCGCTCATCGATTTCCTCTATCATCGCGCGCGGCCGTTTCTCTTCTCGACGTCGCACCCACCCGCCACGGCCGCCGCCTGCATCGCCGCGATCGACGTGCTCGAGCAGGAGCCGCAGATCATCGACCGGCTCTGGGACAACACGAGATTCTTCAAGGCGGGTCTGCGCGCGCTCGGCTTCAACACCGGCCTGAGCGAGAGTCCGATCACGCCGGTGATCGCCGGCGACGGCGCGCTCGCGATGAAGCTGTCGGATCGGCTGTTTCAGGAAGGCGTCTTCGCCCAGGGCATCGCGTTCCCGACCGTAGCGCGCGACAAGGCGAGGGTGCGCACGATTGTGACCGCCACGCACACGCGGGACGACTTACAGTTCGCGCTCGACGTCTTTGCGAAAGTGGGACGCGAACTCGGGCTCATCTAGTGAATCCGACCCCCGGGATGCGCCGCCGCCGGCTGCCCACCTTCGTCGAGACCTACACGCGCGATCTCAAGGCCGAAGATCTGCAACGCCTCTTCACACGCGACACGCGCGAGGCGTACCGCTTCTTCACGCGGCACATCGACGTCACCGGCCTCGACAAGCTGCCGTGGCACCGCCGGACGCTGGCGCACGCGAAGCTGCTGTTCCTCGCCTTCTCGATGAAGCTCTCGCCGGCGCGCCGCGTCGTCTACGGCGCGTCGCTGCTGTTCGCGGCGCTCGGCGTGTTCGATCTGTTTCGCAGCACGCGGCTGCTCGAGGCGCCGATCGGCCGGGTGACCGTCATCGTGCCGGGGCTGGTTCTCCCCGAGGGCACCGGATCGTTCCTGATCGCGTTCGCGCTGATGAATCTTCTGGTGCTGCTCGAGGTCGCCGATCGTCTCTCGCTGAAAAACGACCTCGAGATCGCACGCGAGATTCAGCAGGCGATGCTGCCGAGCGGGCTGTTCAGCGCGCCGGGCGTCGAAACGGTGGGGCTGAGCCGCCCCGCCAACACGGTCGGCGGCGATTTCTACGACATCCTGCCGCTCGAGGACGGCCGGCTGATCGTGGCGGTCGGCGACGTGGCCGGCAAAGGCAGCCCCGCGGCGCTGCTCATGGCGCTGCTCCTCGCGATGATGCGGACGCTCGTCGACGAGCGGCTCGAGCCGGCCGAGCTCGTCACGCGCCTCAACGTGCAGGTGTCGCGCCACGCGCCGGGGACGCGCTTCATCACGCTCTTCTACGGCGTGTACGACCCGCGGTCCGGCGAGCTGACCTACGTCAACGCCGGCCACATGCCGCCCATCGTTCTGCGCGCGGGCGACGCGATCGATCGACTGAGCGAAGGCGGCATGGCGCTGGGCATGTTCGGCCAGTCCACCTACGCCACGGGACACACCGTGCTCCAGCCGGAGGAGCTGCTCGCCGTCTACAGCGACGGGATCACCGAAGCGGAAAACCCGGCCGGCCAGCCATTCGACGAACAAGGACTTGAATCCGCGCTCGTCGTCAACCGCCGCAGCGACATTTCCGCCATCGGCGCCGCGGTCGTCCGCGCCGTCGAAGCGCACACGGCCGACACGCGTCTCGCCGACGACCTCACGATTCTGCTGCTTCGCCGATCGATCGCTCCGGCTCCGGCCGGTGTCTAATAGAAGGGTCCGTCACCCGAGCTCTTTGTGAAACGCCTCCTCGTCGCACTCGTGGCGTGTGCGCTGGCGCTGTCCGCCAACCGCGCCGAGCTGCGTGGCACGGCGTTGGCGCAAGACAATGCAGACGAGGGCGTCCGCGTCCTCCTCCAGCAGCTCGAACAGGCGGTCCAGTCAGGACTGACCAGCCGCTACATGGTGCTCGTGTCGGACACGGCCGACCGCATCAGCGCGCGCAGCTTCGGCGACGCCGAGATCATGCCGGACGCCACGCGCGTGGTGATCCAGGAACGCGACCGCCAGGGGCTGCGCACGCCGGCCCCGGGCACCGCGTATCGCCTGACCGTCGACGCGTTCGTCGAATTCGGCGACCGCGCCAGCGAGGTCACATGGCGGCTCGACGTCATTCGTCGCGAGCGAAGCCAGCCGTGGCGGATCGACGCCCAGCAGCGGCTGAGCGGCGTCGACAACCTGTACCGCCTCTCGCTCAATCCCGCCAAGCAGTACGACGCGCGCGATTTGACGATCGCCGCCGAGGATCTGGAGCTCACGCTCCGGAGCGGATCGGTGTTTGTCTCGGAAACCGACCACGGCGTCACCGGGCTCGTGCTGCTCGGCGACGCCGATGTGCGGTTCCATCCCGCGCCGGAGACCGAGCAGACGCAGTTGAAGATTTACTGCGGCTCCCGCACGCTCACGTCGCACGCGAATGCCCTGTTTGTCCGCATCAACCCGGACGACTTCGACATGGGCGTCGCGAGCGGCCACCTCGCGCCGCGTGCGGTCGATCCGCGGACGTTCGGCCGCGCCGACGCGATCTTTCGCGAGGACGCGCCGAAGTCGTTCGGCCTCGATCTCGGGGATCTGAGCGACGAGTCGTGGTCGCTCGTGCCGTCAAGCGGCGATTTTCTCGCCGAGATCCATACGCGGCCCTATGGCACGCTCACCTACGCGCGCTCGGCCTCCGAACCGGAAGACATCACGCTCTTCAACCGCAAGCTGCACCGCAACATCGCCCTCTACACGTCGGCCCAGAGGCTCGCGCAGCGCGGCCGATTTTTCGACGAGGACGACGGCGTCGACTACGACGTCCTCGACTACGACATCGACCTCTTCGTCGCGCCTGACCGCGCGTGGCTCAACGGCCGCGCGCGCGTGCACCTCAAGGTGCGCGAGGCGCTCGCCTCGGTGACGCTGCGGCTCGCCGATCCGCTGGCGGTGTTCTCGGTCGTCAGCGATCAGTTCGGCCGGCTGTTCAGCATCCGCGTCCGCAACCAACACAGCATCGTCGTCAACCTGCCGAAGATGATCGAGCGCGACGCCGAGCTGACCTTGACCATCGCCTACGCGGGACGTCTGCCGCCGGAGCCGCCGGATCGGGAGACCGTGGCGCTGCCGCAGGACCGCCAGGAGGCGCAGGACGAGGGGCCGCTCATTCCGCCCGAGCCGAGCTACTTGTACACGAACAACAGCTACTGGTATCCGCAGTCCGGCGTGACCGATTACGCCACGGCGACGATCCGGCTCACGATCCCGGCGTCGCTCGAATGCGTGGCGAGCGGCGAGCTGACTTCCGTATCGCCGGTGCCCGTCACCGCCACCGATGCCACGCCGCGGAAGGTGTACGTCTTCACCGCGACGCAGCCGCTGCGCTACCTCGCGTTCCTCGTCAGCCACTTCACGCAGAGCGCGACGGCGACGGTCGTGCTGCCGAACCGCACGCTCACGCTCGCGGTCGACACGAACCCGCGCGAGGCGCGGTACGGCCGTGAGCTCGCCGACCGCGCCGCTGATATCGCGAGCTTCTACGCCTCGCTCCTCGACGATTATCCGTACCCGGCCTTCACGCTCGCGCTCGTCGAAAGCATACGGCCCGGAGGCCACAGTCCGGCCTACTTCGCGGCGCTCAATCAGCCGATGACGCCGGTGCCCATGCAGTCGCGCAACGACCCCGAAGTGTTTGCCAACTACCCGGAGTTCTTCGTGGCGCACGAGCTCGCGCATCAGTGGTGGGGGCAGGCGGTCGGCTGGCGCAACTATCACGAACGCTGGCTGAGCGAAGGGTTCGCGCAGTACTTCGCGGCGCTCTACGCGCAGCATCATCGCGGCAACCAGACATTCGCCGGCGTCATGCGCCAGCTTCGCCAATGGGGCATGAGCGCATCGCCGCAAGGGCCCATCTATCTCGGCTACCGCCTCGGCCACATCCGCGGCGACAGCAAAGTCTTCAGCGCGCTCGTGTACAACAAGAGCGCGGCGGTCCTGCACATGCTGCGGCGGCTGGTGGGCGACGACGCGTTTTTCCGCGGCGTGCGCCGCTTCTACCGGACGGCGCGGTTCAGCAAGGCCGGCACCGAGGATTTCCGGCTCGCGATGGAAGCCGAGTCGAACCGATCGCTCGGGCGGTTCTTCGAACGGTGGATCTACGGGGCGACGCTGCCGACGGTGAAGTTCAGCCACCGGGTGGACGGCGACGCCGTCGTGCTGCACGTCGAGCAGATCGGCGAGCTGTTCGACTTTCCGCTGACCGTCACGCTGCGATACGCTGGCAAGCCGCCGGTCGAGGTCATCGTGCCGGTGACCGACCGGACCGTCGACATGCGCGTCGCGCTCGCGGGGACGCTGCGCGGCGTCGATATCAACACCGATGACGGGACCATGGCCCAGGTCGTCAGGAACTGAGCCGATCCGGTATTATCGTCAGGTTATGGACACCGTTTCGCTGACGATCGACGGCCGCCAGATCACCGTCGAGAAGGGCAAGACCGTTCTCCAGGCGGCGCTCGAGAATGGCATTCACGTGCCGTACTATTGCTATCACCCCGGCATCAGCATCGACGGCTCCTGCCGCGTCTGCATCGTCAAGATCGAGAAGATGCCGAAGCTGCAGACGTCGTGCTCGACGGTCTGCGCCGAGGGGATGGTGATCGAGACGCGGACGCCGGAGGTGGTGGCGGCGCGCGCCGGCGTGTTCGAGTTTCTGCTCGTCAACCATCCGCTCGACTGCCCGGTGTGCGACAAGGGCGGCGAGTGCCCGCTGCAGGATTTTTCCTACACGTTCGGGCCGGATCACAGCCGCATGGAATTTCCGCGGCGGGTGTTCGACGGCGAGGGCGTGAAGGGCGACGTCGACTTCGGGCCGACGTTGATGCTCAACAGACAGCGCTGCATCCTGTGCACGCGCTGCGTGCGCTTCATGCGCGATATCGACGGCGACGCGCAGATCAACATCATCGATCGCGGATACGGCAGCGAGATCGCGACGTTTCAGGAGGAGGGTGTCCACTCGCTCATCTCCGGAAACCTGATGGATGTCTGCCCGGTCGGCGCGATCACGACGAGAGACTACCGGTTCAAGTCGCGGCCGTGGGACAACCCGATCGCGGCCGACACGATCTGCACGCAGTGCTCGAAGGGCTGCAACACGACGGCGTGGATCAAGGCGAAGCCGGAGTGGGCCAAGGGCGCGCAGTTGATCCGGTTCACGCCGCGCTTCAACCACGACGTCAACGGCTACTGGATGTGCGACATCGGCCGCTTCGAATACCACTGGATCGAAGGCGACAACCGGCTGCGGCAGCCGCTCGAGCGTGATGCCCACCTGGGGCAGCAGCCGATCTCGTGGCGGGAGCTCACGTCGAAGCTCGGCGATCGGCTCGCCGCCGCCGGCACGTCGAATCCCGAAGGCGTGCGGTTCCTGCTGTCGGCGCACGCCTCGCACGAGGAGTTGTTTCTTTTCCGCCGGCTCACCGAGGCGTTGCTCGGCGAGCCGAACGGGGTGAGCGTGAGCTGGCGGTATCAGACGAAGTCGCAGCCGGCCGGCAGTAAGTTCATCGTGCCGCCCGTTGACGCGCCGAACGTGAACGGCGCGCGCGCCATGGGGCTCGCCCCCGGCAAGGTGGGCCCTGTCGACAATGACGCGAAGGCCGACGTCTCGGCGCTGCGCGCGGCGGTCGACGCCGGGCGCGTCTCGGCGCTGTATGTCTTCGACCCCGGGCCGGAAGGCTCGCTCGGCGACGTGCAGTGGATCGTCGACGCGCGCGCCAGCGGGCGGCTGCCGCTCCTCATCGTGCAGGGCGTCGTGCTGAGCGCGCTCGCGCGCGCCGCCGACTTCGTCCTGCCCGGCGCATCCTACGTCGAGAAGGAAGCGTCCTATACCAACGACCAGGGGACGCTGCAGGGCGCGACGCGCGTCATCGCGCCGCCCGGCGAGGCCATGGAAGACTGGCAAATCCTCGTGAACCTCGGCGTGGCGCTCGGCGTGCCGTTCACCTACACGAGCGCCGCGCGGGTCCGCGCCGACATCGCCGAGCGGTATCCGAACGAGCCGGGGCTCGCCGGCATCGCGACGCTCGTCTTCGGCCGGCCGGTTGCGGCCAGAAACTGGCTGCAGGCCTCCAATCCGTCGGAACGCTGGAAGTGGGACTTCATGTTCCAGGACATGCCGCCGGTGAAGGGCCACGTGGATCCGTCGGCCGTGCCGATGCCGGTCGGCGCGATTCCTCTGAAAGAAGTGAAGTAGGCGGTGATCCGCCGCGCCCTCCTGATCGCCATCGGTCTCATCAGTCTCACCAGCGGCATGACCACGGCGCACGCGCAGGCGCGACGCCCGCAAGCCGAAGTCACATCCATCGTCGAGCGCGACGCGTCCCACGCGGGGACGGAGGTTCGCGTGGCGTTGCACGTCCGCCTGCCCGAAGGGCTGCACATGCAGTCCAACACGCCGCGCGATCCGACGCTCATCCCGACCGTTCTGTCGATTGAGGCGCCCTCCGGCGTCACCGTCTCCGAAATCGTCTATCCGCCCTCGACCGATCTGAAGCAGGCTGGACAGGACCAACTGCTCGCCGTCTTCGAGCGCGAGTTCACGATCGGCGTGCGCCTGACGCTCGGGCCCGGCGTCGCGGCCGGCGATCTCGTCGTGCCCGCGCGAATGCGCTATCAGGCGTGCGATGCGACGGTGTGCTATCTCCCGCAGCGCGCGGAAACGAGCTGGACGCTGCACGTCGTGCCCGCCAGCGCGCCGACGCCGGCGGTGCATGCCGACGTGTTCGGGAAGATCGCGTTCGGGACGGGTGAACTTCCAGCCACCAGTCCCCAGCCACCAGCCACGGCCGTTGAGCCACCAGCCACCAGTCCCGAGCCACCAGCCTCCAGCCTCCAGCCACCGAGTGTTGATGCTGCGCTCGACGGCCTCACGGTGCTCGGCGTGAACGGCGGCTACATGTTTCCCAGCGAGTTCCTGCGATTCGTCCACGATGCGGAAAACGGCGTCAAACGGCGCGGCCTCTTGGAGGGCCGCGGCGCGCTCGCGATTCTGGTCATCATCTTTTTTGGCGGCCTCGCGCTGAACCTCACGCCGTGCGTGCTGCCGATGATCCCGATCAACCTCGCCATCATCGGCGCCGGTGCGCAGGCCGGATCGCGCAGCCGCGGATTCCTGCTCGGCGCCGCCTACGGCGCGGCGATGGCGATCGTCTACGGCGTGCTCGGCGTCGTGGTGATTCTCACCGCCGGCACGTTCGGCACGATCAACGCGTCGCCGTGGTTTAACGCCGCCATTGCCGCGCTGTTCATCGCGCTCGCGCTCGCGATGTTCGATGTCATCACGATCGACTTCTCCCGCTTGTCGAGGGGCTTCAGGGCCGGAGAGACGTCGCGCGGGACGTTCCTGCTCGCGTTCGGGATGGGCGGCGTCGCGGCGCTGCTCGCCGGCGCGTGCGTGGCGCCGGTCGTCATCGAGGTCGTGCTGTTCTCGAGCAACCTTTACGCGAAGGGCACGCGAATCGCGCTCGCCCTCCCCTTCTTCCTCGGCGTCGGCATGGCGGTGCCGTGGCCGATCGCCGGGGCGGGGCTGGCGTCGCTGCCAAGACCGGGCGCGTGGATGGTGCGCGTGAAGCAGGTCTTCGGCGTGCTCATCCTCGCGACGGCGGTGTACTACGGCTACGAGTCGTACTCGATCTTCGCCAACCGGTGGGTGGATCCTGGAGTCGTCGCGTCGAGCGTACAGCAGAAGCTCAAGGCCGGCTGGCACGGCTCGCTCGCCGAAGGACTCGACGCGGCGCGACGCGAGCACAAGCCGGTCCTCATCGATCTCTGGGCGACCTGGTGCAAGAACTGTCTGACGATGGACAAGACGACGCTCGAGGATCCGGCGGTCACCGCGGCGCTGGCTGGGTACGTGAAGATCAAGTGTCAGGCGGAGGATCCCGAAGAACCGACGACGAAGCGTGTGATGCAGCGGTTCAACGCCGTGGGGTTGCCGACCTACGTCATCCTGCGATAACGCGGGATCGCCAGCCGCAGCCGTGGTACCGACCGCGACGACGATCAACGCAGAAACCGCAGAACACGCAGAGAAAACCCTGCTCTGCGAATTCAGCGAGTTCTGTGTCGATCGTCGTGGTTCCTTTTCAAAAAATATGGGTGCGGCGGAGTGAGTCGAGAACGTCGTAGCTGACGACGGCGTCGAAGCGGCGGGCGACGGATACGGTGTAGGGGCTCGCGAGCGCGCGCGTCACGTAGATCGATGCGCTCAGCGGCCCGTAAATCGAGAAGGTCCCGATCGCGAAGAAGCGCCGTCCGCTCTGGATCCGATCGGCGTTCCACCCGCCGTAGAACTGATCGACGGTCACGTAGCCGCCCTGCACCCGCGCATACTTGGTGACGCCTCGCTCGGCCCAGAGCCCGAATCCCGCCGCCGGCTGCTGAGTCACGCGCCGGTACTGCTCGTATCGCACCGTGCTCACCGGCGCGTCTTTGCTGAAGTGCAGCGTGACCGCGGCGCGAAATGTGTCGGCGCCGGACTGCCGCGTGTAGTCGATCGACGCGCCCACCATCTTCCCGATCCGCTTGGCGCCGAGGAGCTGCGTGTAGTTGGGATTCTTCAGCCCGTCCCATCGGCTGCCGAGATTCGGCGTGTTGAACGGCCCGATCGCCGCCCGCGTCACCGATATCTCGTCGAGGTACAGCTCTTTGGGACGCCGCACGCTCACCCGCTCGCCAGCCAGGTACCCATCATCGTCGTACGAGAGGAATTCGTCGGTCTCGCCGCGGTTGACGTAGATGCCGCCGTACTGCAGCTCGAGCCCCTTCACGGGCGCCGCCGAGGCGTAGAGCTGCTTCATGTAATTGTCTTTGCCGTCGAGCGTCGTGTTGTTGCCGATGCCCCAGTTGTTCCACGTGCTGATGAAGCTGCTGCCGCTGAAGTAGCCGACATTGATCGTGTAGCGCTTTTCCGAATCGATGTTGAAGCGCGCGCGGAAGGTGTCTTTGTACTGCAGCTGGTCGGACGTCGTCGCGGGCTTGCTGTTCTCCGCGAAGCGGTACCGGCTGAAGACGGTGAAGTTCTGGATGTCGAGCCAGCGGCGCAGCGGCGGGGCATCGGACGCAGCCGCGGGCGGCGGCGACTGCGCGCGAGCCGGCAGCGGCCACGCGGCGAGGACGAACGCAAGGACGAGCACACTGCGCATCGTGTTCTGAATGGCGCCGAAAAGCCGGCTGATTATGATACTCTGGCGCGGATCACGATGCGATCACGTGTGGCGAGATTCTCAGTCGGCGCGGCAGCCTTCGCGGCGATCGCCGCCGCGTCTTTCTTCGTCATCCATTCCGAAAAACAGATCGCTGACGAGCGCGCGGCGGTGCGTGCGTTCGACCTGCATGCGCGCGAAGCGGCCGACGCGCTCGCCGACGTCCGCGTCGGCCAGCAGGCCTACGTCGCCGCGGGCCAGGGCATCGCGTTCTGGATGCCGAAGGTGGCGGCGACCACTGACGCGGCGGCAAAGCTCATCGCGCAACTGCGTCGGACGGCGGCCGGCGCCGAGGCGAGATCGGCGCTCGACGAGGCGGCCACGACCGTCGCCGAGTTCGGCACCGTCGACAAACGCGCGCGCGACTACATCAAGGCCGACCAGCAGTTGATGGCGGCCGACGTCATCTTCACTGAAGGGGGCGAGGCGGCGGCGGTGGCCGCGCGGCACGTGGAGGCGGCACGGCTGGCCGAGGCCCAGACGCTCGACGCGTCCGAATCGGCGGCGCGCAAGCTGGAAGCGATCGCGTTGACCGCCAGCGCCGTGCTCGCCGCGCTCGCGATGGCGCTGCTAGATCGGAAGAGCACACGTCTGAACTCCAGTCACGCCAATATC
>OCZT010002595.1_pt1 | contig 18602 bp, 19 predicted proteins | sample 1539031 | NCBI WGS metagenome assembly OCZT01 (sample SAMEA3539308, study PRJEB22396) | soil metagenome | biome: tundra; feature: field; material: soil | place: USA | collected 2010-05 | depth 0.15 m | reverse complement strand
ACGGCGACCACCGAGATCTACACTCTTTCCCTACACGACGCTCTTCCGATCTGGGCTCGCTTCTGGAGTCCGGGCAGGCAAGGCACTTCGCATACCGGTCATTTTTGGCATAAAACATTCTCCCTTCGGGACGTGATTCGTGGCTCGTGATTCGTGGATCGTAAATGGTGATGGGTGATTGGGAACCGGTGACCAGTCGCGAATCACCGCTTACCGCTTTTAACCCGATGCTAACAAACGCGCAGCGCGAATTCAACTCATCGGAAATGGGGGATATAATTATCAAAGAAGATTTGGCAGTTACGAACTACGAATCACGAATTACGAATCACGAATTACGGCATGACCGATCGCGCGAGGAACCCCATGAGACCTCTTGAATTGCTGACGCTCGTGCTGGCGGCAATCGTATCCGGCGCGGCGGCAGGCGCGGCGGACCCGGCCAAAGATTATCCCGGCCGGCCGATACGGATGATCGTGACGAACGCTCCGGGCAGCGCGGTCGACATCCTGAGCCGGATTGTCGCCGTCAGACTGGGCAGCCTGCTCGGTCAGCAGATAGTCGTGGACAACCGCCCCGGCGCCGGCAGCGCGCTCGGCATGGAAATCGGCAAGCATGCAGCGCCGGATGGCTACACCCTGGTGAGCGCGCCCACGGCCGCCCTCGCCGTCGCTCCGCTGATCCACCAAAAACGCCCGTACGAAATCGTCAACGATTACGCTTTTATTTCGTTGTTCGCGGTGACGCCCAATATTCTGGCGGTCAACCCGGGGCTGCCAATCAAAAACGTGCAGGAGCTGATTGACTACTGCAAGGCGAGGCAGGGACAAGTCAACATGGCCTCCGCGGGGCCGGGTTCGCAAAGCCACCTCACCGGTGTGTTGCTCAGCACGATGGGCAAATTCCAGTCAACGCATATCCCATACAAGGGCGGCGGCGCCTCCGTCGCTGCGGTCGTGGCAGGAGAATCGCAATGGACGATCACTCCGGCGCCGGCGGTCTGGTCGCTGGTCAAGGCCGGGCGGTTGCGCGCGATCGGCCACAGCCTGCCCAAGCGCACGCCGCTGCTCGGCGATCTGCCCGCCGTCGCGGAAACCATTCCTGGTTACGACTACAGCGGCTGGAACAGCCTGATCGCACCCCGGGACACGCCCAAGCCCATACTCGACAAGCTGCACGCGGCGCTGCTCAAGACAATGAGCCTGCCCGAGGTCAGGACCGCGATCGCAGAGCAGGCAACCGAAGTCGTCACCAGCACTCCCGAGGAATTACGCAAACTGGTGCAGGACGAACTCAGAAAATACGGCGCGGTCGTGAAAGCAGTAGGGCTGAAGGTCGAATAGCCTCACGCCTCACTAATACTGGGCGTCGTGCGACGAGAACGCGATCACGCACGGCTTGCTCGAGCGATTGCTCCACGCGTGGTTGGTGCCGCGCTGCACGACGGTATCGCCTGCTTTCAAGTGCACTTCCTCGGTATCCAGCACGAGTGTGATCTCACCTTCGAGGACGAGACAAAAATCGAGCGTGCGCGTTTTCTGCATGTACGGATGCGGCGCGGACGCCGAATAGGTCGAGGCGCCGGGCGATCCCATGGCCGAGAAATACGCCTGCACTTCCTTGGCGCCGACTTTGCCCTTAAAAGCATCGTCGGGCGGAAAGGTAACAACACGGCACACCGAACCACCCGCTGGCGGTTCGAGGGTATGCGGCATCTGCACCGTTTCACGCACGCCCTTGATTCTCGCCGGTGTCCTGTCGGTCACCCAGATGCGGGTCGACGCGAAGCCGGGCCGCGCCGGGTCGGTGCGCACGTCGGGCGAGGGGCCGTCGGCGATCGCCTTCGATTTCTCATTCTCGTCGATGACGACGATTCTGCGGACCGGTTTCGCTGCTTCAGCCATGGTCTTCCTCCTTAATCCTCAAACTTCGCGCCCATCATGACGAACGCCATCTGGCTGCCGTAATTGCGATCGGACCACGCATGCCAGCTGCCGAGCTGCACCACCACATCGCCGGGCTTGAGCACGTGTTCGCCGGCGTCGGTAACCAGTACGCGCTCGCCGGAAAGCATAATGCCGTAATCGACCGTTTCGGATTTGTGGATGCGCGTGGTGAACAAGTTCTGGCGGCCGCGCTCCCAGGTTCCACCTTCCGTTTTCCGCGGCGGGTGCTCGGCGGTGATGTAGGTGTCCTTCGATGCATCGTAGATGGCCGGCTTCTGTTCCGATTGTACGATGCGCAGCCGTCCGCCCCGCGTAGGCGGCTCGAATACGAACGGCACGTTGCCGTCATCACGCTCTCCGGAGATCAGCGCCGGGCAGCTGTCGAACAGCCAGATGTCGGTCATGCCGGTACCTTTCTTGAAGGTATTGGCCATGACGCTGGGCGCCGCGCTGTCTATCAGCACCCGGGACCTCCCCTGCGCGTCGTTGCCGGTCACCACCCGCCGGATCGGTTTGATTCCATCACTCATTGCATTAATACTCCCTGAAAGTGCGCGTGTGTCTCACAGAAACTATTCAACGCAGCGACACCGCGAGCAGGGTCGCGCCCCCGGGAAAGCTGATGGTTGCATGTTCGACGCCGCGCGGCACGTAGTAGAAGTCCCACTCGCCGAGTGTCTCGTCTTCGATTACCGCGGCGCCTTCAACCACCAGCGCCGCCAGCATCGGCGCCCGGGCGAGCTTCGCGCCGGGAGTAAAACGCAGCGCCTGCAGCAACAGCCGGCCAACCCCGTGATCCACCAGCGTCTTTGCCTCCATGCCGTCGGTTGCCGTAGCCTGCCACGGAATTTTCCCGGACTGCACCAGGCGATAGTGTTTCGTGCTCGACAGCTGCGCAACTTCACTGTGGTAGTAACTGCCGACGAAAGCGCTGAAAAGCTTGCAGCCGTCGCGTTGATAATCGAGCGGGCCATGGGGTTCGTTGCTCGGGCCCACGACTACGTCAAGCGGAACCAGCGTGAGTCCGTCCACGATTGCGGTGTGCTTGAGCACGGTCGTCGCGTGGGCTCCGGCATGGACGTGCCGCGGCTCGATCGAGCCCACCGGGTAATCGATCAGCCGCATGCACAACTCGTTCTCGCGGTCGTCATAGTAAAGTCCAGCCCGGCTGGGCCAGCCGTCGACGTTCTTGCGATCTTCCCACGGTATTTCCGCCTGGCGCACAATCGTGAAACCGCCTTTACTCAACATGCCTGCTCCTCCGCGAAACGTCCTTGTCCGGCGGTTTCCCGCGCTATTCCACGCGTATCCCTGATTCCTTGATCACCTTGGCCCATCGCGCGATATCGGCTTTGACGAAGGCCGCGAACGCTTCAGGCGTTCCTCCGACCGGATCAAGACCGAGCGTCTGCATGCGCTCCCGCACCTCCGGCAGTTTCAGCAGCCGGTCAAATTCGGCGTTGAGTTTGGTAATGGTGGCTCTTGGTGTTCGCGCCGGGACGTGCACGCCATTCCACGAAATGAAGTCCGCGCCCGGCACTCCGGCTTCCGTTATTGTCGGCACATCGGGGAGTGCCGCGGAACGTCTGGCGCCGGTCACCGCCAGCGCCCGCAGCTTGCCGCTCTGAACATACGGCAGGCCGCCCTGCATCACGGCGAACATGAGTTGTGCCTGCCCGCCGATGACGTCGATGATGGCCGGTATGGTGCCCTTGTAGGGCACGGGCACGATATTGATATGCGCGCTGTTCTTCAGCATTTCACAACCGAGATGCGCCGTCGTGCCCGGCCCGGAATGCGCGCAGTTGAGCGATCCGGGCTTGGCGGTGGCGAGTTGAATGAGTTCCTGCATGGTCTTCGCTGGCAGCGCAGGATTGACGATGACCAGAAAGGATATCGTAGCGAGCAGGCTCACCGGCGCAAGGTCGCGCTCGAGATCATATGGCAGCTTCGGGTACAGCGTGGCATTGATGGTGTACGCGCCGGTGGTCAGCAGCAGGGTGTAGCCGTCAGGAATCGATTTCGACACGGTATCGGCGGCGATGATGCCGCCGGCGCCCGGTCGCTGATCCACAACGACTTGCTGCCCCCAACTGTCGGTGAGTCTCTGCCCGATCATCCGCGCGAGCACGTCGGGCCCCGGCCCGACGATGAAGCGGATTGGCTTGCTGGGATAATTCTGCGCGAGCGCCACACCCGCAAGGGCGGCTGCCGCAAGCACCAGTACAGCCAGACGCAATAGGTAAGTCATGTCACGCCTCTCGTGGTTCGTGGTTCGTGGTTCGTGACTCGCAACTGCCGACTTTCAACCGCCAACGTCCCCTGTCAATAACAACTCAAGCGCCGGTCTTCTGATAGGAGTGAAAGTCCCTCGCGACCGGGGTCCACGGATGCGGTGCAATCGCATGCACGTCCGAAACAACATCCACGACCACCGGCTTGTTCATCGCAATCGCCTGTTTCAGAGCCTCGTTCAGGTCGCCGGGCTTCTCGACCCGCATGCCGACGCAGCCGAACCCTTCGGCGATTTTCGCGAAGTTGACGTCGGGAAAACGCCACATTTCCCCGGCACGGCCGCGTTGCTTGCCGCCATACGCCGCATCGTTCAATTTTATTTCCTGATTGAGCGCGCTGTTGTTGTTGACGACGATCACCGCGTTGATGTTGTGGCGGCGCGCGGTCTCGAGTTCTGCAATGTGATAGTAGAAACCGCCGTCGCCGGTGAAACATACGACCGGACGGTCAGGCAAAGCGCACTTTACGCCCAGCGTGGCCGGGAAACCCCACCCCAGCGAACCCGCGGTGCGATAGTAGCTTTGCCCCGGCTGATTCAATTCGACCATGCGTGCAGTCCAGATGCCGGCGTGGCCGGTATCAGAGACCACGACGCCGTTCGGCGGCAGCACCTCCGAGATCGCCTTGCAGATCCGCTCGGGGCGAATGGGAACCGCGTCGGAATTTCGCATTGGCGCGTTTTCCGCTTTCCAGTCGGCAACCAACTGCTGAACGCGTTTGACCCAATTGCCGGTGGCCTCCGGCGACCTGGCTTTCGCGGCATCGATCATGCGCCGCAGAGATACCCTGGCATCGCCCAGGATCGACACTGTGTTCGGATAGTTCCTGCCCAGTTCCTGCGGATCGATGTCGAGCTGGATAACCTTCGTGCCCTCGGGAGGGAACATCCAGTTGTTCGTAACCTGCCCTCCGGTATGGCTGCCGACGAAAAATACGAGGTCAGCCTCCGCCAGCGCACGATTGGCGCAGTCGCGCGAGTACGCTCCGGGCACGCCGGCCGACAAGGGATGGGAATCGGCCATCGCTGCTTTGGAATTAAGCGAAGTCGCGACCGGAATGCGAAGTTTCTCGGCCAGTTCCACGACCTCATGCTGCGCTTCGGATCTGACCACGCCGCCGCCCGCAACGATCATCGGCCTTTGCGCCGCAGCCAGCACCTTGAGCGCATCCTGAATGCGTTGCATATCCGGCTCCGGTCGAAATGCCGGTACGCGCCGGTACATGGTCTCAACCAGCGGATCGAGTTCGGCTTCCAGCTCGGTTATCTGCCCCAGATGGCTCTGAATGCGAAGGTGCACCGGCCCCGGCGCGCCCGAGGTGGCGACACGAAATGCCTGGCGCAGCAGGTCGGGCAGGCGCCCCACGCTGTCGACTTGCGCGTTGAATTTCGTCACCGCGTCGAACTGGGTGACGTCATCGACCTCCTGATAGGCATGGCGGTAGCGCGATTGCGGAGTCGGACCGCCGGTAATCGCAATAATCGGCGCGCCTGCCATGAAGCCGTCGCGTACCCCGGCCGCAAGGTTCGACGCGCCTATCATCTGCGCCATGCAGACACCCGGTTTGCCGCTCGCCCGTGCATAGCCGTCGGCCATGTAAGCCGCCGCCTTCTCGCCGTGCACCATGACGCGATGGATGGGCATGTCCTCCATCTCGGCAAAAGCCTTCAGCATGAACGCCGGCACGAAGAAAATGTGCGTGACGCCGTAGCCTTGCATCATTTCGGCGAAAAGCCGCGATCCGGTCATTTTTGGCATGTCATCTATCCTCCGCTGTAATCAAGCCGATTTTACCAAGCTATCGCAAAATAGTCTTTCGAGAAGCTCTGATATCATGTTGTACCATGACAACAGGACTGAAACCAATACGGCGCGTCGTCACCGGCAACGACGCGCAAGGCAGATCGCGCGTGCTGTTCGACAGCGCAGCGCCGAATGTCAATCCGGGGGCCATCAGGCCCGGTACGTGTATGACGGACGTCTGGGTATACCAGAGTTGTCCTGCCGTCATTTCCGGCGGGCGCGACGATGGCAGGCTGCCGTTCAGTTTCGAGCCCCCCGAGCACGGCGGCCATCTGCGTATCGTGCAGACGCCGGCGCGGCCGCAAGGTTACGATCCGGCCAGGGATCCAACTGCGGTGCCGCTCCACGAGCCACGGCAGCGGCCCGGCGGGACCTGGGATAAAGGCGGCGCAAATGCCTTCTCTTCGCCCGTCCACAAGTCGGAGACCGTGGACTATGGGATCGTCCTCGAAGGCGAGCGGGTCATGCTGCTCGATGACGGCGAATACGTGATGAAGCCGGGCGATGTCGTCGTCCAGCTCGGCAATTGGCACGGCTGGTGCAACCCCCGCGAGGGTAGCCTGATGGCGTTCGTGATGATGGGCGCGAAATTCGAGGATTGATCACTCCGCGGGCGCGCCCGACTCCTTCGCCACCTTCGCCCACTTATGAAGCTTGGCATGCCTGAACAATTCTCTCCTGTGCGGCTTTTCATCACGCTGCTGGTGATCATTTTTGTCACCGAAGCCGCGTTGATGGTGCTGCTGCCGATTCTGATTCCGTATCACATTGATCCCCTGGTGGAGGCGATAATCGATGCCGCCGCTCTGACGACCGTCGCCTCCGTATTCCTGTGGCGGCTCTTTGTGCAGCCGCAGCGCTTTGCCCTGCTGAGCAAAACCGCCCAGGCAGCCGCCATCATGAATGCCGCAGCAGAAGGGATCATTACCATTGACGAGCGCGGCATCATCCAGTCCTTCAACCGCGCCGCGGAAAACATGTTCGGCTATACGGTGAAGGAGGCAATCGGTACAAACGTCAGCATGCTGATGCCGCAGCCGCGCGCCCGGGAGCACGACACCTATCTTGCGAACTACCTGCGGACAGGACAGGCGAAGGTCATCGGAAAAGTACGGGAAATGACCGCCTTGCGCAAGGATGGGACGGCGTTTCCGATCGAGCTTAACGTGACCGAACTCAAGCTTGGCGGCGAGCGCAGCTTTGCCGGGATGATCCACGACATCACCGAGCGCAAGCTCGCCGAGGAGCATCTTCGGCACATTGCGGGTCACGACACCCTCACCGGTCTGCCCAACCGGATGCTCTTTTACGACCGTCTGCGGCAGGCGATGGCCATGGCCAGGCGCGAACGCCACGAGCTGGCGCTGCTCTACCTCGACCTGGACCGGTTCAAAGCGGTCAACGACACCTGGGGGCATGACGCCGGGGACGAACTCCTCAAGGCAGTTGCCGCCCGCATCCGGCGGCTGGTACGCGAGTCCGACACGGTGGCCCGCATCGGCGGCGACGAATTCACCGTGCTTCTTCCCAAGATCACCTCACGCGAGGATACCGCCAAGTCCGCCCAAAAGATCATCGAGGCCTTATCCGCCCGCTTTCAACTTCACCTCGCGGGACAGGGCTCACAACGGGAGGTCAGCATCGGCGTCAGCGTCGGGATCGCGGTTTACCCCGGCGAGGCCCGGGACATTGATGGACTTATCAAAGCCGCCGACACCGCGATGTATGAGGCGAAGCAGACGGGCAATGCGTTTCGGTTCTACGAACACCCTGTCGTGGTACGTGGTACGTAGGTCGTGGTTCGTGGTTCGTGGTTCGTTAATGCGAGTCACGTACCACGAGCCACGAACATCAGCCGTTCGCGTGGCTCGCCGCGGTCTGCTGCAGGAGTCGCAGCATCGCAGCCGCTTTGTCGAAGGTTTCCTGGTATTCGTCCTCGAGCCGCGAGTCGGCGACGATGCCGCCGCCGGCCCAGAAACGGATCGCGCCGCCCGAGTAGACCAGCGTGCGGATCGCGATGTTCAGGTCCATGTTGCCGTCGCATCCGATATACCCGATCGCGCCGCAATACACGCCTCGACGGTGCGGCTCGAGCTCCCCGATGATCTGCATCGCGCGCAGCTTGGGCGCGCCGGTGATCGAGCCGCCCGGAAAGCAGCCGCGCAGCAGATCGAGCGCGTCGCGGCCCTGCCGCAACCTGCCAGTCACCGTGCTGACCAGGTGATGCACCGTGGCGAAGCTCTCGACCTCGAACAGCTTCGGCACCTTGACCGAGCCCAATTCGCAGTTCTTCGACAAGTCGTTGCGCAGCAGATCGACGATCATCACGTTCTCGGCGCGGTCCTTCTCGCTCGCGCGCAGCGCCTCGGCGAGATCAGCGTCGAGCCGCGGATGACCGGCACGCGGCCGCGTGCCCTTGATCGGCTTGGACTCGACGTGGCCGCGCTCGAGCTTGAGAAAGCGTTCCGGGGAAGCCGACATCACGGTGCCGTGCGGCGTGTTCAGAAAAGCCGAATAAGGCGCCGGATTGATGATGCGCAGCGCCTGATACGCAAGCCACGGATCGCCGGCGGCCGGCGCGGCAAAGCACTGCGCAAGATTGACCTGGTAGCAGTCGCCGGCCCGGATGTAATCGTGCACGCGGCGAAACGCGGCGGCGTAAGCGTCGCGCGGCAGGTTCGACGCCAGCGGCGCGGTGATGCGAAACGGCGCGCGCGCACGCTCCACCGGCGGCACGCTGAAGCGCGCGAGCAAGCGCTCCCACTTCCAGTCGGTCTCGGGATCGCGACCCTGTCCGACGAGCCAGCTGCGCCGATCGAGATGGTCGACGACGACCGCCCAGTCGTAGATGCCGAGCGCCATCTCGGGCATTTTTTCGGCGCCTTCGGCAAGTGCGGGCAGGCGCTCGAAACGCCGCGCGAGATCGTATCCGAAATAGCCGATCGCGCCTCCGCAGAACGGCAACCCGCACCCCGCGTCCGGATCGATAGCGAGGTGCTGCCGCAGCAGCAGCAACGGATCCTCGCGCGACAACTCGATCGCGTCGCTGCGGATCTCGGTCAGCTTGCCGCGGGTCACGAGCGTTGTATGCGGCTCGGCAGCAATGATGTCGTAGCGCGATTGCGTCAAATGATGGGGACCGCTGTCGAGAAACACCGCCCATGGCAAATCGGCGACCGCCTCGAACAGCGACGCGCTGTCCTCGCGGTAGGGGAGCTCGGCGCGTAACGGATTGCCCATGGCGCCGATTGTGCCGCATCGGACCGGGAAAAACGAGAGGCGGGTTGAGGATCGAGGATTGGCCGCTCATCCTTAATCCCTCATCCCTCATGCCTTCTCCCGCCTCTCCTGACAAGACCGTTGTGGCATAAAATCTGGGCCGGGCCATGAGCGCATTCTGGATTTTCGGCATCATCCTCAACGTCACGCTGACCGCGCTCGCGATTTGGTGGGTGGTGAAGCAGATGCGCCGGCGCGACGATCCATCTCCTGCTCCGCCCGACTCTGCTCAGCGCCGGAATGATCGGCCTAGAGATTAGCCGACGCCGGAACCCTTCGTCCCCCTGTCATTGCGAGGAGCGCGCGATCACGTCATGATGCTTCCGCGCCCACTGCGCGATATCGGCCAGCGCCGGGTCCGCGCTGACACGCTCGAACAGTTCAAGCGCGCGCTGCTGCATGGCGAGGTCTTCGGCGTGCTGGTACGGCATGTAGGCAAGGGCACAGAGGACACAGAGAAAAAAGAAGCATTACGACAAAGATCGTCATGCCAGCGCAGGCTGGCATCCAGGATGCAATTTACTTGACTGGATTAGGCAATGAATTCCGGATATCGCGGTCGCTTCGCTCCCTCGCCCACCGGCCCTCTGCACTTCGGCTCGCTGATTGCAGCCGTCGCGAGCTATCTCGATGCGAAAAGCCGCGGCGGCGAGTGGCGGGTGCGGATCGAGGACCTCGACCCGCCGCGCGTGGTTGCCGGCGCCACCGATAACATCATGCGCACGCTCGAAGCATGCGGCATGCGGTGGGATGGAGCGGTCATACATCAGAGCACGCGTTTCGACGCCTACCACGCCGCGCTGCACCGGCTGCGCCGGCGCGGCGTGATCTATCCGTGCGCGTGCAGCCGGCGCGAGATCGCCGATTCAGCGCTCGCGGGCATCGAAGGACCGGTGTATCCGGGCACCTGCCGCAGCGGCGCCGTTGCCGGCAAGACCGCAAGCGCGCTGCGCATCGACACTCGCGGCGCCAGCACAGGTTTCGAAGATGCAGTGCAGGGACAGGTGCGGCAGAATCTCGAAACCGATATCGGCGATTTTGTGCTGTATCGCGCCGATCATGTGTTTGCCTATCAGCTCGCGGTGGTGGTCGACGATGCCGGGCAGGGCATCACCGATATCGTGCGTGGCGCCGACCTGCTGCATTCGACGCCGCGCCAGATCTACCTGCAGCAACTGCTCGGTTATGCGACACCGCGCTATGCGCACATTCCAGTCGCGGTCAACGCGGCAGGCGAAAAACTCAGCAAGCAGACGCATGCGCTCGCGGTCGACGCCGGCGCGCCGCTGCCGGCGCTGATTGCCGCGCTGCGTTTTCTCGGCCACGCGCCCCCGCGCGAGGTTTCTTGTCGTAGCGAAACCCGCAGGACCGCGGCACCCTCGTCCTTGTGGGATTGGGCGATCGCAAACTGGCGCATCGAGCGCGTGCCGCGGCGAGCCAGTGGCTCGTAATTCGTGGTTCGTCGTTCGTGACAGGCCGTGGCGATCCCGTTGCTATTCCGCGCGGCGGGCGTTGTAGAATGACGCGATTTCTTTCAACCAGTTTGCAACGCGGGCCCCACCATGTCCAACACATCCTATCTGATCCCCGACACGCTTTACCCCTACTTTCATTCGGTATCGCTGAAGGAACCGCCGCTGCTCAAAGAGTTGCGCGAGGTCACCGCCAGCGAGCCGCGCGGGCAGATGCAGTTGCCGCCCGAGCAAGGGCAGTTCCTGCAGCTGCTGGTAAAACTGATCGGCGCGAAAAAATGTCTTGAAGTCGGCGTCTTCACCGGCTACAGCTCGCTTGCAGTTGCACTCGCGCTGCCCGCCGACGGGAAAATCATAGCCTGCGATGTCAGCGTCGAGTGGACGAATATTGCGCGCCGGTTCTGGCAGCGCGCCGGCGTCGCCGACAAGATCGACCTGCGGCTCGCGCCCGGCGTCGAGACGCTCGACCACCTGCTCGCCGAAGGAAACCGCGGCACGTTCGATTTTGCGTTCATCGACGCCGACAAGTCCAATTACTGGAACTACTACGAGCGCGCCCACGAACTCGTGCGCAGCGGCGGGCTGATCGCGATCGACAATACGCTGTGGTACGGAAAGCCGGTCGACCTGTCGGATCAAAGCGCGGACACGGTCGCGATCCGTGAATTCAATCAGAAACTGTATCGCGATGAGCGCGTGCTGATCTCGCTGCTGCCTATCGGCGATGGGCTGACGCTGGCGCTGAAAAAACCGCAGTAAATTCGCGCCGGCGCTGGTCGCGCTCGGCCTGCGCGATACGCGCGTGGATTTCCGGCAGCGCCGCGCGTGCCGCTATCTCGCCGGCGGTGATGCTCTCGAGCCTGGCTGAGAAATCGAGCGTGCGCGTGCGCGGTGTCGCCGGCCGGATCGCGACATCGGCCGCGTCGACGTCGCGCGAACCGCGCCACGACACATCGACTGCGATCACCACCTGCGCGCCCATGCGGCGCGCGACCGGCACCGGCACGCGGCTCGTGAGTCCACCGTCGACATATTCGGTGCCCTTAATGAAGACCGGCCAGAACACATTCGGGATGCTGCTCGAGGCGCGCACCGCAAGCCCGGTATTGCCGCGGTTGAATATCGTCATACGGTTGGTCGCGCGCTCGGTGGCGATCACCGCGAACGAGCGTTCAAGTGCTTCGATCGAGCGATTGCCGAGCGCCTTGTTGACGTAATCCTGCAGCGCTTCGCCCTCTACCCGGCCCGGCCCGAACAACGTGAAATCGATCAGCTCGTGGTCTTCGACCTTGAACGCCATCTCCTCGAGCGCGGCCGCGTGATAACCGCCGGCATAAAGCGCGGCAACCACCGAACCGGAGCTCACGCCGACCACGATCTCGGGCTGAATGCCTTCCGCCTCGAGCACTTTGATTACGCCGACGTGCGCGAAACCGCGCGAGCCGCCGGCACCGAGCACCAGCGCTACGACCGGACGGTCGGAGCGGATGGGATTGATCTCAACCGCGCGCGGTGGCGCGAGCTCTGGATACTCGTGCGGCGCCGTGGCACAGGCCGCGACCAGCAGCGCGATCAGGAACACGAAAACGGAACGGAACATGATGTCCTAGGAGTTTGTCGGACTTAGCCCCAACAAACTCCTAATGCAAAACCGGCGCCCGGATGCGCATTTGTTGCATAATTACGGCCGGTGCGTTGCGCATTTTTTACGTCCGACCACGAGTCACCAATCACTGATCCCCAATGATCAATCACCAATTAAGCCACCCCGCCACCGACCTTGTTCCCGGCGGCGGCCGCACGCTGGATCAACTCAAGCAGGAAGTGCTGCGGCGAGTGGAAAACAAACTGCCGCCACTCGGCGGCATCGGAACCGAGGATGCGCGAGCGGCGCTGGCGGCAATAGACAGCCTGAGCCGCGAGCAGTGGGCGCTCGCGTGGAGCACTGTCGCGGAGCAGCACTTTACCCAGGCGGCGCCGCTCGAGGCCAGCGCGCCGGAGCGTGCGCGCGAACATTACTGGCATGCCTGGCGTCTGCACCATTTCGCGCGCTGGCCGGTCGAGAACTCACCGGCGAAACTGCGCGCCAAGAGCCGCGCGCTCGAATCCTACTGCAGTTACGGCCGGCTGCTCGAGCCCCCGCTCGAGATTGTCCGCATACCGTTCGAGGGCAGGCAGATCATCGCCTATCTGCGATTGCCCGCGGGAGCGCGCCCGGCGCCACTGGTGTTCGGCATCGCCGGACTGGATTCGCGCAAAGAGGACGTGGCCGCCCACAGCGATCGCTACTTGCAGCACGGCATCGGCCTGCTCGCTGTCGATCTGCCAGGCACCGGCGAGACGCCGATCGAGGCCGCAGAGCCGGACAGCGACCGCATGTTCTCCGCGCTCCTCGATTACCTCGCCACGCGCCCTGACGTCGACGCCGGACGCGTCGTGGTGCAGGGCCGCAGCTGGAGCGGTTACTGGGCGGCCAAGCTCGCCTACACCGAGCGCGTTCGGCTGCGCGGCACGGTGGTGCACGGCGGACCAATCCACACTTATTTCCAGCCGCACTGGCTGCGCGCGTCGCTCGCCACCGGCGAATATCTTTATGATTACTGGCAAGCCAAGGCCAGCATGTTCGGAGCGAACGGCCTGGAGGATATGCTCGAGCGCGCGCGGAGGTTTTCGCTGCTTGACTTGGGGCTGCTCGATCAACCCTCGGCGCCCATGCTGCTCGTCAACGGCACGCGGGATTCGCAGATCCCTATCGCCGACATCCATGTGCTGCTGGAGCACGGCGACGCCAAGGAGGCGTGGGTCAATCCCCAGGGCGGTCATATGGGCCGCTCTCCGCAATGGCCGGCAGCCGCGATTTCCGAGCGCGTACTGATGCCGTGGATAGCGCGCCGACTCGAACTATCTTAGGCTAGGCTGGATACCAATCACCCCAAAGCAGGAGGATCACCATGCCGCACGCATTGAGACCAGCGCTCATATTCGCAATCGCCGCCGCGTGTACTTTGCATCAAGGGCCGGCAGCAGCGGCCGATGCCGCGCAGGCCTACCCCAGCAGGCCGGTTCGCCTGATCATCGCTCAAACGACCGGCAGTTCGGTTGACACCCTGAGCCGGGTGCTCGCCGCGAAATTGGGCGAGGAACTGGGTCAGCAGATCGTCGCCGATAATCGCGGCGGCGCGGGCGGCACCATCGGGGCCGAGATCGCCGCGCATGCGGCGCCTGACGGCCACACGCTGTTGGCAACCTCCACCGGCGTGCAGGTGATTTCGCCCCAGATCTACAAGAAGCTCAACTACCACCCGGTCAAGGACTTCGCGCAAATCTCGCTGTTTGCGGTCACGCAGAACGTGCTGGTGACGAATCCCGGCCTCCCGCTCAACAACGTGAAGGAACTGATTGCCTACGCCAAGGCGAATCCGGGCAAGCTCAATATGGCGAACGCCGGCTCCGGGTTCCAGAGCCATCTGGCAGGCGTGCTTTTCACGCACATGACGGGAATCGACGTGCTGCACGTGCCCTATAAAGGCGGGGCCTCACTGATCGCGGTAATGAGTAACGAGGCGCAGTTCACAATCGCACCTGGCCCCGCCGTACTGGGCCATGTGCGGGCGGGGCGGTTGCGCGCGCTGGCTACTGGAGGCGAGAAGCGCTCGCCGGCGACGCCGGGTCTGCCTACCATCATCGAAGCGGGCGTTCCCGGTTACGTCTCGACCGGGTGGGCCGGTGTAATGGCGCCCAAGGCAACGTCAAAACCCATCCTCGACAAACTGCACGCCACGATCGTGAAAGTGGTGAACGACACGGCTACGCGGGAAATGATAGAGCGGCAAGGCGGCGACCCGGTAACCAGCACGCCCGCGGAGTTCACCAAATTTATCGAGCAGGAATACGCGCGCTTCAGCCAGGCGATCAGCATCGCCAAGCTGAAAGTCGAGTAACCAAGTACGTGGTTCGTGGTACGTGGTACGTGGCTCGTGGCTCGTAGTTCGTGGTTCGTGGTTCGTAACTGCGAACTGCCAACCCCCTGTCATTGCGAGGAGCGCAGCGACGAAGCAACCCCGTTGTCGTAAGACTGGCAGTCGCCAGTCACTTACCACGTAACACGTAACGCGAACACCGGGATTGCCGCCGCCCTGCGGCAATCCCGGTGTAGAATCGCGTCTTTTTTACACGAAGCAAGGATTTCTACCATGAGTACACCTCCCGTCAAAGTCGGCATTGTCGGCCTCGGCCGCTGGGCCAAGGTGCTGACGCGCGCCGCCGTCAAATCTGACAAGATCAGGATCGTCGCCGGCTTCAGCCGCTCCGCGGAGAAACGTGCCGCGTTTGCCAGGGAAATGGGCGTCCCGGCGGCACCCGACATGCAAACGCTGCTCGCCGACCCCGAGATCAAGGGCGTCGTCCTGACGGTTCCCAACGAGCAGCATCTGCTGATGGCCGAGCAGGTCGCCAAGGCCGGCAAGCACGTCTATACCGAGAAGCCGATCGCCAATACGCTCGAAGACGGCCTCAAGATCGCGGCACTCGAGAAAAAATACGGCATCACGGTCACGGTCGGCCACAGTGCGCGTCTGATGGCCGGCGTGCGCATCATCCGCGAGATGATCGACAAGGGCGAGCTCGGCCGCGTGGCATTCATGGAAGCCAATTTCTCGAACGAGCGCGCGCTCGAACTCACGCCCCAGACGTGGCGCTGGTACAAGGACCGCGCGCCCGGCGGCCCGCTGTCGCAGCTTGCGATCCACCAGTTCGACGTGCTGCACTATCTCGGCGGTGAAATCAGCGAAGTCACTTCGATGGCGTCCAAGCTGTCGCCGGTCGGCGCCGAGGTGGATGATCAATCGATGACGCTGTTGAAATTCGCCGACGGCAAGATCGGCTATGTCGGTTCATGCTGGACCTCGCCCGGCATCTTCGCGGTGCGCGTGTTCGGTTCGAAGGGCCTCATGCACTATGAAATCGACTTCGGCACGTGGGATACGCCGGACCGGCTGCACACCACCTCCACGCTCTATATCCAGCGCGGCAAGGACGGTTACGCCAAGCGCGAGGAAATCAAGCTGCCGCCGAGCGACATGTTCCGCGCGGAACTCGATATGTTTGCCGACAGCTGCGTCACCGGCAGAGTGCGCGAATTGTCTGCTCACAACGGCAACGTCGCCGTCGCCGTCGTCTACGCGGCGCTGCGCTCGATCGACCGCAACGGTCAGTGCGTGAAAATCGCCGATATCATCAGCGAAACGAAGGCAAAACTTTAGGAACAACGTTATGCTGCCGACCCGCCATTTCATCGATCTCACCCAGCCCGAGATCGCGCAGCAACTCAAGAAAAATCCGCTTGTCATCCTGCCCGCCGGCAGCGTCGAGCAGCACGGCCCGCACCTGCCGACCGGCACCGATATCTATGCGAGCCAGGCGATCGGCCACGCGGTCGCCGAACGCATGGACGGCCTGCTGCTGCCGGCCACGCCGTTCGGCGTGACTCCGATGCACATGCCGTTCGAAGGCACGATCACGTTGTCGACCGACACCTTTCAGCGCGTGGTGACTGAGACCTGCGTATCGACGGCCAGGCATGGCGCGAAACGTCTGCTGATCATCAACTGGCACGAAGGCAACATTCCGTCACTTGCCATCGCATCCGAAGCGCTGCATCGCGAGCACGGCATGACGGTGCTCACGGTCCAGGCGTGCTATGTGGCGGCGGAGTTGTATGGGAGCGATTGCGGCGGGCTCACGCATGGCGGCGAAATCGAGGCGCTGGCCGTGCTCGCCTGCCGCCCCGACCTCGTCCACCTCGATCGTATCGATTACTCGTCCGACCACTCGCACGGCCGCAAGTGGGATAAGCTGCGCCGCACGCACAGCTACCAGCCGGTGTTGACCGACATCCGCACCATCGCGCCGACCGGATGGTATGGCGCACCCGAGCACGCGACGCTCGACAAAGGTCTGCGCATGCTGAACGACATTGCGGACACGATCGCTAAGGAAGCGACCGAGATCTTTCGCCTGCTCGACGACGCGCAAGGCGGCACCGCCGAGATCAAGCATCTGAAAGTTGCAATCGGCGCAGAATAACGCCGATTGCGTGCCGCACCGGGGCTGAAACCCGCCAAATCGGGTGTTTTGACCTTTTTTTGACCTTATGTGTCCCGCCGTACACTTGACGCCGGGTAGAAAGCGCATACTGTGGGTTCGCATAGCCACGAGGCGATGATCGTGGTTCATTCAGGAGACCACGATGACAGATGATAAAACAAGTGCGACGTCACAATCGAGCGCCATGGCAAGGCTTGCCCATTGGGGCCGCTTCTCGATATTTCTGCTCACCGCCGGCTTCGCCTATCCCAACGTGATGGTCGAAGGCATGGATCTCACCAGAATCCAGGGTGATACCGAAGGCGATCTCGACAAGAAAAAATAACGGCCGGCAATCAGGCGCCACACACTTGTGGCGCCGCACTTGGCGCGCTGGAGTTTGTGGCGCAGCGTTCGCTGCGCTTTACTCATGCCCCTCTCCTCTCCGCACGCGCTATGCGCGAGCGCTAGCCCGGCGGCCAACGGAACGGCCTGCCGGCAAGTATGTGCAAGTGAACGTGGAACACCGACTGGCCGCTTTCCTCCCCGTTGTTGATCACCAGCCGGAACGCGCCGTCAATCTTGAGTTGGCGCGCAATCGTTCCGGCCGCGAGCAGCAAATGCCCGAGCAGCGCTTGGTCTTCCTCCTGCGCCGATGTCAGCATGTCAAGCGGCTTCTTCGGCACCAGCAGCACGTGCACTGGCGCCTGCGGATTCATGTCCCTGAAGGCGAGACAGAGGTCGTCCTCGTAAACGATATCGGCCGGGATTTGCTTTTTGATGATTTTGGCGAAGATGCTGTCGGTCATCAATTTGCTCCTTGTTGCACTGGGTTTAAAATCGTAGATCCATGATTGAGAACGTTTTTATCCTATCCGCCGGTATGAAATAAGTCAAAGCGGCAAACCACATACCTACTTTTGCCGCAACGCAATAAATTATTTAGTTAAAACCCTTGACATACACTTTATGCGCCATATAATAGTAATTGTGCAGTGCAGCATAAGTAGTGAGAAATCACCGGTTTTATAGCAGATTGATGACTGTTAAATGTTTTTATAAAGGAGATCCAAATGTATCAAGCCCCTGAACAACTGATGGCGTGGAACAAAGCCAATCTCGAAGCGGCTGTGCGTTTCGCTGGTATCGCGCTGGAAGGCGCCGAGCGCATGCTCGAAGTGCAACTGAAAGCAGCGAAAAGCGCGTTTGCCGATGGCGTGCAGCAAGCCAAGATGCTGGCCGATGTGAAGGACCCGCAGGAATTTGCGCAGCTTAAGAACACACTGGCGCAACCGAGCCTGGAAAAAGCGACCAGCTACGTCAAGAGCGTTTATGACGTGGCCGCCGCGACCCAGTCGGAAATCAACAAGCTGGTTGAAGAACAAGTTTCTGAGTTCAACAAACAGGTCGTGACCGGGCTCGACAAGGTGGTGAAATCGGCCCCGGCCGGCTCGGAAATGGCGGTTGCCGCCGTCAAGTCGGCGATCTCGGCGGTCAACTCGACTTACGACAACCTGTCGAAATCGGCGAAGCAGTTTGCCGAAATGAGCCAGGCCAATATCGAGGCCGCAACTAGCCAGGCTGTGCACGCGAGCAAGAAAAAAGCCGCTTAATTCCGGCTTAAGCCTCAAACAAAAAGCCCCGGGTAAAAACCCGGGGCTTTTTTCATTGTCGCTAGCAGCCTGTCGGACTTAACAGTCCGACAGGCTGCTAAAAGCGAAAC
>OCZT010002593.1_pt1 | contig 18604 bp, 27 predicted proteins | sample 1539031 | NCBI WGS metagenome assembly OCZT01 (sample SAMEA3539308, study PRJEB22396) | soil metagenome | biome: tundra; feature: field; material: soil | place: USA | collected 2010-05 | depth 0.15 m | reverse complement strand
CCACTCCTACAGGGATCCCGGCCTCTATCCAAGCTGACTACAGGGGGAACTTCGGCTTAGCGCGAGGACCGGAACTGTGACTTGGGTGCCGTCAGATGTCTCGATCGTGGCGGCCCCACGCGGAGATGGCTCGCTCGGTTAGCGCTGACGCCGCGGTCTCAGTCTTCGCCGGCGACCCGTGATCTGCCACGGGCCGGGCGTGTGGTCCAAGACGAGGTTCACGATCCAGACGATCAGCGTCGCCCCGACCAAGGTCCAGAAGCCGCGGACGTGGAAGCCGCTCACGATTGATTTGGTGATCACGAGCATCAGCAGGGAGACGAAGAACCAAGCGATCCCTAACGTCAGGATCGCCAGCGGGAATGTGACCAGCCTCACGAACGGCTTCAGCAGCGTGTTGAGCACTCCGAAAACGGCTGCCGCCGCGAGCAGCGCTCCGGCGTCCGCGACATCCACGCCGTGGAGCGTGACCGCGACGACTGCGAGCACGAGTGCGTTCGTGAGCCAGGAGATCGCGAGCCGCGTGAGGAGCGACGGCGAATGCATCTCGTGACCAGCTGTGAAAGCTTCTGGCGTCCGGCTCACCCCTTCCAGCTTACGCCGACACAGGTTCCGCACAAGCGTGGCGCGGTCCAGAGTGCGCCTTCGCCAACTCGCTCGCGTGCGAAGCGCGTGTACTCGACCGGCACGAAGTACGTGTGCGCCTCGCGCGATAGCTCTGCGCTGAGGTCGAGCATCCTCGACCCTAGCCGCCATGCAGCGCCGATAGCGCGCCACGGGCGTGTCCGCCCGGTCGAGACCGTCGAAGACTCGCGCATCATGGACACGGTCTGGAGAACTCGCTCGTGGCCTCCGCATGGCCGATACCGATGCCGAGCAGCCCGCGAATTGCGAGCGCCTGTCTGTGCCGAGACCTGAAGCGAGAGGGGAGGGTGGCCCGGCGCGGCAGGCGGATCGTCGTTAGATAGTCTGCCCGCCTCCCGGAGCGACGGTCGACGACGATCCGGGAGGCAGGCGGATCGTCGTTAGATAGTCTGCCCGCCTCCCGGAGCGACGGTCGACGACGATCCGCGCTAGCGTCGCCGGGCCTGGTTTTGAGGAGATGGCGACAACCAACAGGAGGAGCTAGTGGCGATCGTCGTGCTGTCCGAGACGCCGGAGATGACAAGCGAGCAATACGACACGGTGGCCGCCGAGCTCGGGCTGAGCGATTCGTTGCCCGCCGGTTGCCTGGCGCACGTCGCCGGCGTGGGTCCGGACGGCTCCACCTGGCGAGATATACACGTGTGGGAAAGCGCAGCTGAGGCCAAGGAGTTCATGGACGGGACGCTTCGGCCCGCGATGGAGCAAGCCGGCGCCACGCCAGTGTGGGGACCGCCGACAACGTGGCAGGTCCACAAGCTAATCACGTGATCAAGCAAGCGCCGGTGCGCGGCCACGCGTGTAAGGTTACGGCCGCCCAAGTCGGCACCCGCGCTACGCAACGAAGGGCTCGAGTCGGGGGAACGCCTGGCCGCAGAATGTCTTCTTGCAGGCGTCGAGGAGCCAGCGGAGGTCGCGCTCTTCGTTCGGGCTGCCAACCTCGGCCGAGGGCGATTCCTTGAATGGAGACCTTCACCAGCGATGCCGCGGAGGGAATGCCTCCCCCGTGGTTGGCATCGCGCCCAGGCCCTACCGTTCCGGTCGTACAGCGCCTAAGGCCACACGAACGTGCTCATCGCGTGCGATGGGATCGTGTAGGTGAAGTAGCGCCCGTCCGATTCAACCGCGAAGGCGATCGGCGCCGTGGAGTTGTTGTAGGCGACTAGGACCCTCGACCCGTTCGGGTTCAGAAAAGCGACATCATCGAGCCCCGCGGTTACCGTCTCTACGTTGGAGCTGCTCACGCCGTAGTCGACGAAGTTCTGGGACTCGATCCTCGACGCGCCCGGCTGCACGAACGCGCCCACCTGTCCGAGTTGGTAGTACTCCGCTCCGAAGCTCACGGTGTGAGTCTGCTCGTTGATCGTCACCGCGCCCGTGCAGCTTGGGCAGCCGTTGGCTGCCTGCTTTGGGCCGCCCTGCGGGTCAAGCGCCACGTTCCACACGGACACGATGCTCGCCCAGTTGCGCAACGATGAGATCAGGAACTCAGGCGCTCCGAACGCCCTGATCTCCGGAGAGCACTCGTCCACGATCTGACCAAGGCCGGGAGCTGTCTGGTGAAACTGGCTCATCGCAGTCGGCGAGCCGAAGTAGCAGTGCCACGAGATCCCGGCCAGGTCGCCGGCGCTAAGCCCGGATGCCAGCGCGCCGGCGTAGGACAACTTGTTCCAGCTCAGGTCATTCCCATAGATCCCGGGGTGCAGCCCGGCCGCACTCAAAGGAGGCTGCAGATCCTGCGCGATGAACTGAGCCTCGGCCGTCTCAGGGAGCGTCAGCCCGGGATAGGAGGTGCCGGATCCTCCGGGGGACCTAGGCTCGTTCTGCGGTGTGATCGCGCCGATCGGTACGCCCTGGCTCGCATACGCCTGGATGAACTTGACGAAATAGTTCGCCAGCGGCGTGTACGCCGAGCCAAGCAGTGTTCCCTGAGCGCCGACGTTGTCCAGTGACTGGTTGCTCTTCATCCAGGCCGGCGGGCTCCATGGGTTCGCGAGGATCTGAAGTCCCGGGTTGATCTGCAGCGCCTGGCGCAGCGTCGGGAGAATGTACGCCGTGTCGTGGGCGATCGAGAATTGCAACAGGCTCGGATCAGTCGTCAGCGACGCGCGGGTGTGGGAGAGTCCGCGGGCTTTGAGCGCGAGATAGTCGGGGTGGTCGAGCTGGCTGGTCGGCGGGCGGACTGAGCGGCTTCATAGAGTGCCCAGCGCAGCTCGGCTGAGCCTTGGCGGGTGAGCTTGCCCAGGCGGGAGGACAGCTCGCCCATCCCGTAGAGGGTCATCAGCGCCTTGCAGCCGGTCTGGCGCCGCGTGACCTTTAGCATGGTCCCGCTCGATCGCCGCGATCTGGATATCAGGCGGTCGCGCGGACGCCCGCTTTCCTCACAGATCTGAGTTCTCGGCCCTCGCTGGTAATCTGGTAAAGATTGTGCGTACCGGTGATCCGGTCGCCCACGGCCGCCGTACAACGGCTAACAAGAGTCGAGTGCCCGGCCTCGCACACTGAACTCGAGGCGGAGTGGGAGCCGAATGGGACGTTGCTGACCGGTTTGCTCGACGAAACCCATACAGGAGAGGAACACCATGAGTGACCTCACTAGGCGTGGATTCGTCAAGACCTCGGCGGGCGCTGCGGCCGGCATGACCGCGATCGGAGCGCTCGTCGCCGGTCAGGCTAACGCGGACGTGAGCCCCGCCGGACCAGATCCGGTCGTTGCCTACGTCAAGGATCCCCGTAGCGGGGAGATCTCGGTCATGTCCGGTGATCGCGAAGTCACTGTTCGCGACCCGAAGCTGGCCACCCAGATCGCCCGCGCGGCGCGCTGAAGCACCCGTTCACACACACACGACTCGGAGGTAAGTCATGTCGTCTCATCGCGAGGCGCCGGCGATCAGCAAGGACCCAGTCGCCGACAACACCGACACGTACGCGTTCGTCAGTCCCGACGACCCGGGCACAGTGACGGTCATTTCGAACACCTGCCGCTCGAGGCGCCGTTCGGGGGACCGAACTTCTTCGAGTTCGGCGATGACGTTCGTTACGACATCTACATCGATCAGACCGGCGATGGCAAGCCGGACATAACGTATGAGTTCGAGTTCCACACGGAAGTGCGCAACCCGAACACGTTTCGGTCACGCGGGTCAAGGGTGCGCACCGACCTACACCGGGAGTACCCCCGCCGACGAGCTGCGGCTCAACATGGCAATTCCGCCGACGACGAGCAATCCGAAGCCGCTGGGGCTGATCGGAGGCGACCCCGCCGGGTTCCCGAACGGGCGCCGGGTGTTCGACGACGTCGTCACGGTGGAGCTGCGCGCGATCGCCGGAGCGACCTATCCGCTCGTCGACAAGAGCTACGAGCCCGATAGGGCGGCGTCGCTCATCACCGACGGGCTCGGTCCCAACAGCACCCGTTACCTGTCGGGGTTCCCGTACCTCGGGACGCCACAGGGCGGCTACCAGACCGCGCCGCTGGCGCTGGTCTAAGCAAGGATGAACAGCGATGACAATGGCAGCGACGAACGGGTCAGCCGCGGAAGCGGCCGTCAACCCCGGTCAGGCGTCGAGCGCGAGCGTGGCGATCGACGTTGGGGCGGGACGAGGAGCGCTCGTGATCTACCCGGACGAGCGCTTCCGTGACCGCGAGATCGAGATCAGCCGCGTGGATGGCGACGGGCGCCGGGTCCACACCGGGGTGCACGAACGCGGCACGCACGCCGGAGCGGTGCTGACGGCGATCTTCGGCAGCCTGCCGTCGGGCGACTACGTCGTCTGGCAGGACGCAAGGACCGCCGGCCCGACGGTGACCGTCCCCGAGGGAACGGTCACGGAACTCGGGTTGAGCTAGACGCTTTGGGCGCTCGCCGCGCAGGCGGGCGCCCGAGGCCGCGCTGGGCGCAGATCGAATACGAGAGAGAGAGATGAAAGCGATTACTACGGGCGCCAGCCAGCCGTCGCTCTGGCAACGCGTGAGCAGTGCTCTAACCAGGCGGGAGTGGCGCACCGTCGTGGGCATGGCGTGCGTCGTGATCGGGCTGCACGCCGTCGGATTCTTCATCCTGATCACGGTCGTCGCACCGCACCACTACCACCTCGGGTCTTCCGGGGCGTTCACCGTCGGGCTCGGGCTAACGGCGTACACGCTCGGTTTGCGACATGCCTTCGACGCCGACCACATCTCGGCGATCGACAACACCACGCGCAAGCTGATGGCCGAGCGCAAACGCCCGCTCAGCGTCGGCTTCTTCTTCTCGCTCGGGCACTCGACGGTCGTGTTCGCACTCACGTTGCTGTTCGCCGTGGGGATCCGTGCGCTGGGCGGGCAGGTCACGAACGGCGGCTCGACGCTGCACAAAGTAACGAGTTTGATCGGCACCGGCGTCTCCGGCGGCTTCCTCTACATCATCGCGGCGCTCAATGTGATCATCCTGGTCGGCATCCTGCGCGTCTTCCGCGACATGCGCCGCGGCGAGTACGACGAGGCGGGACTCGAGCAGCAGCTCAACAGCCGCGGGTTGATGAACCGCTTCTACTGTCGCTTCACGAGAACCATCACGAAACAATGGCAGATGTATCCGATCGGGATCCTGTTCGGCCTCGGCTTCGACACCGCGACCGAGGTGGCGCTGCTGTTTCTCGCAGCGGGAGCTGCGGGCGCGGGGTTGCCGTTCTACGCAATCCTCTGCCTGCCGATCCTGTTCGCGGCGGGCATGTCCCTGCTAGACACGATCGACGGCTCATTCATGAACTTCGCCTACGGGTGGGCATTCTCAAAGCCGGTCCGCAAGGTCTATTACAACATCACGATCACGGGACTATCGGTGGCCGTCGCGCTGATAATCGGAACGATCGAATTGCTCGGACTGCTCGCCACCAAACTCAGCCTCAAGGGTGACTTCTGGGCCTGGGTCTCGCAGATCAACATCAATTCACTCGGCTACGTGATCGTGGCCATGTTCGTCGCGACCTGGGCGGTCGCACTGCTGATCTGGCGCTTCGCACGCATCGAGGAGCGCTGGAGCGCGCAGGTGAGGGAGGGCGAGCCGTTGGCGTAGTACCGGCTCACCCGCGACATGGGCTCACTAGAAGTCCTCAACTCGAGGATTCACAGGTCAGCCTCACGCGGGAGCGCAAGCGATGCGACGAGATTGAGGGGCGCCGACGAGGCGCCGGTGCCTATGCAGATCTCTGGTGCCGGCGAATCGCGTCACGCGTGGCCGCCAGCCGCAAGCCCCAATGGATTCAAGGGATTCAGCGCCTACCATCGCTGTGACGCGGTAGGGTTGTGATCTCTGCGGGTCAAGTCGCGCGAATCGCCTCACGGGCAGCCAAACGCTTGTGGCCTTTGCGACGCTAAGCCTTCTTTCCTCGCTGTGGCAGCGCGTTGCTGCACCCAACGCACGAGTGAAAGGCACCAGCATGTCGCACATGGGAAAGTCGCACCTCATCATCATGTTTACGGTCGGGCCTGATGACGTGGCCGAAGGTGACCGCATCTTCGCGAGCCACGGCGAGTTTATGAAGGGACATCCCCGCGAGGGCGACGTCGCGCTGCTGGACTACAGCGTCTCCAAGGGCCCGGAACTGTCGAACCCGATGGACCCAAGCTCTGAGCCGACCGGCAACACGACCTTCGTGATCGATGAGCGCTACGAGTCACCAGCCGGCATCGCCAGGCATTGGCAGGACACGACAGACAACTGGCCGGAGATGTCCTCCGCCGCGCCGGCGTGGTTCGCCAAGGCCACGATCGTGACGCTGCACAACGGCACAGTCGTCCAAGCACGCTAAGAAGTTCAACCCCTGCATCGGACTGCGACTCGGCAAGTCTCCGGAGCCCAGGCGCGCCGGTGAGGCGCGCGCCATCGAGCTCGTCGAGGAATCGGCGTGAGTCTCGGCGCTGCCGCCCGGGATGACTTGCGACCGTCTCCATCAGCCGACACCGAGAGTGCCGTGGGCGAATTCCGACAGCGTGCGCCCGCCAGGCGATCGACGACCGAACGCCGATCAAGCTGTCTCGAGCCGGGCCCCTCGACGCTTCTGCATCGTCGCCAAGCCAGCCACGAGACCGAGTTCCCGCGCCGACTACCCAGGCGGCGCTGACCGCAGTCCTGTGACGCTGTTCAGGTCGGCGACGATCGCTGCAACCCTCTCGGTCGGGTGACGAGCGTCTCAGAGAGCATCCACCACCGGACGGTCTTGACGGTCGTTCCGGGCCGTCGTGCTCCGACGGGTGCAAGGTGCAGCGAACGTGGGCGGGAGGCCTGAGCTCCTGACGGGCGAAAGCGTCTGCAGCCACGCTGGCGCGGCGTTGCGTCCTGCGGGTGTCTCGAGGCGCAAGCGTCGTGACCGTGCCGTGCAGATGTGATGAACTCAAACGCGTGACCGCGCAGGGCCCGCAGCAGGCGATCCTTGACGAGCTCGCTCGTACCGAGTCCTGCGGCCGGGAGGACGCCTCTCGCTGTTCGAACCCATCAACCAGCTCATGTTTCCCGAGCCCATCGATCGCTTCTGGGGCTACGAGATACGTTCCGTCATCGACCTAGCCGCACGAGTCAAGGCAACGTTCGCGGCCCTCGAAGACTCAGCGTTCCACGCGGCGATGATGGACTTCGACGACCGGGACCTCTCGCGATTTGCCGAGAAGGCCGGCTTCGAGCGCGTGCACGTTGAATGTCACATCGACATCGAACCTGGCGCCCCGATGCGCTCGGTCAGCCTGGACGCCCTGCTTGACAGCTCGCCGAACCCAAACGCGCCCACGGTCCGCGAGGCGATCATTGCCGCCCTCTCCGGGTCCGAACAACAGAAGTTCCTTGCCGAGCTGGAACGAGCGTTTGCCGAAAACAAGCCGGTTTGCCGGATGGCCGTGGCATACCTCGCCGCCAGGAAGAGCCTGTTCGCGCCGCTCGCGGACCGATGACCTATCAGTCAGCTTGGAAGCGCGCCCTTGCTGATTTGGCGGTTTCGGTCGGAGCCAACGTGCAGGCCGGCCAGATCATCCCTGTCTCGGCGTGCTCTCACCGCGCCTCCACGAGCCCAGCTCGGATCATCGAAACCAGAGCTTGCAGCCCGGCCCATCCTGCTCAAGCGGGATCGCTCCAGCGGGCGTGAGCCGGTGCCATGCCGGCACACTGATCCCCGGGTCGACGCCGAGTCACATGCGAATTCATCATGCCAATCCGGAGTTCTGATCCGCAATGACGTCGTATACCCAGTCAGGGCAATTCTTCTTCCACTACACAACGCGCGAAGCAGCGTTCCCGCGCATCCTTCCCGAGCGGCGGTTGCGGCTGTCGCCCTGCTCACGGATGCGTGATCCACTAGAGGCGAAAGCCCCGGCGCTCGCCTCGGGCTTGACCGTGCCCGAGGACCCGGGTGTCCAAGAGGAGATGGGCCGAGCTTACTTCGAAGCCCGCGACGAGATCGCTCGGCTCCGGCGGCAGACCAAGCTCCTCAGTCTCACGATTGACGCTCCCGGATACGACGCGAATACATCGCCGACTTTGGGCGTGGCTGGGCCCGAGCGCGCATGTGGGAGCAATATTCCGAGCAGCATCAGGGCGTCTGTTTGCTCTTTCGTAGAGACGCGTTCGAGCCGCTGGTGCTCGCACAGCTTCAGGAGCGTTCGCCCCGGGCTCGCGCGGGAGCGGTCCGATACAGCAAGGCGGGCCTGGCCGAGTCGCCCGCGACGACGCTGCTACAGCGAGAAGGCATTACCGGGGCATCGCTCGCGCAAGAACACGTCCGCCGCTTTGCGCAGGAATTCTTCTTCTCGAAGCTGATCGACTGGAAGAGCGAGCACGAGTACCGGTTCATCGAGCCCGGAGACGACGAGGAGTATTCGTACGTCGACATCGGAGACACGCGCGTCTCAGTGATCGTTGGTCACGAATTCCCCACGTGGCAGGAGCCAGCCGCGCGAACGATCTGCCATCAGGCCGGACTCGATCTGCGCCAGATGTCAGGAAGGCGAGGTTGGCGTTGGCGTTCTCGCGCAGCGCACGCCAGTCACCGCGGGCGATGATCGGTGCGTCGACAGCTGCCGCGGCCAGCGGTGCCAGCGCCGTGGCGATCTCGGGGTCCAGCTGGTAGCGCCCCGCGGGAGCGCCCGCGTCCTGAGTCTGGTTCGCCGTGCTCATTGCTTAGAGCTCCGCGGGCTGGTTGAAGATGGTCACGAGGCTGACGATCTTGTTGTCGCGGACGCTGAAGTAGTTCGACAGGATCACCTCGTCGGGGAGGTTGGTCTTGTCAAAGTCGCCTTCGTAGGCGGCGCGCACGATGGTGTCGCCGTAGTGCTCGACGACCTCGCGCACCTCCATCGTCACGTTGTCGCCGACGATCTCCTTCTCGATGAACCGCCGGATGGCGTCGGTCCCGCGGAACTCGCGGTGGTTGTCGTTGACGTAGGCGTCCTGCGCGAACGTCGCCATGATCGCGTCGGTATCACACGCGTTGACGGCCGCGATGTGGTCGGTGATGACGCCGGTAGGCACGGTGGGCATTGCTCTCAGATCTCCTGTGTCGTGGTGGCCGGTTGGCCTTGTCGGCACAGGTTCGGGGCTGCTCTGAGGGGAGAGTCAAGAGCGATATTTCGATTTGACCCTCCCCTAGGGGGAGACCCGATACTGCAGGGCATGAACGCATCCTTAGCCATCGGCGACTTCGCCCGGGCGACGCATCTCAGCATCAAGACGCTGCGCTACTACCACCGTGTCGGTGTGCTGGAGCCAGCCGACGTGGATGCTGACATCGGCTATCGCCGCTATGGAACCGAGCAGATCCCCGTCGCGCAGGTCATCCGCTGCTTCCGCGACCTCGACATGCCCCTCGAGGAAATCCAGTCCGTCCTCAATGCGCCCGACCTGGCCGCGCGCAACCGCGTGATCGCCTCCCACCTCGGCCGCCTAGAAGCCACGTTGGAGCGCACCCAGCACACGACCGCCTTGCTGCGCGACCTGCTCGAGGCGCCGGCGCCCGCCACGCCGGCCGACCTCGCCCATGTCAGCGTCGCGGCCACGACCGCCGCTGCCATCAGCGACACCATCGACATCGAGGACGTCGGGGCGTGGTATCAGGGCGCCTTAGGCGAGCTGCACGCGTCTCTCGCCGCCCAGGACATCGCCATCGCCGGTCCGGCCGGGGGGATCTACTCCAACGACCTGTTCACCGAGGATCGCGGAGAAGCGACCGTCTTTATCCCCTGCGACGTTACCTTCCGGCCGACCGGCCGGATCGACTCACTCGTCATTCCCGCCGCCGAGCTGGCCACCACCACCCACGCCGGATCCCACGCCGACATCGACCGCTCCTACGGCGCGCTGGCCACCTACGTCGCCCAGCACGCCCTCGGCGTCGACGGACCAATCCGCGAGTACTACCTCACCGACCGCTACACCACCACCGACCAGTCAGAATGGCGCACCCAGATCGGCTGGCCGATCTTCCACACCGCCCGTCCCAACTAACCGATCAGGCGATCCCGAGATCCCGGCTAGCCGAGCACACCCATCCCACAGGACGACGGTCGCCCGCCAGGCACATCGCAAAGCCCACCCAACAGTTCTGCATTGTCGCCAAGGCAGCCACGAAATCGAGACTGCCCTCTCGCCGAAGGCGGTCACGCTGACGAACCGGACGCTGCTGCCTCTGTTTTGCATCGCGATGGCGTCGGCAACAATCGCCCCGATCTCCTGGATCGGGTGGCCGGCGTCTCAGAGGCGATCCACCAGTGGGACATGGATTCCGCCACCCCGCGCTCAAGACGAGCAGGGGGACCCTCCAGCTGCGGCCTAAAGACGCAGCCGCCATCCCCGACGACGAGCTCAGCGACCTGGTGCGCGCCGCCCTGGAGGCCTGATGACAAACCAGACCGCAGTCTGACGGCTCCTGACTGATGCCGGAGTCGACGGCGACAGCTGCGCCATCTGCTCTGAGGCTTGTCTCAGAGGGGAAGGCTCTACGAACATCGCCTCGGCACCGTGGCAACACTGCAGCTGCGTCTGCGAGGAGCAGGTGCGCCGCGCTGGACGGCGACACTCCTGTTTTGAATTCGCCGCGGGCGTCTCGTCTCCGACTGTGCCGCTCGGTCCTTCCATTGCATCTTGCTCGTCTCGCTGGTGCTGCCGCCGACCTCAGGGATTCGAGTGGATGTCAGCTCGGTTGCGTGCGTGGTGATGCACTCGGGGCGTCTGATCGCCCACGCGTCTCGCACGATCATCGCTTTGCTCGAGAGCTCAGGTCGCGGAGGTGGCGTAGATTTCGGCGCCGAGTGTCGCGTCATCACGTCCATCGGGCTTGCGTCGGCCTCGGCAAGAGGACGGAGACCGGCTCGTTGACGCTAGGAGGTTAAGCTTTGTGAGCTCGGAGAACTCGGCGGCATCCGGCGGGAAGAGGGACGCTGCGGCACTGTCTGTACATGGTCTGAGCAAGCGTTTCGGTGATCGGGTTGCGTTCCAAGACGTCTCCTTTGAGATCGACCACGGCGAGGTCTTCGGTTTCCTCGGGCCGAATGGCGCCGGCAAGACGACGACCGTCCGGACGCTCGGCACGCTGATTGCGCCGACCTCGGGGTCGGCCACGGTTGCCGGAATCCCGCTCGCGCCCGAGAACGGAGTTGAGATCCGCCGGCGGATCTCGATCATGCCGGAGACGCCCGGCCTCTATCTCCGCCTGAGTGTGGCCGAGAACCTCGAGTGTTTCGCCGACCTTTACGAGGTGCCCGACTCGCATGATCGCATTGACCGCGCTCTGCGGGCCGTCAACCTGGCCGACCGGGCGAGCGATCCTTGCGGCACTCTGTCCAAAGGTCTGCGCCAGCGGGTCGCCCTGGCGAGGGCGCTGCTCAGCGACCCAGAGGTGCTGTTCCTCGACGAGCCGACCGCCGGCCTGGATCCGGTCGCCACCCGAGACGTCCACGAGTTGATCGCCGCGCTCGGGCGCAGCGGTGTGACGATCTTCCTGACGACGCATCGCCTGGAGGAGGCCGAGCGCCTATGCGACCGCGTGGCGATCTTGAACACGACCTTGCGCACGATCGGTCGTCCCGACGAGCTCCGCGACCAGCTGTTCGCCAAGACGCTCACGGTCAGGACCCTCGCCCCGCTTTCCGAGCCGGGCCGCGTCTTCGGCGGCGTCCCGGCCGTCGACGGCTGGCGCCAGGACGGCCCGGCAGCGTACGTGCTCGCCGTGTCCGAATCGGCGGTGGCCGCACCAGCTGTCACCCGGGCGCTCGTGGCGGCCGGCGTCGATGTGCTGTCGATCAGCGAGTCGCGTCACTCGCTCGAGGACGTCTACCTCGAGCTGATCGACGAGGACGTGGAGGCGCGCGCGCGATGAGCGTGAGCGCGAGGCGCGTCCGGGCGATCTACCGCAAGGAGCTGTGCGAGTACCGGCGCAAAGGCTCGATCGTCGTGGGGATGGCAATCATCCCGCTGATCTTCCTCATCCAACCGCTGATCGCGATCTTCGCCGTGCCCTCGTCATCGTCGGGCGCACTTCGGCACGAGCATCCTCTGCTGTACATGCTGGGCATCCCGGCGCTTGTGCCGGTCCTGGTCGCCGCCTACGCAGTCGTCGGCGAGCGTCAGCAGGGGACGCTCGAGCCGGTGCTCACCACGCCGATTCGTCGCGAGGAGCTCCTGCTGGGCAAGGCGCTGGCAGCTCTGGTCCCATCGGTTGCCGTCTCGTATGCGGTCTACGTTTTCTTCCTCGCCTGCGTCGAGCTCTTCGCACATCCGGCCGTGGCGTCGGCGCTCATTCGCGGCCCGGAGATCCTCGCCCAGCTGATCTTCACTCCGCTCATCGCTTCCTGGTCGATCTGGATCGCCATCGCGTTCTCCACCCGATCCGACGACGTCCGCGTCGCACAGCAGCTAGGCATCCTCGCGAGCCTCCCGTCGGTCGCCGTGACATCCCTGATTGCGTACAACGTGATCCACCCGACGCTCGGCCTTGCCCTCGGCCTCGCGGCGGTTCTGCTGGCCCTCGATCGACTCGGCTGGCGGATCGTGTCGGCGATGTTCGACCGCGAACGGCTCATTACAAGTACCAAGTAAGAAGCGGTGTCGCATGACCGGCACGGGCCCGATGAGTCTCCCCGGAGCGCCTCTCAGGCGTCGAGGCGGAGATGCGGCCCCAGGCACCCGGGGCGTCCCCAACACGATCGACCACCGCACGCCGTGGGCGCCGGCGAGGACGTCGCACTGGAGGTGGCGCACAGCCCCTCGGCGGGGGTCGCACAGACCAACCTTGGGCGGACGCGACGACCACACACGAGACGCTCGCGGGACTGCTCGACGCGGCGTGGGCGCGCGTCGAGCATGGCCCGATCGAGCGGGAGCGCTCGCGCGGCCCGTTCGGCCCCGAAAGCCTGAGTGGCTGCCCGCGATCGCCGCCGCCGACCTTCTCGTTGGCGATCGTAGATGCTCGGTCTCGCGGTAGCTCATCAGCGGCTCAAGCCAGGCAAAGTCTGAATCATGGCGACAGTACGCGACGGTTACCGACTCCTTTGCGGCGGGTGTAGGATGCGGGTTAGCTCGCCTCAATAGACTGCCGGTCGATGGTTTTCCGGCTCCAGCTCTCGGCCGGTGTTGGTGGTGTTGACCGTCAACGGCCTGCGCCGTAAGGCGCGCGTCAGGAGCCGAACCCATGCGGCCTTTCACCGAAGCGCCCGATCTGCCCCGCTGGAGAGGACTTCGGGGGGCTGCGCGATGAGCGAGTCATCCGGCCGTAGCGAGCATATAGCCGCCGGGCCGAAAGATCACGTCGGCGGAGCGGCCCGGGGCCGAGCGCTGCTGGGCCGTATGGACCGGCTGCCGGGGTGGCCGCTGCCCCGCTTCGACCTTTTCGTGCTGGGGCTGGCGTACTTCTTCGTCTTCTACGACATCACCGACATCGGCTTCGGGCTGCCGCGCATCGTCCAGCAGTTCCACCTGAGCACCAACGACGTGAAGTTCGTGGCGATAGCCATCGGGCTGGTCGGCTACATCGTGGGGTCGAACCTCATCGCGGCGTTCGCATACCGGCGGGGCCGCCGGCCCGCGTTCCTTGTCTCGCTGCTCGTCTCCAGCCTGGGATCCCTCGGCTCCGCGTTTGCGACCGGGGTCGTCTCGCTGTCGATCTGGCGTTTCCTGACCGGTATGGGCGTCGGCGCGGCCCTCAACCTGGCGTCGACTTATGTGGGGGAGCTCTCTCCTTCCTCGCAGCGAGGCCGTATCTCGGTGAGGATGTTCATGATCGGCATCATGGGCCAGGCCATCACGCCGTTCGTGGCCCTCGCCCTGGTACCGAACTTCCATATCGGCTGGCGGCTTCTGTTCGCCATCGGCGCGTTGATCGGGCTGGCGGGCGTGCTGTTCGCGTTGCGCCTGCCGGAGTCACCCCGATGGCTGATTCAGCACGGCCGCCTCAAGGAGGCCGAGGATATGGTCGGGTCGATGGAGCAGCGCTTTGCCCCGGAGGAACTGGCGGCGTCCGCAGCGCCGGCGTCGGCGTCGGCGTCGGCCGGGCGGCTCTCCGCTGGGTCCGAGGGCACTCCGCCGACCGGCGACGACGATGATCCGGGCGGCACTATGGGCGAGCTGCTGCACGGACGGTATGGCCTGGCGGTCCTGGCCCTGATCACGATGTGGTTCCTGTGGTACATCGGCAACTACGGGTTCCTGGGGGACGCCGCGACCCTGCTCTCCTCGCACGGCCTGGGGATCGGCAGCTCGATCCTGTACCTGGCGGTCGGAGGGATTGGGTACCCGGCGGGGGCGGGGCTCATGATCCTCACGGCCGACAAAATCGAGCGCAGGCTCCTGATCTTCGGTGCCACGGTCGTCTGGCTGGTCGGGATGCTGCTGATCGGGACCCTGGCCAACGGCGCGGTCGTGACCGTCGGCTCGTTCCTGGCGACGGTGGCCCTGGGGTCCTACCTGCAGGTGGCCTACACCTTCACCGCCGAGAACTTCCCGACCGCCCTGCGGGCCCGCGGGTTCGCCCTGGCTGACGGAGGCGGGCACTTGGGCGGGGCTGTGGGCGCCCTGCTGCTACCCACACTGGTGTCCAGCGCCACGTTCTTCATCGGGTTCGCCAGCATCGGGATCACCGGGCTACTGGCCGGCCTGATCGCCCTGGGCGGCCCCAAGACCAGCGGCCGCTCACTCGAGAAAGTCAGAGCGCCGGCTGCTCAGGTCGACGAGACCGGTGCGATCTGACCGTCGAAGGCGATCGTGCAGGCGCCGCAGTCTCTCGTCCCACGGCCCGCCTTTGGGCCCCCTTCCCGACCCTGCGCTCGTTTACCGCCTTGCTCGACACACGGGCTGGCTCGCCGAAGACCACGGCAGTTCGGCGTGACGGCAGTGCGCCGACGGTGGGTGCATTCCGGGCCTGGCGCACTGGTTGGCATGGTGCGGCGTGTGCGGCTTGGCCCCCGACCGAGGCGTGAAGCTACCGGAACCGCGGGTCTGGCGAGGTCAGAGCCGCTTACGCCTGGCCATCCTGCTGACGAGCTTCACGAACGAACGGGTCGTAGCGGCGGTCGACGACCCGCTCCTTCAGGGGAATGATCGCGTTGTCGGTGATGTGGATGCCCTCGGGGCAGACTTTGGTGCAGCACTTCGTGGTATTGCAGAGTCCGAGACTACCCTCGTCCGTAGTGAGGTCGAGCCGGTCGAGCGTGTCGAGCGGATGCATCTCCAGGCTTGCGATCCGGACCAGGAAGCGCGGCCCGAAGTAGCTCGAATGCAGCTGGTGATCGCGCAGAATGTGGCACACGTCCTGGCAGAGGAAGCACTCGATGCACTTCCGGAACTCGGCGACCCGGTCGACGTCCTCCTGCCCGATCGCCCACTCCGTGTCGGGCTTCGGCGTGAACGGCGGGATCCGCTTTCACCTCGTGGTTCCAGGAGACGTCGGTGACGAAGCGAAAGCAGGACGGCATCCACGTCCTGCAAGGGTGTCCGCTTGTCGATCGACCACCGGAGGGCTCCGAGCATCCGCCGAAGGCGGACGGCGCCTGGGGAGACACTGAAGCGTTACCCGGTGCGCTGGCTCCGAGAGGTGCCTGGGCATGCGCACGCAGGCCCGGGCCAGCCAAGCCGGCGGCCCTCGCTTGCGCATCGCGCGAGTGGCGGAAGCGCCGTCGGGCTCCGACGGCCTCGACATCAATTTGAGACGCGTGGCCCGGGACGACTCGAGGCTGTGAGTTCGACCGGGCCTCGGCGGCTACGGCCCTCATGATCGCGGCCTCGGGCCTGCCGATCATGGCCAGATCCGGCAGTTCGCGACGCGGTTTGCGACACGGAGCCGGGCGCACAGATACGGCCGGAGGTGGTGATCTCGAGCCTCATGCCCGTGGAGTATCGGCTCGCGCTGAAGCGCAACCCTCGGACGGCCGCGAGAAACGAACCCCTTGACGCGGTCCGCTCATTGAGCGACGATTCGATGCGGAGTGCCGTCGATGAGGTCCCTGTCGGGTACATGGAGGAAGCAGAGCGTGAGAAGACCATCGCCTTTCTCGAGGGCCGGCGAGACCGGCTCCACCAGTCGTCAGTAGCGTACTTGTAGTTGACTCCGCAAGGGAGAGCCTGAATGTCCCACCGATACGCCGTCCTCTGGGAATCCACTGATCGCGGTTCGCGGCCGGTCGGGCTCGCCCTCGAGCGGGATGATTTCGTGCTCGTGGAGGTCCGCGCCGATCTGGACATTCCGACTCGCTACGAAGAGCCGATCGAAGTTCGCGGGTCAGACATGGCCGTCGTCGAGCACCGGCCCGGAGACGCTGCGTACTTCGATCACGTGCTGATCGAGCTTTCCCGCGCGTTCATCATCGTCGATCAAGGAACGGTGATCCACACGTACTGGTAGTTGACTCCGCAAGGGACGAGCTAACTGTCCAATCGATACGCCGTCCATTGGAAACCCAGCGATCGCGGTTAGCAGTCGGTCGGGCTTACAGTCGAGCGGGATGACGGAGACAACTCCCGCCCTCACACCCAGTCCCATCCAAGCTCCGGCACTGAACGTTCTCGCCCCTGCTGCTGCTAAGGAACTGAGTAACTTCGGCCGTGCGTCCGCGCGGGGAGTCTACTTTCGCCCCAGGCGCAAGCGCGAGGAGATCGCACTGCGCTCGCCGATCCGCGCACTCAGTCCGGCTTAGCCGAGGCCTCGGGTAGGCGCTTCAAGGACCACCGTCCGAGGTGGTCTCGATGACGTCGTGTCCCCATGATGATCAGGCTGGCGCGATCGTGTAGACGATCTCCACCTCAGCGTCTACCTCTTCGGTGCCTGGATGCACGGTGGTCGGCGTGCCCGGACCGGCGCTTGCCGACGGTGCGCTGCCCGCGACCGGCACCACCTGGCTCTGCGGATCGAGCTGCACTGATTGCACGCCGCTGACCTGATAGCCGATGGCCGCGGCGGCATCGTCGGCGCGCCTGCGGGCGTCGGCGATCGCCGCGCGGGTGGCCGCGATCTTTCCGGCGGAGGGGTCGCTGAACGAGAACGTTGGGCCGTTGATCGTGTTGGCGCCGGCTCTCGTCGCGCCGTCGATGACGGATCCCACGATCTTGATATTCGTCACGCGGATCGCGAGCGATTCGCTCGCTGTCCACTGGCGCTCTCGATGCTTGTCCGAGCCCACGCGCACGATACGCGAGGAAACGCTGACGTCTTCGGTCTGGATGTCGCTCGCGGGCACCCCGACGGAGCGGATCGCGCGGACCACCGCATCCGTCCCGCGGTTGGCTGCCGACAGCGCCTGGCGCGAACTCACGGCTGAACGTGCAACCGAAACCGACAGATCAGCTACATCCGGAGCCACGAACACTGAGCCTGAGCCCTCGACGCTCAGCGTGCCCGCGGTCGTATCGGCGCCGGCCGCCGGTACTGAGATCAAGGCCACCGCGGCGACCGCAGCCACCGCCCACTTGTACCTGCGCATGCCACTCCCTTCATTCGGATTTCCGCCCAAACCTATACGTCCTCAGCACCCCGGATCACGCTTTGCTCGATCAGAGACGCGTTGCCTGCTGCCCCACGCACCAGTACGCGCGGATCCAGCGCGTCTCCGCGGGAACGACCAGACGCTGGGGCTCGCTCATGCTTTCGCCTCAGATCGGAGCGCCGGCTGAGGAGCGCATCGCGTAGCCGTCAGTCGGTGAACTCTGCAGGCCGCTTCTCCAGAAACGCGGCGACCGCTTCGGGCAGCGCGTTCCCAAACGTTGCCATGATCTGCTGGCGATCCTCGTATTCGGTCGCCGCCTGTTGGGAGGAGATCTCCAGGGCAGTCCAGATTCCGCGTTTGGTCAGACGCACGCCCCACGGCGCGAGCGACGCGATCTGCTCGGCTCCCTCAAGCGCTCGTGATGCGAGGCGATCGGCATCGACGACCTCGGCGACTAGTCCAATCCGCAAGGCCTCAGCGGCGTCGACTCGGCGGCCGGTGAGCATCAGTTCGTGCGAACGCGACGCGCCGATCAGGCGGGGAAGCAGCCAGCTGGTCCCCATGTCGCAGTTGGAGACACCGATGTTGATGAACGCGGCGCGGAACACGGCTTCGCGACTGGCGTACCGAATGTCGCACCCGAGTGAAAGCGCCAGTCCGAACCCCGCCGCGGGACCGTTGACCGCTGCGATCACAGGCTGCGGGAGCGCGCGGAGCTTGAGAATCAGCGTGGACATGTGCTCCTGGTTAGCAAGGCGATCGCGCGGTTCGTCATGTCCGTCGTTTCCCGGCGCCGCCCCGTAACCGTGGAGGTCCAAGCCGGCGCAGAAGCCGCGCCCGGCGCCGGCGAGGACCACCACGCGGCAGGTTCGGTCCGAGGCGATCGAGGACAGCTCGCACTGCAATGCTTCACACAGCTCGGCGGTCATCGCGTTGAGCTGATCGGGACGGTTCAACGTTACGCGGCGAACGTGTGAGAACGATGCTCTGAACTGGCCCCACTGCGACGTCTTGAACTGGCCCCACCTA
>OCZT010002592.1_pt1 | contig 18607 bp, 18 predicted proteins | sample 1539031 | NCBI WGS metagenome assembly OCZT01 (sample SAMEA3539308, study PRJEB22396) | soil metagenome | biome: tundra; feature: field; material: soil | place: USA | collected 2010-05 | depth 0.15 m | reverse complement strand
GCTGCATCAGATCGGCCGCCTGGATCAGGTCGATGGCCACCGACTGGCACTCCGCGCAGACGAAGGCGGCGAGGCTGTCGTCGTGCTCCAGGTAGCGCGCTTGCGAGTCGACGTAGACCGGGGCGTTGAGCGCCTCGAAACGACCCCCGGTGCAGCCACTCGGACAGCGGAGATCGCGGCGGCGCATCTCAGCGCGGCCGGAGCAGCTGGGCCAGCCGGGCGACGGGCGGGTCCTGGCCGGCGGTGACGTAGGCGGTGACGACGACCGACAGCACCATCACCTTGAGCGCCTGCACCCACGAGGTGGTGTCGCGGCCCCCGACCAGGGCGGCGACCGCAGCCCCCTCGATGGCCGCTGCGATGGCGCCCGCGAGGTCGCGCGGGGCCACCAGCGAGTAGGCGGGCAGCCGCCCCAGGGCTCCCCGCACCTCGGCCTCGATACCTGAGGCGAAGTGCGTCCTCAACTCCTGGCAGCGAGCCTGGAGCGCGGGATTGGAAAGGCTCAACATCGAGACGTCGAGCAGTGCCCGCCACAGCTCCGGGCGGCGCGCGCACCGGTCGGCGGCGGCGTCCAGCGCCGCCACGAGCCGCTCCAGGGGGTCGTCGATGCCCGCGACCGCCGCCGCCGCCGCCTCGCTCATCTGCCGGTCGAGCTCCCCGACCACTGCCAGCAGCAGCTCGTCCTTGGATTCGAAGTAGTAGTGGAGGAGACCGGGGGCGACGCCCGCTTCGCGTGCGATCTCCTTCATCGAGGTGTCCGCGCAGCCCTGGCGGCCCAGCACGGTGGCCGCCGCCCGGACGATCTCGCCCCGCCGTCGCCGGCTGATCGCCGCCCGGCCGCTCACGCTTCTTGCCGCCGGGTCCGTCACCGCGAGGCTCATCAGCGGTCCTCCCTTCACATTGATTGGGCGCCCGACCAGCATCCTATCACCGGCGTTCCAGGTCCGGCACGCGGCACGCGCAGGCCGGACCCCCGCGGCGCTCAGCCGTCGAGGACGGACTTCGGGTGGAAGGCGAGGCCGAACGCGCCCGGCCCGGCGTGGCAGCCGAGCACCGCCCCCACCTCCACGATGGTGGGCAGCTCACCGGTGACAGCCGCGATCTGAGCAGCGACCGCGTCGGCGTGCTGGGGGCTGGCGGCGTGGGCCACCGCGGCCTTGGTCGGTCCCCACTCGGGGACCATGGATGCCAGTTCCTGCACCAGGCGCTTCAGCGCCCGCGGGTAGGTGCGCACCCGTTCGACCACGTCGATCTTGCCGTCGTGGATGCCGAGGATGGGCTTGATGTCGAGGACGGTGCCGAGGAGGGCCTGGGCGCCGCCGATCCGACCGCCGCGATGGAGGTACTCGAGGGTCTCCACGGTGAAGACGAGCTGCTGCGTGGCCACCAGACGGTCCAGGGCGGCGACGATGTCGTCCGCTCCGCCGCCCCGGTCCCGGACGGCGATGGCCGCCTGCACCGCGTTGGCGTGGCCGGGGCCGACCGATCGGGTGTCGATCACCCGGATGTCGAGATCGGGGAGGGAGCTGCGCGCCTGCAGGGCCGAGCCGACTGTTCCACTCAGGTCGCTCGAGATGGTGGTGCAGATGATGGCGCCGCCATCAGCCCCCAGCCGGGAGAAGACCGCGGCGAAGTCGCCCGGGGGCGGTTGGGACGTCCGGGGGTGAGGCCCGCCGGCGCGCATCCGCTGGTAGAACTCGGCGGTGGACATCTCCACCTGATCACGGAACTCCTCGTCGCCGAAGAAGACCCGCAGCGGCACCACCGCGACCTCGTGGGCGGCGGCGTAGGCGGCGTCGAGGTCGGCGGTGCTGTCGCACACGAGGTGGATCAGGCTCACTGAGGGTCCGATCCTAACCGTCTGGCACTCGGGACCTGTCGAAAGCGCGGCGATCCCGCCATCCGGGTCACGTGCCTTTCACGTCTGCACCGCCGAGGCCGGATGGTAGAAGAGGCCGAAGGCGCCCGGCCCGACGTGGCAGCCGAGCACGGGGCCGACCTCGACGATCTGCGGGGGCTCCCCGGTGACGGCCGCCACCTTGGCCGCGAGCGCCTCGGCGCCCTCGCGGTTGTCGGCGTGGGCCAACGTGGCCACGGTCCGGCCCCAGACCCGGACGGCCGAGGCCAGCTCCTGGACGACGCGGTCCAGGGCCCGGGGATAGGTGCGCACCTGGTCGAGAACCTGCACCTTGCCGTCGATGAAGGCGAGGATCGGCTTGATGCTGAGGACGGTGCCGAGCAGCGCCCGGGCGGCGCCGATGCGCCCGCCGCGCCGGAGGTACTCGAGGTTCTCGACGGTGAAGACGAGGCGCTGCGCCGCCTTCAGCCGGTCGATGGCGGCCACGATGGCGTCAGCGCTGCCGCCCCGGTCGCGGATGGCCACGGCCATGGCCAGCGCGGCACCGTGGGCCGGCCCGCAGGACTTCGTTTCGACGACCCGGATGTCGAGGTCGGGCAGGGACTGGCGCGCCTGCATCGCCGAGCCGGCGGTGCCGCTCAGATCGGAGGAGATGGTGGTGCAGACCACGGCGCCGTCGTCACTCCCCAGCCGCTCGAAGACCTCCGCGAACACCCCCGGCGATGGCTGGGAGGTCTGTGGGTGGGGCCCGCCGGCGCGCATCCGCCGGTAGAACTCCCTGGTCGACATCTCCAACTGGTCGAGGAACTGCTCCTCCCCGAAGATGATGCTGAGCGGGACCACCTCCACGTCGTGGGCGGGGTAGTAGGCGAGGCCGAGGTCGGCGGTGCTGTCACACACCAGGTGCACGCGTTTCACTGCGGCACCGATCCTACCCGTCGCGCCGCTCATGCCGTGGTCGCGCGCCCCCGGCGTTGCGCGTCACAATCGGCCTCGATGCTGCTCGCCATCGACGTCGGCAACACCGACACCGTCGTCGGTGTCTTCGACGGGAGCCGGCTGGTCACCGATTTCCGGTTGCACACCGAGCCCCGGGCGACCGGCGCCGAGCTGGGGCTGGTCGTCGTCTCCCTGCTGCGCTCGGCCGGGCTGGAGCCGGAGGCGATATCGGCGGTCGTGGTCAGCAACGTGGTCCCCGACCTCTCCCGGAGCATCGACGAGCTCTCCCGCCAGCGCTTCGGCCATCCCCCTCTCATCGTCGGGCCGGGGGTCCGGACCGGCATCCGCATCCACTACGACGACCCGTCGCTGGTCGGAGCCGATCGGATCGCCAATGCCATCGCCGCCCAGCACCTCTACGGCGGTCCGGCCATCATCTGCGACTTCGGGACCGCCACCACCGTCGACGCCATCGACGCCGCCGGCGACTACCTGGGCGGCGCCATGGCCCCCGGTCTCATGGTCAGCCATGACGCCCTGGTGGAGCGGGCGGCCCGGCTCTCGCGCGTCGAGCTGGCAGCACCCGAGACCGTCCTCGGGCGCAACACCCGAGCCTCGATGCAGGCCGGCCTGGTCCTCGGCTACGCCGGCCTCGTGGAGGGGTTGGTCGTCCGGATGCGTCGCGAGATGGAGGGCGAGCCCAAGCTGATCCTCACCGGGGGCCTCGCCCCGCTGATGGCCGGCCTCATCCCCGGGGTCCACGCCGTCGACGAGCGCCTGACGCTTGTCGGACTCCGCCTCATCCACGAGCTGAACGCCGCCTGACGGGTCCACACGCACCCTGAGCCGGCCGTCCGGGCGCGGCTCGCCACCTACCATGACCCGCATGACCATCGCCGGCCCCGCGCCGGGCGCACCGTCCTCGCCGCCCACCGCCCCCGCCCCTCTCCGCGTCGGCGGCCTGGAGCTGGACTCGCCGGTGCTGATCGCCCCCATGGTCGGGATCACCGACGACCCCTTCCGGCGGCTGGCCCGGGAGTTCGGGGCCGGCCTGGTCTCCGCCGAGATGACCGCCGCCGAGCCGGTGGTGCGCCGCATCCCCCGGACCCTGGAGCTGCTCACCTTCGACCCCGCGGTGCGCCCCGCCGCCGTCCAGCTGGTCGGCTGTGACCCCGCGCTGATGGCCGAGGCCGCCGCGATCTGTGTCGAGCGGGGGGCGTCGGTGGTCGACGTCAACCTCGGTTGCCCGGTGCCGCGGGTCACCACGCGGGGCTCGGGCGCAGCCCTGGCGCGGGATCTGGCCGCCACGGCGCGGGTGATCCGGGCCATGGTGGAGGCGGTCGACGTTCCCGTCACCGCCAAGATGCGGCTCGGCTGGGACCAGGCGTCGATCAACGCCCCCGAGCTGTCGCGGGCCCTGGAGGACTCCGGGTGCGCGATGGTCACGGTCCACGGGCGCACCCGGGCGCAGCGCTACACCGGGCAGGCGGACTGGGCGGAGATCGCCCGGGTCAAGGAGGCGGTGCGCATCCCCGTCGTGGGGAGCGGCGACGTGACCGACGCCAGCGCGATCCGGCGCCGGCTGCTGGCGGGCGAGGTGGACGGCGTCGTCGTCGCGCGGGGCGCCCTGGGCAACCTCTGGTTCATCCGGCAGGCGGTCCACCACGTCGCGACCGGTGAGCTCCTCCCCGACCTCGGCTTTGCCGAGCGCATCGAGCTGACCCGGAGGCATCTGGAGTTGCTCATCGAGCACTACGGGGAGGCCCGGGCCCTGGTGGTCGGCCGCAAGTACGTGGCCTGGACCATCAAGGGGTGCAATGGCGCGGCCAAGCTCCGGGCAATGGTGCAGACCCTGGTCACGCGGGCCGACCTCGACGCCATCCTGGGCCAGGCACTCGCCGCCGGCCTCGGGCCGGGCGGCTGGTTCCAGCCGATCTTCACGAGCGGTGAGGGCTGAGCCCCCCCCAAAGCTGAGCCCCCGGGTATCCGAAGATCTGAGCCCGCGCTACCCAAAAAAAGAGGGCGCCCCTGGAAGACCAGAGACGCCCCGAGAGGGGGGGCTTTTGAGGTGCGGTCCCCGACCGCTGTGTGGATCATAGGTAGGTTATCAGATCGGGGTCAACCAGGTGGGGTCAGTTTGTTACTTGAACGTCGCCACCATCGTTTCACGCGCAGCACCTATACTCCCCTGCTTCCCCACTGATGCGCCGGCGGCGCTCGGCAGGTCCCATCCACGTTCACGAAGGTCAGCCATCGCCATGGACAAGCCGGTCTTGCTCACCAAAGAGGGCCTCGACAAACTCGCGACCGAGCTCGAGGAACTGCGGACGGTCCGGCGCGCCGAGGTCGCCGAACGGATTAAATACGCGAAGGATTTCGGTGACATCTCCGAAAATGCCGAGTACGAGGCCGCCAAGAACGAGCAGGGGATGCTCGAGGGGCGGATCCTCACCCTGGAGATGATGGTTCGCAACGCCGTGATCATCGAGCAGGTGGAGGTCGGCGGGGTGGTCCAGGTCGGCTCGACCGTCGAGGTCAAGGACGAGTTCGGGACCCAGGCTTTCACCATCGTGGGACCGGCTGAGGTCGACGTCACCTCGGGCCGCATCTCGATGGAATCGCCGGTCGGCAAGGCCCTCCTGGGCCGCCGGATCGGGGACAAGGTCGAGGTCCAGAGCCCCGGCGGGGTGCGCGAGCTCAAGGTCACCGCCCTCCGCTGAGTCGAGCTCAGCGTCCTCGGCTCTGGCGGCAGACGGCCAGATCGCGTCGAACCGGCTACGTCCTGCGCGGAACGGGCCGTCGCTCCGGCACCATGTACGGGCGCATGCCCGATGATCCCCTGATGGCCGAACGGAGGCGAAAGGCGGAGGCCCTCGCCGCCCTCGGCCTTCCCGTCTACAACGTCGACTTCCGGCCCGACCGCACCCTGGAGGAGGCGCGCGGCCTGCTGGTCGCCTGGGAGGCGACCGGCCCGCTCGCGGACACCCCCGGCCCCTCGGTCGCTGTGGCCGGCAGGCTCATGCTCCACCGCATCCAGGGCAAGAGCGTCTTTTCCCACCTGGAGGACGAGGGCGGGCGGATGCAGGTCTGGTTCAAGCAGGACCAGCTCGGCGAGTCCGCCTTCGAGGCGGTGCGGCTGCTCGATCTCGGCGACATCGTGGGTGTGACCGGGACGCTCATGCGCACCCGCCGTGGGGAGCCGACGGTGCTCGTCCACACCCTGACCCCGCTCGTCAAGGCGCTGCGCCAGCCTCCCGAGAAGTTCCACGGGCTCCAGGACCAGGAGACCCGCTACCGCAAGCGCTACTACGACCTGATGTCGAGCGCCGCTCAGAGGCGCCACTTCCAGCACCGGGCCGAGCTGCTGCGCAGCGTCCGGCGCACCCTCGAGGGACGGGACTTCCTGGAGGTCGAGACCCCCATCCTCCAGCTCATCCCGGGGGGCGGACATGCAGTGCCGTTCCGGACGCATTGGAACGCTCTGCACACCGACGTCTACCTGCGGATCGCCATCGAGCTGCACCTCAAGCGCCTGCTGGTCGGCGGCTACCGCCGGGTGTACGAGATCGGCCGCGTCTTCCGCAACGAGGGACTCTCGCCGCGGCACAATCCTGAGTTCACGATGCTCGAGGCCTACCAGGCGTACGCCGACTACGCCGACATGCGCGAGCTGACCGAGGCGATCGTCGTCGATGCCGCCCGGGCCGTCCCGCCGCGGGTGGAGGAGGGCGGCGGCGCCGGTGGCGCAGAGATGACCGCTGCCGACCCGCCGGGCTCCCCCGTCGCTCCAGAGGCTCCATCGGCGGGAGACGCCCCCGTCCCCGACCCGCTGCGCCGCCGCTACGGCGGTCGCGATCTCGACCTCACCCCTCCCTTTCGGGCCAAGACGATGGCCCGGCTGATCGAGGAGGTCTGCGGTTTCGACCCGGTCCGGGCCTGGGACGACGGCACCCTGGAGGCGCGGGCCCTCCAGGCGGGGGTCGAGCTCCAGCCCGGCCAGGGCCCCGGCACCGTCTTCAACGAGATCTACGAGCAGAAGGTCGAACGCACCCTCTTCGACCCCACCTTCGTCCTCGACTACCCGGCCGAGGTCAGCCCGCTGGCCCGCCGGTGCCGCGACAACCCCCGGTTCGTGGAGCGCTTCGAGCTGGTGGTGGCCGGCCGGGAGCTGGCCAACGCCTTCAGCGAGCTCAACGACCCCATCGACCAGCGCGCGCGTTTCGAGGAGCAGGCGCGCCAGCGCGATCGGGGCGCGACTGAGACCCAGCCTCTCGACGAGGACTTCCTGGAGGCCATCGAGGCCGGCATGCCGCCCGCCGGGGGCCTCGGCATCGGCGTCGATCGCTTGGTCATGCTGCTCACCGACAGTCCCGGCATCCGCGACGTGCTGCTGTTCCCGACCATGCGTCCGACCGGCGACGCGGAGGCTGACGCGTGATCCCTCTCCAGGCCCTGCGCGATGACCCCGACCACTTCCGCCGGGGGGCGGAGCTCAAGCACGAGGCGGCCCCCGTCGACGAGATCCTCGAGCTCGACGTGCGAGCCCGGCGGCTCCGCAACGAGGTCGAATCGGCCCAGGCCGAGCGCCGCCGCGCCTCCTCCGCCATCCGTGGTGCCCCCACCGACGAGCAGCGGACGCAGCTCGCCGAGCTCAAGACCCGGATGCAGTCGGGCGAGGCCGAGCTGGGCGAGCTGGAGGGGCGCATCCAGTCGCTCCTCCTCTATGTCCCCAACCCGCCGCACGAGTCCGCGCCCATCGGCCCCGACGACAGCGGCAACGTCCCGATTCGCACCTGGGGCGAGCCCCCGCACTTCGACTTCGAGCCGCGCCCCCACTTCGAGCTGGGGGACCGGCTCGGCATCTTCGACTTCGAGCGCGCCGCCAAGATCAGCGGGACCCGCTTCGCCATCCTGCGCGGCGAGGGCGCCCGGCTGCAGCGTGCCCTGATCGCCTGGATGCTCGACGTCGCGACCCGCGAGCACGGCTACACCGAGATCCTGCCGCCCTACCTGGTGCGACGCGAGTGCATGGTCGGCACCGCCCAGCTGCCCAAGTTCGAGGACGACGCCTACCGCACCGACGACGACCTCTTCCTGGTCCCCACCGCCGAGGTGCCGGTGACCAACCTCTACCGCGAGGAGATCCTCGATGGCGCCGACCTCCCCATCTGCCATGTGGCCTACACCGCCTGCTGGCGCCGCGAGGCGGGGGCGGCCGGCAAGGACACCCGCGGATACATCCGGCTGCACCAGTTCGACAAGGTCGAGATGGTCCGCTTCACGCACCCCGAGACCTCCCTCGACGAGCTCGAGTTGCTGACACATCAGGCAGAATCACTCCTGCAGCGTCTCGGCATCCACTGCCGGGTGCTCGCGATGTGCACGGGCGACATGGGTTTCGCCCAGTGGAAGAAGTACGACGTCGAGGCCTGGGCACCGGGGATGCAGCGCTGGCTGGAGGTCTCCTCCTGCAGCGTCTTCGGGGACTTCCAGGCGCGCAGGGCCAACATCCGCTACCGGCCGGCGGCGGGCGAGCGGCCCCGATTCGTCCACACGCTCAATGGCAGCGGCCTGGCCGTCCCCCGCGTCCTCGACGCGGTCCTCGAGACCTACCAGCGCGAGGACGGGAGCGTCGACGTGCCGGAGCCCTTGAGGTACTACATGGGCGGCGTCGACCGTCTGGTGCCGCCCGGGGCGTGAACGCCCACGACGTCGTCTCGCGCGTCGCGGTGGACCGGATGATCGTCACCGGCCACCGAATCGAGGTGCCGCTGGACTGGCGCGGGGGCGCCGACACGGAGACGATCAGCGTCTTTGCCCGCGAGGTGGTGGCCGCGGAGAAAGTCGAAGATCAGAGCCTTCCGGTGATCTGCTGGTACCAGGGCGGGCCGGGGATGGAGTTCGCCTTCCCGGCGTCACGGGGGGCGTGGCTGGAGCAGCTGCTCACCCGCTACCGGGTGCTCCTCCTCGACCAGCGCGGCACCGGCATGAGCACGCCGCTCGAGGCGCGGGCGCTTCCGCGCAGGGATCCCGGCGAGCTGGCGGCGTACCTCCGTCACTTCCGCGCCGACTCCATCGTGCGCGACGCCGACCGGTTCCGCTCCGTGCTGCTCGGCGAGGATGGGGACTGGCATCTCTTCGGGCAGAGCTTCGGAGGGTTCTGCTGCCTGACGCATCTCTCACTCCTTCCGGAGCACGTGACGGGAGTCATCATCACCGGTGGCTTCGCCCCCGTGCTCCACGACGCCGACGCCGTCTACGCGGCGCTGGCCGATCGAGTGGCCGAGCGCAACGCGGACTTCGTGGCCCGCTTCCCGCAGGACGCGGAGCGGGTGCGCCGGATCGTCGACCACCTCGAATCCGCGCACGACGTCGACGCGCACGGGGAGCGTCTCACCGCGCGCGTGTTCCTCACCCTCGGCACGTGCCTCGGCCACCCCCACGGGGCCGCCGAGGTGCACGGCGCCGTCGAGCGGGCCGCCCACGACCTGGAGGTGCTGGGGCTGCTCGGCGGTGCAGTGCACCAGGAGGTCGCCGGGTTGATGTCGCCGGCGACCAATCCCATCTACTCCCTGCTCCAGGAGGCGTGCTACGCGCAGGGCGGGCCGACCCGGTGGGCGGCGGCGCGTGTGATCGGCGCCGATCCCCGCTACCGGCTCGACGCCCTGCCGGCGCCCTGCTTCACCGGCGAGATGATGTTCCCCTGGATGTTCGAGGAGCGGGCGTCGCTACGTCCGTTCCGTGAGGCGGCCGAGGTGATCGCCACCGAGGTCTCGTGGAAGCCTCTCTACGACGTCGACCGCCTGCGTGCCAGCCGCGTCCCGGTGGTAGGCACCGTCTACTGGAACGACCCCTACGTCGAACGGGGGCTGGCCATGGAGACCGCCGGGCTGCTCGGCAACTGCGAGGTGTGGATCACCAACGAGCACGAGCACCAGGCGTACCGGGTGACCCCGGGACGGGTGGCGGAGCGGCTCTTCGCCATGCTTGACCAGCGCCGGGCGCAGAGCTGACATCCCGGCGGGCTGCGGTGCCCCCGCGGCTGCTCGCGCATAATCGCGGCATGTCAGGCGGGGTGGAGAGGGAGATCAAGCTCAGCGCGGACGCCGGCTATGTCCTGCCCGACCTCAGCGATCTGACCGCCGGGGTGGTGGAGGACTCCGGTCCCGAGCCCCAGGAGACGACGTACTGGGACAGCGACCAGCTGGAGCTGGTGCGGCAGGGCTTTGGCCTCCGCCACCGGCGCCGCCTCGACCGGCCGGGCGATCCCGGCATCTGGACGCTGAAGACTCCCGGGCGAGTGGAGGGCGACCGGATGGTGAGGGGGGAGCACGAGCTGCGCGCCGAGGGTTCGACGCCGCCAGCGGAGTTGCTGTCGCTCATCCCGGAGGCGGTCGACCCGTCCGTCCTGCATCCCGCGGCGGTGCTCCGGGCCACCCGGCGGGTGCTCACCCTGGGCCGGACGGCGTTGGGCGAAAGGGGCGCGGGCACCGTCGAGGTGATGGACGACACCGTCGAGGTCAGAGCCCCGGACGGCTCGGTGGTCGACCGCTTCCGCGAGCTCGAGGTGGAGATGCAGGACGGTGGCGATGAGCTCGCCGACCGGGTGGCGGCGCGGCTCCGCGAGGCCGGGGCGGGGGCACCCGAGAGCACCTCCAAGTACCGGAGGGCGCTTCGGGCTCTGGGTCACCAGATCTGAGCCGTCCCCCTCGCCAACCCCGCAAGTACACGTTCGCCGGATTAGAGGGGACGCGTGGGCAGCCTCAGATCGCCGAGTTCGGGGACCGCTCCCAGCGCCGCACCCAATGCTCCTCGGCGACCAGCGCCGGCCGCACGTGCTGCTCCATGAGGCTGTCGTAGAAGAGCTGACGCCGCTTCTCTTCCTCGGCCCCCTCCGCCGGTCGCACGCCCGTTGCGCGGTCCTGGATCCAGGGTGGGACGCAGCGGAGGATCACCCGGCTGTTGAGCCGGATGGCGCACCCCGGATCGAGAGCCTCGTCGACCTCGACATCGATGCGCAGCAGCGGTCCGGTGTTGTCGAAGAGCGTCCAGCCCTGGGCCCAGCGCCGGCCGCGAGTCGGGGTGGTCACCAGGTTGAGGGCCTCCTGGGCCACGCGCTCCCCGTTTACCGGGCGGCAGAGTTCCCCGAGGGCCGCGCGCATCCGGGAATCGAGCGCCTCGGCCAGATAGGAGGCCAGCGAGGGTGCGCGGTTGTTCAGGTCGGGCGCGGGCAGCTCCCCCCGGAACTCCACCGGTGCGAGGGCCTGGACGAGCCGGGCGTGACGGCGGCAGAGGTGCCAGGAGTGGAGCGTCATGACGTGGTCGGCGCACCACGCCGTCGGGCACGGGACTCCGCGCCGGTCACGGTAATCGCACGACACCCGGTCGGGGGCCTGGCAGCCGGGCTCGGAGCACGGCAGCGAGCTGGGATGTCCCGGCGAGGCGGCCGGCACGCCGACGATCTCCGCATCGACCGCCTTCTGGCGCCTCAGCAACGACACCCATCGTCCCCCGAGCCCAGCGTCCGCCCCCATGGGCACGCCCCTCCTGGGCAGAATCAGGCTAGCAGAATCGGTCCTCTCCTGTCAAACGCTCTGAAACCGGCAGAAAGCTGAAGCGCCGCACAGCTGTCAGCAGACCGAGCAACTCGCGAACAACGCACCAACCTCTGTAACGCTCGACGTGCCTCGACCTCGCCGCCGCGTGGTGGACTGCGCCCGCACCGGGGGACCGCGCTAGAGTCCCGGCGACCGTCCGCCGATCGTTGGGGAAGAGCTATGCGCTGGACAATGCCGCCCGATCGAGTTCCCGAAGCCTGGTTCAACATCGTGCCGCGGCTGTCTCAGCCGATCGATCCACCTCTCCACCCGGGGACCAGGCAGCCGGCGGGTCCCCAGGACCTCGCCCCCCTCTTCCCGATGGCGCTGATCCTCCAGGAGGTGTCGACCGACCCCTGGATCGACATCCCGGGCCCGGTCCTCGACGTGCTCCGCCTCTGGCGCCCGACCCCGCTGATCCGGGCCCGCCGCCTCGAGCAGGCTCTCGACACCCCGGCGCGGATCTACTACAAGGACGAGTCGGTCTCCCCGGCCGGGTCGCACAAGCCCAACACCGCCGTCCCCCAGGCCTACTACAACCACGAGGAGGGGATCAAGCGCATCGCCACCGAGACCGGTGCCGGCCAGTGGGGGAGCGCGCTCGCCTTCTCCTGCTCGCTCTTTGGCCTCACCTGCAAGGTCTACATGGTGCGGGCCTCCTACCAGCAGAAGCCCTACCGGCGGCTGATGATCGAGACCTGGGGTGGCGAGGTGGTGCCGTCGCCGGTCGACCAGCCCGACAGCCCCGGCTCGCTCGGCATGGCGATCAGCGATGCCGTCCGCGATGCGGGCAGCCGTGAGGACACCCACTACTCGCTGGGGTCGGTGCTCAACCACGTGCTCCTCCACCAGACCGTGATCGGCCTGGAGGCCAAGGAGCAGCTCCAGCTGGCGGGCGAGGAGAAGCCCGACCTGGTCATCGGCTGCTGCGGCGGAGGCTCCAACCTCGGCGGTCTCGCCCTGCCCTTTGTCGCCGACGAGGGCGTCGAGCTGCTGGCGGTGGAGCCGACCAGCTGCGCCACCCTCACCACCGGGAAGTTCGAATACGATTTCGGCGACACCGCCGGGCTCACCCCGCTCCTCTCGATGTACACGCTGGGCCACGACTTCGTGCCGCCCTCGATCCACGCCGGCGGGCTCCGCTACCACGGCGACGCGCCGATCATCAGCAACCTGGTGCACACCGGGCGGATGCGCGCCTCCGCGTACAACCAGACCGCCGTCTTCGAGGCCGCCATCCAGTGGGCGCGGACCCAGGGGACCATCCCGGCTCCGGAGACCGCGCACGCGATCAAGGCGACCATCGACGCCGCCCTCCAGGCCCGCGAAGAGGGCAAGGAGAAGGTGATCCTCTTCGGCTACTCCGGGCACGGGCTCCTCGACCTGCAGGCGTACGACGACTTCCTCACCGGGAAGCTGGCCGGCACCTGAGACCGGCGCTCTCGTCACGGCGGGATGCCACCCGCCGGTCGCGGCCGCAGCGCGCGGTCCTGACCGGCGGGGCCCGCCTGGGCGATGTCGTTAAAGCGGGAGGCCCTGCTCCAGATAGCCGAGCGCCTCGTCGATGGCGGGGAGAAACTCGGTCCACTCCCGCGTCGGGTCCTCGACGAGTGGCTCCATCGCGACCAGCATCACGCCCAACACGGCGCCGACGAAGGTGCGCACCCGGACGTCATCGGCCGGTCGACCGGCTCGGGCCGCCACCGCCTCGGCGAGGACACGGGAGGCACGGCCGAGCTCGTTGAGCCAGCGGGCCCGCACCTCCGGGACCGTGAACGTCAGCGCCATCCGCAATCGCTCCAGCTCGCGCACCTCGGGGGAGAATGCGTCGACGATCCCCGCCATGCTGTGGATCGCAGCCCGGGCCGCCTGCAGCGGGGTCAGGGCGGCCGGCTGCGTGAGGAACGCCTCCATCAGCAGCTCGTCGTAGTCGTCGCGGAGGACGACATCCTCCTTGGTCGGGAAGTAGCGGAAGAAGGTGCTCGGCGAGACTTCGGCTGCGTCGGCGATCTCCTCGACGGTGGCGCCGTCATAGCCCCGCTCCAGGAAGAGACGCATCGCCTCCTGCTGGATGGCGGCGCGGGTCTTCGCCTTCTTGCGCTCGCGGAGCCCCGGGCTTCGGCCCTCGACCGCCTCTGATGACGTCATCTCGACCCGAACCTCATTCCACCTGCTCGGCTGCCGCCGACACGATCCTACCCGTTGCGAGCGGGGTCGGCCCAGACCCCGCGACCTCCGCGCCCGGGTCGGGTGGCACGGCGGCACCCGCTGCGGTCGTGAGCGGCATGAACGCCAGGGTCAGGAGCATTCCGACCCCTGCGATCCCGACCGAGACCAGCAGGGCGGCGTCCATCCCGCGAACAAAAGCGCTCTGGACCCCCTGGGTGAGTGCCGCCGAGCCGAGCGCGTGGGCCACCGCGAGCCCCTGGGCGAGCCCCCCCCTCATCGTCGAGGCGGCGACGGCGGGGAGGCCGGCCAGCGGGAGGTGCGCCTGGTAGACCGAGCTGAGGGCGCTGCCAAAGAGGGCGGCGCCCAGCGGGCCCCCGGTCTTGGTGAATGCCTGGAGGACGCCGCTCGCGACGCCGCTGTGCTCGGCGTCGATCTGGCTGAGGGCCGCTGATGCTGCGGGGGCGAAAGCCAGTCCCATGCCCAGGCCGAGCACCGCCATCCAGGTCGCGGTGAAGGCGGTGCCGGTGAGAAGGGTCGTGCTGGCGCCCAGCAGGCACGCGACGCCGATCACGGCGAAGCCGAGGGCGATGACCAGCTTGGGACCTATCCTCTTGGTGAGCAGGGCGGCGGGCAGGGCACCCAGCATCAGCCCGCCGATCATCGGCAGGAGCCTCACGCCGCTCCCCATCGGGTTGACCCCGGTGATCCCCTGGAAGTACTGGGGGAGGGTGAAGATGGCTCCGACCATGGCGACGGTGGCCACGGACAGGAGCACGATCCCCCAGGTGAAGCCGCGGGACCGGAAGAGGTCGAGATCGATCATCGGCCGGCCTCCGGGACGGCGCCGGAGCACCGCCTCCCAGCGGAAGAACCCGATCAGCAGCAGCAGGCCGGCGGCGATGGGGACGAGCGCGGTCGCGCTTCCCCATCCGTTCTGGCCCGCCTCGATCAGACCGTAGGTGACGCCGACCAGGCCGGCGGCCGACGAGCCCACGCCGATCGGGTCGAGACCGGGGGTCTGCGACGCCTTGGTCTCCGGCACGAGCAGCACCACGGCGAGCAGACCGAGGAGGGCGACCGGCGCGTTCATCAGGAACACCCACCCCCACCACGCGTGGCTCAGGATGTAGCCGCCCAGGATCGGGCCGATCGGGAGGGAGACGAAGTTGACGGCGGCCCAGATTCCGACGGCCTTGGGACGCTCCTTTTCGCTGAAGAGGACCGCCAGCGCCGAGATCGCCATGACGATGAGGGGCGCGCCGGCGAAGCCCAGTAGCACGCGAGCGGCCAGGAACTCCATCGGGGTCTTGGACAGCGCGCAGGCCACGGAGGCGATGCCGAAGAGAAGCAGGGCCCCCTCCATCACCCGCTTGCGGCCGATCCGGTCGCCGAGCAGGCCGGCCGGGAGCATCAGCGCTGCAAGGACGAGGAGGTAGCCGGAGGAGAACCACTGCAGGTCGGACTCCGTCGCGTGGAGTTGCGTGGCCAGGGTGGGGAGGGCCACGCTGAGCACGGTTGCGTCGAGCCCGACGGCGAGGACGGCGAGCATGACGGCTCCCAGCGCCCACCACCTCCGGGCCCCGACTCCGAGAGCGGGTACCGGTGCGTTCATGGTGGCGTCCTCCTTTTGATTCTTGCTTCCATCCGATGGTAACTATCATGAAAGTGAGTGTCAAGAGATATCCACCACCAATTCATCGGCAGGTCGCGACCCCAGGGGCGCCAGTTCCTCGGCCTCCGGGCCTGCGTGGGCCGCAAGCCCTGATCCCCGCGCCGGCCCGGTCCGGTCCGGGTGGGTAGCCGACACTGATCCCAACGCCAGGCTCCCGCTCTCACCCATCGGAGCGGATGATCAGCGGAACCCCCCATCGGCTTATGAACGCCCTCACGCGCCCCCGCCCGCCCGCCGCCGCGCCATCCGCGATGTCCGCTGCTCCGCGGCTGGCGGAGCCCTTCGGGGTGATGGCGAAGCCGATCGGTCCGCTGTGCAACCTGGCCTGCGACTACTGCTACTACCTGGGCAAGACCAGCCTCTTCCCGGCCGGCGAGCGTTACCGGATGAGCGACGCGGTGCTGGAGGCTCACATCCGCGCCTTCATCGCGGCGAGCCCGGGCCCTCTCGTCTACTTCGCCTGGCACGGGGGGGAGCCGACCCTCGCCGGCCTGGACTTCTTCCGGCGCGTGGTGGAGCTGCAGCAGCGGCACCTCCCGCCGGGCTGGAGCTGCCTCAACAACCTGCAGACCAACGGGACCCGCCTGGACGACGCGTGGTGCACTTTCCTCGCCGGGAACGGCTTCGCCGTGGGCATCAGCATCGACGGCCCGGCCCGCTTCCACGACCGGAGCCGTCCCGATCGCCGTGGGCTACCGAGCCACGGCCGGGCGATGCGGGGGCTCGCCCGACTCCGCGACCACGGTGTCGAGCCGGATGTCCTCTGCACCCTCAACGCGCGTACCGCCGCGGCACCGCTCGAGGTCTACCGTTTCTTCCTCGCCGAGGGTGTGCGCTGGGTGCAGTTCCTGCCGGTGGTCGAGCGGGGCGCCGACGGCACGGTCACCGAGCGCTCGGTGACTCCCGAGGCGATGTCGGCCTTCCTCTGCACCGTCTTCGACGAGTGGGTGCGCCACGACGTGGGCCGGATCGCGGTGCAGAACTTCGCCGAGGCGCTCCAGGTGGTGAGCGGGCAGCCCGCCAACCTCTGCGTCATGTCCGAGACCTGCGGACGGGTCCTCGCCCTCGAGCACGACGGCAGCGTGTACGCCTGCGACCACTTCGTCGACCCGGCGCACCGCCTCGGCAATGTCACCACGGATGGTCTGGCCGTCCTTGTCGAGTCGCCGGCGCAGCTCGCCTTCGGCCAGGCCAAGAAGGCGAGCCTACCCGGGCAGTGCCGCTCCTGCCCCGTGCTCTTCCTCTGCAATGGCGGCTGCCCCAAGGACCGCTTCGCCTTCACGTCCGAGGGGGAGCCCGGGCTCAACCACCTCTGCGCCGGTTACCGGCGGTCGTATGAGCACATGCTGCCCCAGCTCCAGCGAATGGTCAGCCTCGGGCGCTCCGGCAAGGGGGTGGCGGCGATCATGGGAGCGCTGGAGGTCGAGGAGCATGAGGAGCGACGGCGATGGCGGATCGCTTCGCGCAATGATCCGTGCCCGTGCGGCAGCGGCCGCAAATACAAGCACTGCTGCCTGGCGAGCCGCCGCTGAGAAGGTGACCTCATGGACGTCCCGCAACTGCTCGCCGAGATCGACGGGGAGCTCAGCGCCCAGGGCTCCCCGGAGCGTGCCGTGCAGGAGAAGGCGTACCTGAAGAGCAGGCTCGACCACTACGGGGCCAGTGTCCCCGCGGTGCGGGCGGTGGCCAAGGGAGTGGCGAAGCGGCGCCCACCCCTCGGGGGTCCGGCGGTCCGCGCTCCTCGCTCTGCTCGTCCCGCTCCGCCGGGGCGGCGGTGACTTCTCGCGATTCTCACGGTACGCGGAGGCGATGCTGGAGGAGAAGGAGTTTTTCATCCGCAAGGCGATCGGCTGGGTGCTGCGGGACACGGCCAGGAAGCGCCCCGGGCTCGTCTACGACTGGCTGCTCCCCCGGGCGCAGCGGGCCTCGGGCGTGACCGTCCGGGAGGCCGTGAAGCCGCTGTCGGCGGAGCAGCGCAGCGCGGTGCTTGCGGCCCGCTGACCGCCGCGCCCACCCGGACTTGATAGGCTTCGCCGTCGGCGATGAGCATCAGGATCTCGAGTCACCTCCCGATAGGCGGAGACCCGTCCGGCGACGCCCGGGCCGATAACCCCGGGGCGCAGCCGCGACCTCCCAGTGGGCGCCAGTTCCGCATCAGCCGTGGTGACCAGGAGGTGGTGGTCACCGAGGTCGGCGCCACCCTCCGCAGCTACCTGGTCGCCGGTGTCCCCTTGCTGGAGGGGTTCGCCGAATCTGAGATCTGCCATGACGGGCGCGGCCAGCTCTTGCTGCCGTGGCCCGGCCGCCTCGGCGACGGACGCTACAGCTTTGGCGGCCAGGATCACCAGGTCCCCCTCGACGAACCGGAGTTCGGCAATGCCATCCACGGGTTCACGCGCTGGGACAATTGGGTTGCCGCGTCGCAGTCCGACGCTCGACTGGCCATGCGCCACCGTCTCCACGCCCGGCCGGGATATCCCTTCTGCCTCGACCTCACCGCCACTTTCGAGCTCGACGAGTCGGGACTGAGTGTCTGCCTTTCCGCGCTCAACACCGGGACGATCCCGGCCCCCTTCGGCGCCGGTGCCCACCCTTACTTCACGGTCGGCACCCCCCAGATGGACAGCTGCCTGCTCCGCGTCCCGGCGTCCACGTACCTGCTCATGGACTCCCGGCTGCTCCCCGCCGAGAGGATCCCCGTCTCCGGGACAGAGTGGGACTTCCGGGAGGGCCGGCTGATGGGCGGCACCGAGCTCGGTTCCACCTACACCGACCTGGTCCGCGATCCCGACGGGCTGGCCCGGGTGACCCTCGAAGCCCCCGACGGGCACCGCCTGGTCGTATGGGTCGACCAGGCCCACCGATGGCTCCAGCTCTACTCCGGGGACGCGATCCCGGCTCCCCATCGGCGCACCAGCCTGGCCATCGAGCCGATGACCTGCCCGCCCGACGCCTTCCGCAGCGGCGAGGACCTGACGGTGCTGGAGCCGGGGGAGGAGCTCGTCGCCCGTTGGGGAGTCGACGTGACCGGTTTTCGCCAGTAGAGGCTGGCCGTCCGCGACGCGCCAGGCGGAGATGGCGCGCCTTGCGGGTCAGGCAGCTGCGAAAGCCCGACATTGGCGCCCTCGAGCCGGTTCCCTTCCGAGCGAGCAACCGCCCGACTCTGAGCCGGGGACTACCCCTGACCGGATGGCGTCGCCACCAGGAGCGCGCCGATGTAGGAGAGGAAGCCGGATACGTCGCCAGTGATGTTGCCGGTCATCTGTCCGGCGCAGTCGTAGGCGCTCAGCGTCGTCGCCGGCTTCCCTCCGCCCCTGTCGATGACGATGGTGTACTGGATGCCACCGGTGCATCCGCCATTGGTCGTTGCCG
>OCZT010002591.1_pt1 | contig 18617 bp, 14 predicted proteins | sample 1539031 | NCBI WGS metagenome assembly OCZT01 (sample SAMEA3539308, study PRJEB22396) | soil metagenome | biome: tundra; feature: field; material: soil | place: USA | collected 2010-05 | depth 0.15 m | reverse complement strand
ATAACAAAGATAATCTTCTAAGGAAAAAATAACCTTACTTTGTACTTTTCAATGAATTTTTTTTATGAACTATTTGCTATGTACCCGAAAGAATTTTGAGATTAGCATTTTAGTTCATTAATTTTTGTTAGGATTAATGACAGAGATAGTAATTTTTCTTGAAGATATTGACCCTGTTGTTTTCTTCGGCACAAACAATTCGCTGCTTGATAAAATACGCAGTTTCTTTCCTAAAATTAAAATCATGGCCAGAGGCAATGAAATAAAATGTATGGGAGAGGAGACAGAGATTACAATATTTGCGGACAAATTCAATGAGCTGATCGAATATTATCGAAAATATCACCGGCTTGATGAACAGGATATTGAGAAATATCTTTTTGATGCTGAGCACATGAAGTCGGCTTCTAACGGTGAGTTTGAACAGGTCATTATTTTTGGCACTAGTGGCAAACCTGTTCGTGCACGTACAGTCAACCAGTTGGTTTTAGTCAATGATTATAAGACTAATGATCTTATTATTGCCGAAGGACCTGCAGGAACCGGAAAAACATATACATCGATAGCTTTGGCAGTAAAGGCATTGAAAGACAGGGAAGTAAAAAAAATAATTCTTACACGGCCAGCCGTTGAAGCTGGTGAAAGACTTGGATTTCTTCCGGGAGATATGAAGGAGAAACTCGATCCTTATCTTCAACCGCTTTATGATGCTCTGCATGATATGTTACCCTTCAAAAAACTGGAAACATGGTTGGAAGACGGAACAGTTCAAATAGCACCACTGGCATTTATGAGAGGGAGAACTCTTGAAAATGCATTTGTGATCCTTGATGAAGCACAGAATGCCACTATCAGCCAGCTTAAGATGTTTCTTACCCGTATGGGAGTAAGCGCTAAATTTATTATGACCGGTGACACTACTCAGATTGATCTTCCAAGGAAAAATGATTCAGGTCTGTTGATGGCGATGCGTATTCTGGCGAATATCGAAGGCATCTCAATAATCAAGTTTGATGAGCGCGATATTGTGAGGCATAAACTGGTTAAAAGAATTGTGAGAGCTTACGAGAATGAAGAAAATGAAGCCGAAAAATCGAAAAACGATGGCAAGAAATAACTCTGTGCAACTAATTTCTTAACCCTACCCCAGCCCTTCCCTTAAACAATAAGGGAAGGGAGGGCTAAATGAAAATGGTTTCCACCCCTTCCCTTAGAATTAAGGGAAGGGGAAGGGGGATGGGTTCAAAAAAAGCCAGATAGCCGCAGAGGTTGCACAGAGATACACAGAGAATAAAAAATAATTCTTAATTAATATGGACAAAACGATTTTAAGTTCAAACTATAATTTCCCTGGTCAGAAGGGCATCTACAAAGGGAAAGTCAGAGACGTGTATAATATTGATGACAAATACCTTCTGATGATAGTCTCAGACAGGATTTCAGCCTTCGATGTGGTACTTCCAAAAGGAATTCCCTATAAAGGACAGGTACTTAATCAGATAGCTTCGAAATTTTTAGATGCAACAAGTGATATCGTTCCAAATTGGAAAATTGCAACACCGGATCCTACCGTAACATTTGGACATAAATGCGAACCATTCCCGGTAGAAATGATAGTAAGAGCTTATCTTACAGGAAGTTCATGGCGGACATACAAAGCAGGAGCAAGAGAGATATGTGGCATAAAAATTCAGGATGGAATGAAAGAACATCAGCGTTTTAAGACACCGATTATAACTCCTACTACCAAAGCTGCACAAGGCAGACATGATGAGGATATATCACGGTCCGAAATAATAAGCAGCGGCCTTATTTCAGAAGAAGATTATTCTCTGATTGAAAAATATACCATGGATGTATTTCTGAGAGGTTCCGAAATTGCACTTCAGCATGGTTTGATCCTTGTTGACACCAAATATGAATTTGGAAAAAAGGATGGCAAAATTTACCTTATTGATGAAATCAATACTCCTGATTCTTCACGTTATTTTTATGCTGATAAATATCAGGAACATTTCGAGAAGGATCTTCCTCAGAAACAATTATCAAAAGAGTTTGTAAGGGAATGGCTGATGGATAATGGCTTCCAGGGAAAAACGGGACAAAAAGTCCCGGAGATGACCGATGCTTTTATTACTCAGGTATCCGAAAGATATATTGAACTATATGAAAAGATAACCGGCGAAAAGTTTATCAGGTCAGATATTAGTAATGTTCCTGAAAGAATTGAAAGAAACTGTCGAATATTTCTTAAATCATTGTAAACCAGGAAAAAATAATTAATAATATAATGAGCTCCATAAACTGGCTAAAAACGCTGCTGATTTTAATATCTGTTCTGATCCTCAGTAATACTGGAAATTCACAGGTTGTTGTTGAGAGATCAAAAGATAAAGTGATTATTTCAGGAACTTCTTATTTTATTCATCAGGTTAAAAAAGGAGATACTGCTTACTCAATTGCAAAAGCTTATGGAATATCTGTTGAGGACCTTAACCGGGAAAATCCACCAGCAGTTTATGGTATAAAAGAAGGACAATCACTGAGAATTCCTGTCAGTCTTGTTACCGAAGCAAAACCATCAGAATCTGAAGCTGTCAAAAGGGAACATGATGAATCAAAATTCATATACCATAATCTGCAACCAGGCGAAACTGTCTACGCTCTTTCAAAATTATATGGTGTTTCTGAAAACGAAATAATTCTGAGTAACCCGGGAATAGATATTAATAAACTTTCTGTTGGTGTCGAAATAGCGGTTCCTAAAAGAGAGTTTATGAATAATCAGCAAAAATTTGACGATCAGGAGAAAAAGTACATTTTCCATAAAGTTCTTATGGGGGAAACACTTTCTTCTATAGCCAGGCAATACGGACTTTCTGTCAGACAACTTCGAAGGGAAAACAGGGATTTAAGGTTTCCTCAGGTTGGTGATTTTGTTAGGATTCCCGGGGTTGAAAAAGCTGAGATACAGGAGATTGAACAGGTTAAAACTGACACTGCTCCGGCTATTGCTGAGGCGTTGCCGGTAAAGATCAACATAACCCCAGGGTATACAACTATAAAGGACCTTCGAGGTTCATTAAATGTCGCTGTTTTGCTTCCATTCTATCTGCCGGAGAACGCTCATCGTATAGAAACAGATTCGTCTAACATGGTGAACGGAAAGAAAACATATAAAGTCGCAGAGGACTGGATTTATCCGGGCAGCCTCGATTTCCTGGAAATGTATGAAGGAATATTACTTGCTTCAGATACCTTGAGATCCTTAGGACTAAATATAAATCTTAACATATACGACATTAAGAGCGATACAATTGAAATTACCAGATTAATAAAATCGGGAAAACTTGCAGCTATGGATCTTATTATCGGCCCTGTCTATTCCAATAATCTGGTAATTGTTTCTGAATATGCCAGAAATCTTGATATTCCTGTTGTTTCTCCTGTCCCGCTGAAGAATAATTCTGCACTTGTAAATCATCCTAACCTGTTCTTGGCCAGTTCTTCGCTTGAAATTGCACAAAAAGCACTTGCAAAAAAAATAAGCGAATATTATGATAAAAATATTGTATTTATTCATGCCGATAGCTTAGGAGTGGATGAGGATGTGAAGAGATTTAAAAACCTGATATTTACAGAGTTGAGTTATAAGTTACCATATGAAGACATAAAATTCAAGGAGTTTATTTTCTACAGCAGGTCGATGTTTAATAACGACTCAATTAACAGGTTGAGCCATGCACTTTCAGAACAATCTGATAACATCGTTATTATAGCTTCTGAGAAGGCTCCCGTAATTAGTGAGGTAATAGATATCGTCAGTGGTCTTTCAAGAAGGTTCAATACAAAACTTTTCGGCTACCCTGTTATCAGGGATCTGGACAGGTTGGACCAAAAGGAACTGTTTGATATGGATATTATGGTCTATTCTCCGTACTGGATTGATTATTCAAAAAAGAACGTAAAACAGTTCAACTCAAATTTCATGCAAAAGTTTCATACTCAACCTCTTGAAATAAGCTACGCCTGGCAGGGATATGATATTGCATTTAATTTTATAAGTGGATTAGCAATGCATGGGAAGAATTTTATCAGGCATCCTGAAATTCATAATCCTGACCTGCTTCAGAGTGAGTATGACTTTAAACAAAAGACTGCCAGCGATGGTTTTGAAAACCAGAAGCTTTTTATGGTCAGATATACTAAAAATTATGAGGTTGTTCTCGAAGATGTGAATAAACCTGATCAGTAAAATTAAATCAGAAAACAGATATCAGAAAGCAGAGACCGGGAATAATAAATAAATATTGATGCATTATATTTCAATTCCTGATTCCTGATTTCTGTTAATAAAAATTAACAATCGGGAATATTCGAAGCTAATTATTTGTCTATAGATTGAAGTATGATCAGTGAGTCGTACAAAGTAACCGAAGAAGTTGATCTGGTAAGAGCATCCCTGAGTGGCGATAAAAATGCCTTCGGAGAAATTGTTAACCGTTATCAGAAAATGGTTGCCCGTACGGTCAAAGGTATGCTTGGAGATTCCGTTTTTGCTGAAGATATTGGACAAGAGGTATTTATTAATCTTTATTATTCCTTGTCAGAATTCAGGGGTGAGGCAAAACTTTCAACTTATATTCAGAAAATTGCTGTAAACCTGACTCTGAACGAAATAAAGAGAAGGAAAAGATTCTTTTCATTATTTTCTCAAAAAGCTAATAACGAAATGTATGAATTCGAAATTGCTGATTATGATACTGAAGAAAGAAAAGAGGCTTCGGAAATAGTACATAAAGCGCTGATGGGACTCGATCCGAAATTTAGAATAATTGTAACTATGAGAATGCTTCAGGGGTATACTACCAAAGAGACTGCAGAGATACTTGATCTGCCTCTCGGAACTGTCCTCTCAAGGTTATCAAGAGCCCAGGAGCAATTAAGAAATATTTTAGTAAAATTATAAATACACAATTTTTACAATGAATAAATCTGAGATTAAGAAATTGATAATAAGCTCGCTGAATGCCGATGCTGATACTGTTGAGGTATCAGGGAAGCTGGAAAAAGAGGGCATCTCTTATAATTTCAGCGGAAACTTTAGTGACAGGGTACTCAATAAACTGTTTTCTGCAGTATTAACTGTAAATCGGGAAGTTGAATTCGTTAGATACATGAATTTTGCTTTCTATCGCATTGCGCTTACTGGTGTAGCAGCTATTATAGTTCTCCTTATATCTATTTTTCTGAGGGAAGGCTCTTTTTCTTTCAACTCATTCCTGGGATTGAGCGATAATTATGATGAAAGTATTGTATGTCTGTTAACAGGAAATATGTAAAGAAATGAAGGTAAAATCGATATTCGTCATTCTGGTTACTTTGATAATCGGATTCATCCTGGGGATGCTTACTTCAGCACAGATAAGATATCACAGGCTAAAACCGGTCAGGGTTTTTTTTTCCGAAGAGAGGTTCAGAGATGGTTTTTACAAGACAATACAGCCAGACGAACAACAGAAAGCAAAAATTGATCTGATTCTCGATAAGTTCGCCAAAATTAATAGTGAATTGCAAAACAATTTCAGAAAAGAGCTTGACGCCAATATGAAGGAGTTCAGGATAGAATTGGATCTAAACCTCTCAAAGGAACAACAGGCCAGGTTAAAAGATATGGATGACCGACGTCAGGCGATGATACGACAAAACAGGAAAAATCATCCAAACGATTCCCTCAATTTCAGAGATGACAGGTGGCATAATCCGGGGAGAAGATTTAGGCCTGATGGAACTCCTCCTCCTCCTCCTCCTCCCTTCCGGGAAAATGATACTGCCAGACTACCCTATTAAAAATAAAAGGTAATCGAGAAGAATTGGCAGGTCATCAGGATTTACCCCGAGAGTAAGAAGCAACTCTTTGTCTTCAGAGAAGATAGATATGAACTGTTCTTTTGACAATTCACCACTTACAATACTTTGTTTATAAAGGTCAACGGCTTCTCTCTTTTTGCCTCTGCAAAGCGCCAGATGGCCTTTGTTTATAAGATCATGAGCATTAAGTATTCCTGTCGATAAACGGTCATAGTATTTCTCCGAATCATCAAATCTGCCAAGTGCAAAGTAGCAATAAGCTATAGGCCTTAGAATTTTAAGGTTTCCGGGCTCTTTATATTCTACTCTGAAATAGTATTTTAATGCCTGTTCATAGTTCTTAAGATCAATATAGCAATGTGCTATCATTATGACTGTATGTATATTTTCAGGATCCAGATCATAAGCCTGTAAATAATATTCAAGAGCCTCTTCATTCAACCCAAGCCTCCTCAGGCATAATCCTATTTTCTTTATAGTCCAGATTTTTCTGTCTATAAGTTCCGCTCTTCTGTAAAACTTAAGAGCCTCTTCATAATCTGAGCTTTCCTGGTAGCAATAGGCTATCTTTTCATATAACTGCACATCCGATGGTTTCTCATTTACCTGTTTCAGGAAAAGCTGGAGAGCATCACTATAAAAGTTTTTGCTGAAAAAATAATCGGCAAGTCCGGCCTCAGCTTCCGATGCATTACTGGTCATCCTGAAAAATTCTGAGTTATAAATATCGAGCTTGCCTATAAACAGATCTTCAAATTCTTTTTTATAAGGCGAGAGTTTAAAAAACCTGTAAATATCCTGCAGATATTGAGTAATGTTTGTTCTGAAAACCTTGTACGGATCGGTAGCTGATTCTTCTTCATTTAGTTGTTGAAGTCCTTCAAGTTCCATGCGGAACACTTTTAACATCATGCTTTTTTGTGAAGAGGGAAGATGTTTAAGATTCAGAAGCAATGAATACTTGTCTGAGTTACATATGAAAGGAGTCTTATACAATGCTTCTGCCAGCTCGTTTGTCCCCGGACCAAGGATTTCATCCCTGTAGATCTCATCAACCGTTTCATGGTCGGGATAGAAAGGAATAAACCAGTTTTGAAAGTCTTTAAAAAAGTCAAAATGTTTCATATTGGCGAATGCAGACATATAAACATCAGCTCCTTCCATCTGGAGTTTTGTCAGTTCCTCCATTGTTTTGAATATCTCCTCTGAGTCGTTGAACATTTCAGCCCAGTCGGGATTCTTCTCTTCATTTATATCTTTTGGAAGAATATTATCCAGATCCAGCTTTTCTTCGATCATGGGTTTCAGCCTGGCAACCTGGGGTAGTATTTCATCCTGAAGTTTCCTGCTAAGGTTTTCAGTTTCACGCGATCGTATTATCTGCAGAACAATGATCCTGCAATGCTCCTTAAATTTAGTGTCAAGGCTCATTTCCATGATCCTTTTGGTAATTTCAGGATACAATAATATTCTCCCGTTGTAATAATGCAGGTTCAGTATCAGACCCGAAAGGGCTCTCTCCATAACCTGTTCCTGACCTGCTTCATAGAGACTTATCAGATGAAATAGTTTTTCCGATTGCCATGTTCTGAAAGAGCTCAAAGTGACTGCCGTAGTAAAAATACTTGCTTCATACCACCTGAATTTACCTGATTTCAGAATAATATTGATAAGACTGTTTTCTGCTTCACCATAATAATCTGTTAACCAGAGATGGTTGAAAATATTTTTAATCAGCTGTTTGTGTTTTTTTGATATCGCTGAATCAGGATCAGGATTAATCTCATTACTTAATTTCAGCCACTCATCAAGCTCAGATTTAAACATCAGGTCATCAACAGTTTCCACAATGGTTTTGCCACTTAGTTTCATCTCCTTTTCAGCCTGTTGCTTAACCCAGTAAGTATGCCAGCCGGAATTATGTGACAATATGTCTTGTCTGGCTCTGTCGGAAAGACTAAGAATTGACTGAATGAGTTTAAGATATATCTTGTTACGTTCAGGATCTTTTATTCCGTCAATGGTATAAGCGAGCATATTCCTATAGGTCATCTCTATATCATTATACTCATCACGCATATCGCCTGACGATGAATTGGAGATCATATCAGCCAGTATATCAAGACTTTGCTTTACCTTCTTTTCTGAAACAAGGGAACAGAGTTTTTTATGTTGTTGAATTATCTTTGATACATCCATCTTTTTATTCTTTTGAACTTATCCCTTTTTTCAGGGGAAGCTATATTATAATATTAATAAAATCTTTATAGTTGTATGATGAAGTCTGACAAAAAATCATTTTACCATACATAAACTATATATGCAACAATCAGACCGTTTCTTAATGGATCTGGATGTACTCACCCCCTTTGATCCCCCTCTCTACTTCGTAAAGAGGGGAAAACATCTTATATTCAATGCACTACGCCCCCTCTCAAATTTTAGAGAGGGGGACGGGGGGTGAGTTCATTAGGATAAGGGAAGGGGGTGGGGGTTAGGCTTTTAAAATAGAAAGGGAACTGAGTCGATTATATGGTGCTGGTTTCAGAAATTATATCCAATACTAATATAACCTTTGATTTTATTGAAATACGCTTCCCTTTTGTAGTTTCCGTACATGACTCCGATCTTTATCGGGCCGATAATTGACATATAGCCGGCACCAACACCAATACCTGTAAGAAGGGAAAACCCGGCGCTACGATTTGCTTCCTGTGCAGCTGCAATATTTGCCATGAAATTCAAATGAAAGCTTTCAAACAATTCCATATCGAGATTAGTTCTGAACTCTGCCAGTTTCTTTATAGGAATTTCATTAGGCTGGAAGCCAACCAAAGGAATGGACCTCTTATATACTGATTCAATACCTCCAAGAAGATAAAAATTGTTCTGTGCTGAAACCGAATCAGATTTGGTGATGTATAATATATCTCCTCCTATTGAAAATGTCAATCTCGAGGAATTTGAGAAATAATGATCAATTGATCCGTGGAGTGTATAGAATCTGTCGAAGGAAAACTCTCCCTGATTATTCAGTTTGAAGTCTGCTTTAGAGGAATCAGTTTTTAATTCTGCAGACAGCAGTTTTGAGGTACTTACTGAAAAGTTTAAAATTGTTCCCCTGTGCGGGAATTGCCTATTATCAATACTATTAATCTGATAATTATAGGTTGCTGTAAGGTAATTATATGAAAAGTTTTTCAAATGAGCATCGGAAATATAATGTAACAACAGCTTCAGATTTTCATAGTTTGCTGAGATGCTCATCATATTATTAAGTCCTATTCTCTTGTTTATTGAGAGCCCCGGCGTGAAATTTCTGCTGACAACTTCCCCCTTTTCATTTCTTAATTCCAGCAGTGGGAGCATGACATTATCGGAAGATAAACTCGCTGATAATCCGTAAATTTGATTTTTGTCAATAAACTGCAGGTAGTTTAGGTCAACTCTGTAATACTGTCCGATACGCGAACCTAAATTAATAACAGACCTTTGAGTTAAAAGGTTTTTTATTGACATCTCAAATATAAGTCCGGATTGAAGGGCATTATCATAATGCACAGATCCATAAAGCATTGCTGCCGGTTTTTCGATGCAATCTATAACCAGTATTAGAGAATCGTTCCGTGAAAGGATTCTGTATTTCACTTTGTCGAACCATGCTTTCCCATAAAGTAATTCAATCCCGTCAGTGAGAAGTTTTCTGTCTACTTCTTTTCCGGGTTTGATATCCAGGACACCAAGTATCTGTTCTTTAGAGTAGCTTTTATTACCGGTAATTTCAATCTTTTTGAATGCATATGTTTTTTTCCCGAGTATAGACACTATCGGTTTTTGTGCTCCAATGAGGTTAAGGGAGTCTGCAAGTTTTCTGAAATATTCTTTATAAGGAAGTGCAGCCTCATATCCCCGGTTGATAAGTGAGTCAACATTGTCAAATTGGAAAATTGAAAGCTTATTGGTATTTGGTTTGATAAGCACATCAACCTTTTTTTTCTCCTCTTCAAAATCTTTAAGGCTACGGAACATTGCAATCTGTTCCATTATTCCCGAGACGGACTGAAGTTTGTCTTCTTTATACCCGTTGAAGCCAACATATGAGCCTATTAAAATATCAGCTCCCATATCTTTGGCTTCACTGGCGGCAAAGTTTCTAATCAGCCCTCCGTCTAACAGAAGAAGAGAATCAATCTTAAGGGGTGTAAAAATTGATGGCACTGAAAAACTTGCTCTTATCGCATCAGGAAGGTACCCTGATTTGAGGTCAATTATTTTATAGTTTATGATATCAGTAGCTACACATAAAAAAGGGATCGGCAGCTTTGAGAAGTCATTAATATCCGCAGCTGGCCATGCAAAAAAGCTAAGCATATTTTCAGCTTGCTGCCCGTTTATGAGGCCCGAAGGAAGTACTACTTTCCTCAAAGAAAGAGGTAATGAGACCGCACTATTGGAAAAATGTTCTTTTTCAAGGAATATCACTTTGTTAAGAGGAATCTTATTTGAGAGGATAAATTTCCAGTTTATGCTTTTTAATATTTTCTGTAAGCTGTCAGCTGAATATCCTAATGAATACATACCCCCGATAATGCTGCCCATGCTGACCCCTGTTATAAAGTCGGGCCGCAAACCGGCTTCCTCCATAACTTTAATAACTCCAAGATGAGAAATTCCATGTGCACCACCCCCACTAAGGACCAACCCTATACGTGGTCTGACCTGAACATTCTGAGCATTAATAGTAATAATGTTGCATAATAAAAACAGGAAGGAAAGGCAATTTATTAATATTAGTTTTTGCAGAGATTGGGAGAATGAGAAGTAATGGGTGTTCATATTTAGCATCTTAGAATGCTGCTGATTATTAGCACATTTCTTTGCAAGATAGTTATTTTAAGTAATTTAGCGGCGTGAAAACTCAACATTTATTCGATAAAAGATGGCTGCCTACAACTAAAAAAGAGATCGATTTACTTGGATGGGAAGAAATAGATGTAATAATTTTCAGTGGCGACGCTTATGTTGATCACCCTTCATTCGGACCAGCGGTTATAGGAAGAGTAATTGAGGATGAGGGATTTCGTGTCGCTGTAATACCCCAGCCAAACTGGAAGGACGATTTAAGGGATTTTCGCAAACTGGGTAAACCAAAATACTTTTTTGGTGTAACTGCAGGAAACATGGATTCGATGGTCAATCATTATACTGCTTCGCGCCGGCTGAGATCAGATGATGCATATACTCCTGGTGGTAAAGCCGGCTTCAGACCCGATTATCCGACAATTGTTTATACCAAAATCCTTAAGGAGATATTTCCTGATGTTCCTGTAGTGATAGGAGGTATAGAAGCTTCAATGAGAAGGTTGACACACTACGATTACTGGAAAGACAAACTTGAACCTTCAATTCTGATAGGAAGTGGAGCCGACATGCTTATTTACGGAATGGGAGAACAACCTGTCAGGGAGCTTTTAAGACTATTATCAAAAGGAATTCCATTTTCATCTTTGAAAACTATCCCCCAAACATCAATTGTTATAAAAAATGATGAACAATTACAGGTACAGAAAAGCTGGAGAGATATCCCACTTCATTCTTTTGAAAAATGCGTGAAGGATAATAAACTGTTTGCAGAAAATTTTGTAATGTTTGAAAAGGAATCAAATAAAACAGAATCTGCCAGACTTAGTGAAGCTACGGGTGATTTAAAAGTAATTATCAATCCTCCATTTTCCCCTATGAATGAGGAAGATGCTGATCGTACTTTTGATTTACCCTTTATGTATGTGCCTCATCCCCATTACAATAAGAAGGAAGATATACCGGCTTATGAAATGATAAAATATTCAGTGAATATTCACCGGGGTTGTTTTGGAGGATGCAGTTTCTGTGCTATAGCTGCACACCAGGGGAAACAAATAGTAAGCAGATCAGAAAGGTCAATAATAAAAGAGATTGAGAAGATTATTGAATTGCCTGGTTTTAAAGGCTATCTCTCTGATTTGGGAGGCCCATCGGCAAATATGTACAGGATGAAAGGCAAAGAAATGAAGTTATGTAAGGTATGCTCAAGGCCTTCATGCATATGGCCAGCAATTTGTAAGAATCTGAATACCAACCATAAAGAACTTACTGATCTCTACAGAAAGGTTGATAGAATAAAAGGGATTAAAAAGTCATTTATAGGAAGTGGAATACGATATGATTTATTGTTTCCTGAATGGAATAAAAGTGCCGGAAGAGATGAAGGTGAATATCTTGAAGAACTGATCACAAGACATGTTTCAGGGAGGCTAAAAGTAGCACCTGAGCACACTTCACCACATGTTTTATCATCGATGCGAAAAGTCCCGTTCGAATTGTTCAGAAAACTTAAAAAACGTTTTGATAATATCCGGGTGAAGAATGATCTCAAGTATGAGTTGATTCCATATTTTATCTCGGCCCATCCGGGATGTACGGATGCCGACATGAAGAACCTTGCAGCAGAGGTGAAAAGTCTGGGCATAAAACCCGAGCAGGTTCAGGATTTTACTCCGACTCCAATGACGCTGTCAACTCTAATGTATTATACCGGGTTTGATCCGTATACCGGGAAAAAGGTTTATGTGGCAAGAAATATAGCAGAGAAGCGCAAGCAAAAAGAATATTTCTTCTGGTATAGGGAACCTATTATAACTTAATGAGGCTCTTCTGATTCTTTAATATCATTAAAAAGTAAAACTGAAAATTCATCTCTTCTGTTTTTACCAAGATGCCAATAATCAGGGAAATCAGAATCTGAATATTTAAATTTATTATTACGGAGTATTTTTATATTATGTTTTTTTGCCCAAGTATCGAAAACAGAGAAATTATTTTTTTCTTTTTCAGTATTAAATACCTTCTTTTGAATTGAATGCATTGGCATTTCAAAGAGATATAATTTACCTCCATTTGTAGTAATTAGATTGTTGAAATAGGCAATAAATCCTTTATCGATGTATTGTTCAGATAAGGGAGGAGTGATTTCTTGATTTTCAATGTCTATTTTTGCAATATCTATCGCTTTTTGTTTTGCAAGAGAAATCAGATCATTTCTAATACCACCTTCTGATGCTATCGAATCTTCGTTTTGGTTGTTTGAGGAGAATGTAATATGGCTCTTAAGCATTTCCTTAATGAAAGGTGCACATCTGTAACTCGAAAAGAAAAATAGCAGGGTCATATCCATTTTAATTGAAGTGCCATTAGGAGATAAAAGTAAAAAATCCACAAGATCTCTTCTATTTAAGTAAGGTAGTAATAAGTGGGGCATAGGCTTATCAGTTTTAACGATAGGTTCCCAAACCCTATACTGGTTATCCTTAAAGCTTTCGGTGAAGATACTTGACCCGGGAAGTTCAATTAAAACTTTGGATCCTCTAATAAAATCAGGATATTTTGCAATTCGTTTTTTCAAAGCCTGATAATGTATTGCTGAAGTAAAATAACCTCTTCCGGTATTTACAGCTATACTATTACTGTCCAATGACATAAAAATATGCGGATTAATAGAAGCAGCAACTCTGGAACTTCCTATGAAAAGATAATCGACATGTTTTGTTTCGGAAGCAAAATAGGAATCAAAAACATGTTTTCTCTCAAGATTAAATATATCTAATTTTCCAAAATAGAGAGGATCAATTAAAATTCTACATGTAACTTCTAACATCAGAAATACAAAAACTATAAAGAATAATATCCTGCAAATAAACTTCCTCACAATTTATCTTTTAAAATTGAAAGTAAATAAAATTCTGTTGACTACCACCAAGGTATAAAATCATAAGAATCACACTAAGATATATCCCCCACCTTATAATTATAGATTCAATATTTTCTAAATGCAAAGCATGTTGTTTATTCCTTTGTAACCATTCGACAGCAAAAAAGATAATAAGTATTAATGATATATTGGTAGGGTTACATTCAGGGATTTTAAATAACGACTCAGAAAATAATCCCTTTAAAAATAAAAATGCTTCTTGAATACTGTTAGATCTAAAAAACACCCAGGCAATTATAATAATCATCATTGTAACAATTGTTTCAATAATTATAATGACAGAATTTTTATTGTTAACGCCAATTCTTTTAAATAGCTTTTTTCTTGGGTTTCTCTGCCATTGGTAGAAAATCAGAAAAAATCCGTGGATCATTCCCCAGAGAATAAATGTATAATTAGCACCATGCCAAAGACCTGTTAGGAACCAGGTTACGATACTGGCCACGATATAAATAAATAGATCTGATTTAATAAACAGCACCTTTTCACTTTTAATCCTTCCTGATATAGTAAATGAAAGTGGCAAAAAAACATAATCTCGGAACCATGTAACCAATGAAATATGCCATCTCTTCCAAAATTGGCTTATATCCCGTGAAAAATATGGATAAGCGAAATTCTGCATTAAACTGAAACCCAAAAGCTTTGCTATCCCTATTGCCATGTTGGAATATCCAGAAAAGTCAGCGTAAATTTGAATGGTATAAAATATAGCGCCAATAGCAAGCGTGCTTCCTGAATAGTTATGAAAATTTGAAAAAATATTATCAACATACAAAGATAAATTATCTGCAATGACGACCTTCGCAAATAGACCCCAAAGGAATTGCTTTAATCCATCAACAGCATGATCATAATTAAATTCCCTCTTATTAGTAATTTGAGGTAATAGTGCAGTGGGTCGTTGAATGGGTCCTGCAAGTATTATTGGGAAAAAACTCAGAGTCAATAAAACCTCAACAATATTTTTATTTGCAATTAAATTTTGCTTATAAATATCAATGATATAACTTAATGAAAGAAAAACATAGAAACTTATTCCTAGAGGAATTATAATCTTTGTAGTAGATTTTGCCAGATTAAAACCGATAAAAGACATTAAATCAATAAAACTGTCAACAAAAAAGTTATAGTATTTAAATACACCCAGTATCCCAATATTAATAATCAAACCTACTATCAACCAAATTTTCTTTTTTTTATCTATATCATTTTTGTCAATCCTAATTCCAATAAAATAATTTAAGATAGAGATTAATACCAAAAGGATTAAAAACCGCCAATCCCACCAACCATAGAAAAAATAACTGGCAAGTAGTAGTAATACATTTTGTAATTTCAGATTTTTGTTTACAACAAACCAATAGAGTATAAATATTATTATCAAAAAGATCCCAAATTTAATTGAGTTAAATAACATTATTTCTATTTAGGTTAAATGGGAAGTATATAAGATAAAACAGAATTGTCATTTCGAATTAGAAAATCAGTGATGCAACTAGATTTCTCATTAATAGAAACTTTCAAGGTTTTTATACGATGTCAATAGGCACTTATTAGTATCTATTCTATGTATTGATTTACAAGAGCAATAATTTTATTGACACTATCAAAAGTCTCCGGGGTTGCTTTACTGGGGGGAATCTTTATTTTGAATTTATTCTCAATAAAAACGAGTAACGAAACCATTGAGAAAGAATCCACGTAACCGCTTGAAATCAAAGGTGTATCATAAGTTATTTCTTCATCCTCATCTTCCAGGTATTCTTTGGTCACATAATTTAATACAAGATCTTTCATTTCTTCCAGATTCATTTTTTCCATATTTTTAATATTATTAATTGTTTAAGTGATAACAAATGGTTTAATTCAATCATTTTCAAGAGTTGAAATATCACCTATATTTTCACCCCACTCTTTCGCATGAAGCAGCCTCCTCATTATCTTCCCGCTTCTTGTCTTTGGCAGCTTATCCATGTATTCAATTTCCTGAGGCATTGCCAGCGATGATAGTTTTTTCCTGATAAAATTCATTATTTCAAGTTCAAGGTCCTTGCTGGGTATGAATCCGGGTTTCAAAGTAATAAATGCTTTTACCACCTCCATATTTGCTTCATCTGGCTTTGCAACGACAGCTGATTCTCCCACAGCGGGATGTTCCAGGAGAGCCGATTCGACTTCAAAGGGACTAACCAGATGACCCCCTGTGTTGATAATGTCATCGTCCCTTCCTATAAACCAAAAGTATCCATCATTATCAATGCTTGCCTTGTCCCCTGAAAGATACCATCCATTAACAAACTTCTCCCGGTATTTTTCATCATTATTCAAATAGGTTCTCATCATGGCCGGCCACCCGGGCTTAAATGCAATAAGACCAATTTTACCAGATTCTTTTATCGGTTCAAATGTTTTTGGATCCAGCACAACACTAGTTATTCCGGGAAACGGTTTGCCCATTGATCCAGGTTTTACCTTCATTCCTGGGAAATTTGTGATCATTATTGAACCTGTTTCTGTCTGCCAGAAAGTATCAAGAAATGGTTTGCCAAAAATTCTTTCAGACCAGATAACAGCCTCTGAGTTTAAAGGCTCTCCAACACTTGCAAGATGACGTAACCCTGAAAGATCAAAATTTTTAATTATATCTTCACCTGCTTTCATCAAAGACCTGATAGCAGTTGGCGCCGAATACCACATTGAAACCTTATACTTTTCAATGAATTTGTACCAGGTTTGTGCAGAGAAACCGGCATCCAGTATACATAATGTAATTCCCAGACTCCATGGACCTATTATCCCATAAGAAGTACCTGTTACCCATCCGGGATCAGCTGTACACCAGTAAATATCATTATCCTGAAGGTCAAGCACCCACTTGGTGGTAAGATACTGTGAAATAAGTGAATAATGAACATGTTGTACTCCCTTTGGTTGTCCCGTGGTTCCAGAAGTATAATGCAAAACTGATGGTGATTCAGCTTTTGTAGGGAATATGTTCATATTTTCAACTGCAGGAGTCTCTTCAAGACTGAAAGCTATCTCGTTATTCTCAAGATCTTTTGTCTTAAGATGATCAACGATGATAATAAATTCAAGGTATGGAAGTCTGCTCCGGATTTTTCTGACTTTGGGTAAATGCTTTCTTTGTGTTATTATGGCACGGGTTTGTGCATTTTCCAGTCTGACAAAGAGTGATTCATCTCCAAATGCAGAGAATAATGGTTGTACAACAGCTCCAATCTTTAGGATTCCAAGAAACGAAAAATATAATTCCGGTATCCTGTCCATAAAAAGACAAATTCTATCTTCATTCTTCAACCCAAGATTGGTAAGGAATGTCCCAATAGTATTGCCTGCCAGACGGATATCGTTGAAAGTATATTTTTTTTCAACGCCACCAAAACCCTCATAATAAAGTGCTGGTTTATCAGATTTCCCCATCATACAAATCCGGTCCGAGCAGTACCAACCTATATTTATTATATCACCTTGCTTGTATCCAAGTTCCTTTTCAGAAACAGACCAATCAAAACTTTTCAGCCGTTCTTCGTATGAACCAATATTTGACATATAAAAAATATACCTAACCAGTTAGATCAGCAGCTAAGATAAACTTTTTTAAGTTATTCTTTTAAATATATCTTCGTATCCTCTTTTTTTATTTAATTCAATATTTTTGGATGATAAATCAGTATTCTATTATTCATCAAAAATAGAATTTTTGGTTAATATTTGTACCCCATTTGTAACTCAATGTTGTAATACATTGATATTAAATGCATGTTTTCTTCTGGTATGTAGGAAGCACGAGCGACTCAATGGCTCAATGGCACAGTGGCGCAACGGTAGAATAAGAGAGGAGGATCGCCACGTCCTCTTTCGTCGGTCTGCAATGACAGTACAGGTAAGGTAATATTGGAAGGGAGTTGAGGGTTGCTTCGCTTCGCTCGCAATGACATTCCCAATTATCGGATTTCGCGATGGGAGTTAAAATGAAGCAGATAAAGTCGACGGTCATTGCGAGGAGTGAAGCGACGAAGCAATCCGATGATCGCTATTTAGAAGCCTGATTAACCTGATACCTTACTGTTTTACCAGTATTAATTGCATACTCAATTTCACTCCTGGTTGAAGCGCCGATATATCCGCCTGGGTTTATGACAAAAATTTCATCTGCGAGATCGATCTTTCTTTTATGCATATCATCAAGCATCATCTTAGTTTTTTCCAGCCAGACCTCTTCGTCACCTGTGTGACCAAACAGACCAACACTGATAACAATATTACCTTCGAGGGTCAGTCTTTTCTGTTCTGCAATAAACTCAGCTTTGAATTTTGTGCTTCCGCAAAGGGTGATGATTTTATATTTGCCAATCATAGTCCCAAAACTAACTAAAGATTTCGGATATCGTATTTTTGATTTCGGAATAAAAAATCCCCAATCCGCTATCTCTAATCTCTCAAAAAAACAGACCCGGAACAAAAAACTGCCCGGGTCTTGTTATTATCTATAGACCAAAACTTCAAACCATTTTATGCGTATTCCTTAAGAATATTCTTAACATCGTCGGGAGCAACCCTGCCATAGGTTTTATCACCGACCAGCACTACCGGAGCGAGACCACATGCACCAACGCATCTCAGTGTGGATAATGAAAACTTATTATCTGGTGTCGATTCTCCAACCTGAATTGCAAGCTCTTTCTTGAATTCATCAAGGACTTTTTCAGCGCCTCTGACATAACATGCCGTTCCAAGGCAAATACTTATCGGATGTTTACCTTTTGGAGTCATTGTGAAAAATGAGTAAAATGTAACTACTCCATAGATCTTGGCTACCGGCATGTTGAGGCCATCAGAAACGACCTCCTGAACTTCTGCGGGAAGATATCCAAAATGTTCCTGGCATGTATGAAGAACATTTATAAGTTCCTGG
>OCZT010002590.1_pt1 | contig 18626 bp, 15 predicted proteins | sample 1539031 | NCBI WGS metagenome assembly OCZT01 (sample SAMEA3539308, study PRJEB22396) | soil metagenome | biome: tundra; feature: field; material: soil | place: USA | collected 2010-05 | depth 0.15 m | reverse complement strand
GCGTTGAGCTGCGGATTCACGGCATCGATGCGATCGAGATATGCGCGGACGGCGACCGCGCTCGAGATCTTGCCGGTACGAATCGCGGCAGCGAGATCTACGAGCGAGAGGGAGCGTGGATCGTCGGCGGCCGGGGAGTTCATGACGGAATCGCTCATGGTGACCTGGGAATCGAGTCTGATGAATGGCGCGCCCACGGCGGCCGCACCGCTCGCCGCGAGGAAGGCCCGGCGCGAGAGCGAGGAATCGTTCGAGTCGTGTTCGGTTGCCATCCGCGCAATTTGGTCGCTCCGGCCGTTCTCTGATAGCTGTCAGTCGACCGCTGTCAGGTGACAGCGTTCAGTCCGAACCTCCTTCGCGCGCCAATTTCGCGACCCGCTCGAACAGCTTCGTGAACATCGCCTCCGTCAGCTTTCCCGTATTCGTGTTCTGATTCGACGGATGGTACGACGCCACGAGCATCCGTCCGTCGGGCGTCTCGTACTCAGCGCCGTGCCCGAACGCGTACGCCTTCTTGCTCTCGATCATGCCTGTACGCCTCAGATGATTGAGATACGCATCGAACCCGATGCGGCCGAGCGCGACGACGACGCGAACGTTGGGGAGGCACGCGAGTTCGCGATCGAGAAATGGGGCGCAGTTCGAGAGTTCCTTCGGCGTCGGCTTGTTCTGCGGCGGCGCGCAGCGCCCGGCGGCGGTGATGTAGGCGTCCGTGAGCACGAGCCCGTCACCCCGGTGAGTCCCGTTCGGCTGCGATGCGAAGCCCGTGCGATGCAGCACCGGATACATGAAGTTCCCTGACGAATCACCCGTGAACATGCGCCCGGTGCGATTGGAGCCGTGCGCGCCCGGCGCGAGCCCGAGGATGAACACGCGGGCGTTCGGGTCGCCGAATCCCGGAACCGGCCTGCCCCAGTATTCGGCGTCGCGGTACGCACGGCGCTTGTCGCGCGCGACCTGCTCGCGCCACGCGACGAGTCGCGGGCAGCGATGACACGCGGTGACGTCGCGATTCAGTTTCGCGAGCGCGATCGGCAGCTTCACTTTCTTCGGAGCCATGGCGAACTCGTAATATGCCGCAAGAACGGCCTGCGCGAAGCCGGCAACGCTCGCCGCAACTTGTGTGACTGACGATGCAGAACATCAACGGCAGAAGACATCAATGATCCGCACTCGCTCCGCGGCGGGCCGGTGTTCTTTCGCAAGCGCATGTACCCGACCGCTATACAGGCGACATTCCCCGGCGTGAACGGCGTCAACACGATCGTCATCGGCCAAGCCGAACTCACCGCGGACAAGACCTCCACGCGATGGGTACTCACCGTCCTCCACGAACACTTTCATCAGCTCGTGTATTCGCAGCCTGGATACTGCGCCGACGTCGAGAAGCTCGGCCTTGCCCACGGCGACAAGACGGGCATGTGGATGCTCAACTATCCGTTCCCGTACGATTCGGCGCGCGTGCAGGAGAAGTTCACGGCGATGACGCACGCGCTGCTCGATGCGCTCGCGCAAACAGATCAGCCCGCGCTCGAGAAGAAAGTCGCCGCGAAGGGGTACGTGCCGTCGGCGGAATTCAGCGCGCTCCCCTATTTCGCGGGATACGGCAGCGTGGCCTCGGCGGCCCGCGCGAAAATCCTGAGCGACCTCGGCTCGCTCTCCCTCGCGAAATCCCGGCGCGAGGTGGTGTATTCGGTCGGCGCCGCCGAGGCGCTGCTGCTGGACCGCACGAAGCCGGAGTGGAAGCGGGACTTTCTCACACACCGCTTCCGACTCCCCGACCCGCGCTGATCACTTCATCGGGGGAGCGGCTACCTCTCCCACCGATCTCTTGCTCATCAATGGCGCCTGGGGGTGACCGACCGGATAACGCTCGTCGGCTTCGCCGGCCGCACGAACGGCACCGCTGCGATCTACAATGGCGCCCCAGGTCCGTGGGCGTCTCGAGGCCATGCGACGGGATTGCGCCACGGTAAAGCGACCGTGACGCTTGACGGCGCTCCCGAGTGCACAACACTATTTCACTAACTTCTGCAGGAGTGACCTCGTGCCACGGAAGACGCTCTGCATGTTGGTGCTCCTTGCCTCAGCCGCGTGCGCGAGCGGCGGGCCTGCTCCGGCTTCGGCGGCGGCTGGCGCGCCCTCGTCCACTCGCCGCGACCCGAACGTGATCTCGCGCGACGAGCTCGCCGATCCCGCCCTGAGTACGCTGAGCGTGTTCGAAGTCATTCAGCATCTGCGTCCCAATTTTCTTGTGACCCGCGGAGCGCAGACTATCACGAACGGGCTTAGCAACACCGCGTCCGGACTCGTCCACGCAGCGATCGACGACGGCGGGGTGCTGGAGCTGGACGAGCTGAACCGGCTTCGGGTGAACGAGGTCGTCGACATCCGGTTGCTCGGCCCCGCCGCGGCGATGCAGCGGTTCGGCAGCACGGCGAATCAGGGGTCGGTCATCGTGGTGCGCACGATGCAGCCGCTTCGCCTGCCCCCCGCCCGTAGCTCGCGTTGACACGTGTGGGATCGGGCCACATGTGTGCCGTCCTATTGCATCTACGTAATAATACGTAGATTGGTCCAAGTAAATCGATCCTTGTGTGCTATTGGCCACTCCAAATGGAGAGAGGTTCGAATCATGTCAAATGGCTTTGTTCGCGTGTTGATTTCGGCCACGGTGGCCCTCACGCTCGTCGCCGGGAAGGCATCCGTCGCGATGGCGCAGCGGGCAACCGTGATTACCGGCCGCATCGTCAGCGAAACGGGGGCGCCGATCGAAGACGCCACCATCACGCTCGCCGCGACAAAAGCCAGCACGCTTTCCAGGGCTGACGGCAGCTACTCGCTGTCGGCCGCCGCAGCGAACACCGGAACGTCGCAACTCACGGCGCGCCGCATCGGCTTCGCGATGCAGCAGAAGGATGTGACGCTCTCCGGCGGACCCGTCCGGATCGACTTCACCCTCGTTGCGCGGCAAACGGTGCTCACCGGCATTACGGTGACGGCGCTCGGCATTCTCGCCGAGAAGACCACCGTCGGCACGTCGCAACAGACCCTGTCGGGCGAGAATCTCACGCGCACGCAAACCCCAAGCGTCATCAGTGCGATGTCGGGGAACCTGAGCGGCGTGCAGATCGACCAGACCGGCAACATGGGCGGTTCGTCGCGCATCGTGATTCGCGGCGCCGGCTCGATCCTGGGCGAGAACCAGCCGTTGTTCATCGTGGACGGCGTTCCGTATTCCAACGCCAGCTTCTCCACGGCATCTGCCAGCGGTGGTCGTGACTACGGCACGGCGGCCGCGGACATCAACCCTGACGACATTGCCTCGCTGACGGTGCTCAAGGGCCCGAACGCCGCAGCGCTTTATGGCTCGCGCGCCGCGAACGGCGCTGTGGTGATCACGACGAAGAGCGGGTTGGGCGGTCCCGAGGGCACGCGGATGACCTTCACCACGCGCATGTCAACGGACATGCCCTCGGTGATGCCGAAATACCAGAACCAGTACGGCCAGGGATTCGGCGGGGCCTTTCAGTACGTCGACGGCGCCGGAGGCGGCACAAACGATGGCGCCGACGAGTCGTGGGGACCGAAGCTCGACGGCCGGCTCATCGATCAGTTCTTCGGCAAGGCGCAGCCATGGGTGGCACACCCGAACAACGTCGCGGGCTATTTCCAGAGCGGCAGTACGGTGTCCAACACCGTGAATGTTTCGACCGCGGGAAAAGGAATGGGCTCCCGGTTCTCGCTGACCAAGGACAATGTGCGTGGGCTCGTGCCGAACTCGTCGCTGTCGAAGTTGGCGGGCTCGGTTTCGGCCAGCGCGATGGTCAATTCCAAGTTCACCATCGCGGGTTCGCTGCAGTACGTGCAAAACAACGGACAGAACCGCGTGGAAAACGGTTACACGGAAGGCAATCCCTTCATGACGTTCACTTGGTTCGGCCGCCAGGTGGATGTCGTCGGATTGCTCAAGAATCACTACTTCAACACCAACAGTCCGTATGGTTTCCCCGACGGCAGCCTTTTCAACTGGAACGACAACTATCACCGGAATCCGTACTGGCAGCAGTTCGACAACCCCGCGCCGGACTCGCGCGAGCGGGTAACGGGGCAGATCAATGGCACCTATGTATTCGCCGATTGGCTGTCCGGAGTCGTAAGAGGCGGCGGTGACTCGTACCGGTTTACGCGGCAAGAGCAGTTCGCCGCCGGCAACATCGACCGCACCGATCCTTCCTTCAACGGCGGATTCAGCTCGGCGGATTCGCGGGCGAGAGAGACGAACTTCGAAGGCATCCTCACAGCCCACAAGGCGGTCGGCCGGTTCGACCTCACGGGAAACGCCGGCGGGAACATCCGGCGCAACGACGGCTACGCTTCGTCGTTTGGAACCTCCGGCATCCTCGTGCCGGGGATCTACAACCTCTCGAACGCCGGTATCGCGCCGACGTTCACCAACAGGGAAGTGCACTCGGGCGTGAATTCGGCATACGGGTCGGCGGTTGCGACGTTCAATCACTATTGGACCGTCGAGATCACGGGCCGCAATGATTGGTCGTCCACGCTTCCCAAGGCGAACGCGTCGTACTTCTATCCGTCGGTGAACACGTCGCTCGTCTTGTCGGACCTGTTCCCCTCGATGACGAAGTCCGGCGTCCTCTCGTTCCTGAAAATCCGTGGCGGGTTTGCACAAGTGGGGTCCGACGCGAGCGCGTACCTGCTGCAGACGCTGTACAACGGATCGTCGAACAAGTTCAACGGCCTTCCGCTTTACACGCTGAGCGACACCTCGGCGAACGCGGCGCTGAAGCCCGAGCGCACGGAGAGCGCGGAAGGGGGCGTGGAGGCCTCGTTCTTCGACGACCGCATCACGTTCGACGGGACGTACTTCCTGAAGTTGACGCGCAACCAGATTCTGCCGCTCACGATCGCGCCCGCCACCGGATTCGCCGCGACGACCATCAATGCGGGGCAACTCAGTAATCGCGGCTACGAGGCGATGCTCAGGGCGGTTCCGGTGCGGCTCAAGAACGGATTCCAGTGGATGACGTCCGTGAACTGGTCGGCGACCAAGAACAAGGTCGACGCGCTCGCACCCGGACTCAGCACCATCATCATTGCCAGCCAGTGGGGCACGAACATCGAAGCCCGTCAGGGGCAGCCGTACGGCACGCTCTTCGGATACGACGCGGCCCGCGACCCCGCCACGGGTCAGGTCCTGCTCGTCGACGGCCTCCCGCAACGAGCCGCAACCAAGTCGATTCTCGGCAACGTGAATCCCGAATGGACCGGCGGCTGGTCGAACGATATCCGGTACAAGAACTGGTCACTCAGCACGCTGATCGACATCCACCACGGCGGGCAGAACTTCTCCATCGGCAACTGGTGGGGCACCTACTCGGGCGTGCTCAGCAACACACTCGTGGGACGCGAGGTGAATTGGGACCTGCCGGGCTACGTGGCGAAGGGCATTGACGCGGCCACCGGCAAGGCCAACACCGTAGTCAGGACGGCGGAGGACTACAATCACGCCATCTACCCGATCAACTCGATGGGAGTTTTCAGCACCGGATTCGCCAAACTGCGCGAGGTACGTCTCAGCTACGAGGTGCCGCAGCGGATGGCGGCGAGTCTCAAGCTCTCGCAGATGAATGTGGCGCTCGTGGGGCGCAACCTCTACACGTGGACCTCCTTCCCGAACTACGATCCCGAGAACTCGGCGAACGCCGGCAACGGCGGCCAGGGCTTCGACATGGGGGCGCTACCCACGATGCGCTCCTACGGCCTCAACATCTCCATCACTCCGTGACCGGAAACCGGGAGAACTCACTCATGAAAATCACTCGACTCTCGGCCGCGCTAGTCACGATCGTCTCACTGACGACGACGGCCTGCAGCAACGACCTCACCGGGATGAACGCAAACCCGAACAGCCCGACTACGGCTCCAGCCACCTCGTTGTTCAGCCGCGCAACGGAGACCACGGTTGGACGGTTCAACGGTTCGTTCAATACGCTGTCCATGACCTCGCTCTTCGCGCAGCATATCGCACAAGTGCAGTACGTGGACGAAGATCGTGGTCACATTCGCGCGACCACTATCGACGGGCTCTACACGGGTCTCTACACCGGCGAACTCGAGGACTACGACAAGGTGAGGGTCATCGGGCAGACGGCGAAGACGCCGAACGTCTGGGGACCCGCGCTGGTGATGCAGTCGTGGATCTTCCAGAACATGACCGACCTGTGGGGCGACATTCCCTACTCCGAGGCGCTCAAGGGAGACATCGGCGGGTCGCTCACGCCGAAGTACGACGCGCAGAAGGACATCTACTACGGGGTGCTTGCATCGCTCACTACCGCCTCGACCGGCATGAAAGGGGCCACCGACGCCGGGCTCGGGAGCGCCGACCTCATCTTCCAGGGCGATAACACCAAGTGGCAGCGGTTTGCCAATTCGCTCCGCGCCCGCATGGCGTTGCGCATGTCCAAGGCCGACCCGGCCAAGGCCGCTACGGAGCTCTCAGCGGCGTTCGCCGCAGGTGTGATGACCTCCAACAGCGACAACGCCCAGATGGCGTGGCCGGGCGACGGGGTGTTCGACAATCCGTGGGCGGCCAACTTCGCCACCCGCGACGACCATCGCATGTCGAAAACACTGCTCGACACGATGAACGCATTGCATGATCCGCGCGTGCCCGTGTACGCTCAGCCCACGAAGGCGGATCCCACGAGATACACCGGACTGCAGAACGGGATGACGAACCCGTACTCGGATTCGGCGACGACCACGTCGCGCCCCGGGGCGATCTTCTATCCGGGCGCCACGTCGTACGGCACCTTCGGCACGGCCGCCGGCAAGAAGACGCCATCGAACCTGATGAACTACGCGGAAGTGGCGTTCATTCAGGCCGAGGCGGCCGAACGGGGACTCGGCGGACTGACCGGCGCGGCGGCGTATTACAACGCCGCAGTGACCGCTTCGATTCAGCAGTGGGGCGGATCAGCCGCCGACGCTGCGACCTACCTTGCGCAGCCGGGCGTCGCGTACGTGGGTGGCGCCGCCGGCCTCAATCAGATCGGCGTGCAGAAGTGGATCGCCCTCTTTACGCAGGGGTCCGAAGCGTGGAGCGAGTGGCGCCGCACCGGTAATCCGGCGACCATCAAGATGGGTCCGAACGCGTATTCGGATGTGCAGACGGTATGGCGCCGGCTCCCGTATGCCAGCAACGAACTGTCGGTCAACGCCGCCAGTCTCGCGGCCGCCATCGCCCGTCAGGGACCGGATAACTACGCGACGCGGATCTGGTGGGATAAGCCGTAGCACACTTTTCGAAGCAGGTACGAGGAGCGGGGCATTCCGGATCGACGGGGTGCCCCGCTGTGCGTCGCCTGCACAACCCATGGCGCTGGTCTGAATCGGAATGTTACAAACAGCCGGGATCGCGCCAAGTGAGTGGCGTGGCGCTTGGCGCGACCGTGCTACGTAGATTTCGCATGGATCACATTCCCCGAGAGGATCAGACCCATGCTGTTTGTGCCGCGGCTGGTTCTCACCGTCGCGACGGCGACCGCCATGCTCACGCCGCGCATCGCCACTGAGTCGCGACGCTGGAACATCACCGGCCACGAGGTCATCGCGGCAATTGCGTGGAACCATCTGACGCCGGCCGCGCGCACGAAGGTGGTCGCGCTGCTGCGACGCGGTCCGCCCGAAGCTCACTTGGGCGACCTCGAGCCAACGTCGGGTATGCCAGACGAGCGCGCGCGCCAGTTGTTCATCGCGGCATCGACGTGGAGCGACGTGATCCGCAATCGCGCCATCGCGCAGCACGCCTACGACCGCAGCAACTGGCACTATGCCGACTACTTCTGGAAGGAGAAGGACGGCAAGATCGAGTCGTTGCCCGGGATGGGGCCCGGCGCCGAGAATGCCGTCGAACGCATCGGCGCGATGCGGGCCGTCCTTGCCGCGCCGGGAGCTGACTCGTCGCGCGCGATCGCGCTGGCATGGATCGAGCACCTCGTGGGTGACATCCATCAGCCGCTACATGCCAGTGCACGCGTGACCCCGGATCTTCCCAAGGGAGACCGTGGCGGCAACGACTTCAGGCTTGGCGGCAATCCAAACAGCCTGCATGCGTACTGGGACAGCATTCTCGACATCGTCGAACCCCCTGCCGGCTACCTGGGAGCCAGCGTGGACCGCTGGGCGAACATCATCGAGCAGCGGCTCCCCATGTCGTCGTTCACAGCGGCAGAACTCGACGCCGGCGTTGACGTGTGGGCGAGGGAAAGCGTCGAGATTGCGCAGCGCGTGCTTTACCCACCGACGCTCGCCGAGCACGCGGTGCCGGGCGCGGACTATAAGAGGACCGCGGACGCCGTTGCCGAAAAGCGAATCGCGCTTGCCGGGTACCGGCTGGCAGCGGTGTTGAACAAGATCATCAAGTAGGGAGCGACGCCGGCGTGAGGTGAACTAGGCCAGTATCCAACCCATTGCCACCTTGAATCTTACCCTCGACCGGATTAGCTTACTAAGCTCGTCCAAATCCATGTTGAGGTCCAAAATGAAGCCCGAAATCCATCCCGTTTACGCCCTGGCGAAGGTCAGCTGCGCGTGCGGAAATACGTTCCAGACCCGCAGCACACAGTCTGAGATCCGCCTCGATATCTGCGCCGCCTGCCATCCGTTCTTTACCGGCAAGCAGAAGCTGATCGACACCGCCGGCCGCGTGGAGCGCTTCCGCCAGAAGTACTCCAAGCCGCAGCCGGCAAGCGCCTGAGCCTCCGGGATCTCCTCGCCGACGCGGTCTCCCGCGCGGCGGAAGTCGAGCGGGAGCTGCTCGACCCGAAGACGCTCCGCGATTCCAGGTTGATGGCGTCGCTCGGGCGCGAGCACCAGCGGCTCGTGCAGGTCGTCGAGAAGGCTGCAGCGCTTCACAAATACGATGACGAGCTCGCGGAAGTCCGCGAGCTCGTCGGCGTTGACGACCCCGAAATGGCTGCCGAGGCCCAGGCCGAACTCGGCCGCCTGTCGGCCGCCGTCGGCAAGCTGGAAGAAGAACTCAAACCGCTGCTCCTCCCGCACGATCCGCTCGACGATCGCAACTGCATCGTCGAAATCCGCGCGGGCACCGGCGGCGACGAGGCCGCGCTCTTCGCCGGCGAACTCTTCCGCATGTACACGCGCTACATCGAGCGCAAAGGGTGGAAGACGGAGCTCCTCTCGCTTGCCGATGCAACGCTCGGCGGCGTGAAGGAAGCGATTTTCAAGATCGAGGGCCCGGGCGCGTTCGGCGAGATGCGCGGCGAGAGCGGCGTGCATCGCGTGCAGCGCGTGCCGGCCACCGAAGCGCAGGGGCGCATTCACACGTCGGCCGCCACGGTCGCGGTGCTCCCCGAAGCCGAGGAGATCGATCTCAAGATCGAGGACAAGGACCTGCGCATCGATGTCTTCCGCTCGAGCGGCCCCGGCGGACAGAGCGTGAACACCACCGATTCGGCCGTGCGCATCACGCACCTCCCGTCGGGGCTCGTCGTCAGCCAGCAGGACCAGAAGAGCCAGCTTCAGAACAAGCTGAAGGGGATGCAGGTTCTTCGCGCCCGATTGCTCGACATGAAGGTGGCGGCGCAGGAAGCCGAGCGATCGAGACTTCGCAAATCACAGGTGAGCACCGGCGACCGGTCCGCGAAGATCCGCACGTACAACTTTCCGCAGAACCGCGTGACCGATCATCGCATCAACTACACGTCGCACGATCTGGCGGCCGTCCTGAACGGTGACCTCAGCAAGCTCATCGAGGCGTTCCAGCTCGCGTCGGTCGAAGAGCAGCTGTCGGGTGGCAACGGGTGAGACGGCAGACGGCGGACGGCGGACTGCAGCTTGGACGACAGAGGGCGGACGGCAACGCACGTCGTTCTGTCTGCCGTCTGCCGTCTGCAATCCCAACTGCCGTCCGCCGTCCGCCGTCCGCCGTCTGAAGAATGCTTCTCGGCGCCCTGTTCGATGAGCTCGCCGTGCTTCTCGCGGGTGCCGGAGTCCCTCCCGCCCGCTCGGACGCCCGCGACCTGATCGCCGCGATCCTCGACAAACCGAAATTCTGGCCCACCGCCAACCAGTCGCTCGAGCTCGATCGTGCGACCGAAGAGGCGATCAGAAAAGCCGGCGCCAGGATGGTCCGCGGCATGCCCATGCAGTACGCCGTCGGCCGCGCGGCCTTCCGGCATCTCGAACTGAACGTCGACCAGCGGGTGCTGATTCCGCGACCTGAAACCGAAATGCTGGTCGAACTCGTCCTGGGATTGGCGGGCCAGGGCGGCACCGCGGTGGACGTCGGAACGGGCTCGGGTGCGATTGCGCTCGCCCTCGCGGCGGAAGGGAGGTTCGACAAGGTCATCGCCACGGACATCTCCGAGGACGCCCTCGAGGTCGCCCGGAGCAATCTCGGGGCGATTCCGCCTGAAAAACGGACACTGATCGACTTCAGGCTGGGAAACCTGCTGGAACCGGTCGCTGGAGAGCTGGCACGGGCGATAGTTTCGAACCCGCCGTATATTTCCCCGGCGGAGAGGGGCGACCTCCCAGCTGGTGTGCGCGATTGGGAGCCCCCACTCGCCCTCTTCAGCGCAGAAGACGGCATGGCGGCGATTCGCGGCATCGTGCGCGAGGCAGCGGCCCTGCTGGAGCCCGGCGGTTTGCTGGCGGTCGAAATCGACTCCCGCCGAGCGGGGCACGCGCGAGAATGCGCGGAAACCGACTCGCGATTCCGCGATGTCGAAATACGAACGGATCTCACGGGCCGCGAGCGGTTTCTCGTAGCCAGACGAAAGGAGCGGTGATGCTGAACGAACGCGCGGTGGAGCTGGGTCGCCTCATCGGCCAGAGCACGGAGTATCAGGCCGTGAAGCGCGCGAATGCGGCGCTGAACGAGGACTCGAAGGCGATGGCGCTCCTGCAGAAGATGGAGGGCCTGCGCACGGCCGCGCAGCAGATGATCGAGCGCGGCGAACAGCCGACCGCGGAAATGGAGCAGGAACTCGACGTCCTTCTCAGCGAAGTCCAGACGAATCCCACGTACCAGCGCGTGATCGTCACGAACGAGAACTTCGACAAGGTGATGGTGCAGGTGAACCAATGGATTCTCGACGGCATGCGGAAGGGCGCCGCGAGTCCCATCATCACGCTTGGATGAGCGACAAGAAGCGCGGGCGGCTGATCGTCTTCGAAGGCGTCGAGGGTGCCGGCAAGAGCACCCAGCTCGAGCGCCTCGGCGGGCATCTCGCGCGCGCCGGCGTCTCGCATCGCGAGTTTCGCGAGCCCGGCGGCACTGCCCTCGGCGACTCGATCCGGCAGCTGTTGCTGGATCCGCTTTCAACGGTCTCGGCGCGCGCCGAGGCGCTCCTGTTCATGGCATCGCGCGCCGAACTCGTCTCTCGTGAACTGCGGCCCGCGCTCGAGTCGGGAACGATCGTCCTCCTCGACCGGTTCTTCCTCTCCACATACGCGTACCAGATTGCCGGCCGCGGTCTCGCGGAGAGCGACGTGCGGTCGGCGAATACGATGGCCACGGACGGGCTGGTGCCGGATCTCACGCTGCTGCTCACGCTGAGCGCCGACGTCGGCCTCGAACGGGCCGAGCGGCGCAGCGCGACGGATCGCATCGAACGATCCGGGCGCGAGTTCCACGCGCGCGTGGAGGCGGCGTTCGCCGAATTCTCGACGCGCGAGTGGCAGGGCACGCACGAGGAGTGCGGCCCGATCGTCGCCCTCGACGCGAGCGGCGCTCCGGAGGCCGTCGAGGCGCTGGTGCTCGACGTCGTGACGTCGCGATTCCGCGAATTGCGCACGGCGCTGGGAGCGGCCGCGTGACGCGCGCCCGGGCTGTTGCGGTCACCTCCGTCCTGGCCGGGGCCGTGATCCTCGGCGGATGGTTCATGCAGCGCGGGCTCGCGACGCGCGGCGCGCGCGGCAAGCCGATGAGCGAGGCCGAGGGCGCGAAGCTGTTCGACGCGGTGCTGCGGCGCGTGGAGGACAGCTGGGTGGACTCCGCGACCTCGGAGGAGCTGTACCAGCGCGCCACGACCGGGCTGGTGCAGCAGCTCGGCGATCCGAACACGGCCTTCCTCTCGCCCGACCGCCTGCGCCGGCTGCGCGAGGTGGTAAGCGGCAGCTATCGCGGCGTCGGGATGTCGGTGGACACGCGCGACGGATGGATCACCGTGCTCGCGCCGCGGCCGGGCTCGCCCTCCGAGCGCGCCGGCATTCGCGCCGGCGACCGCCTGATCGAGCTCGATGGCCAGGCCATGAAGAGCTGGACGGTGGAGGAGGCGCGCAACGCGCTCCGCGGTCCGCTGGGGAGCACGGTGAAGCTCGTGATCGAGAGGGGCGGCGCGAGAATTCCGCTCACGCTCGAGCGCAGCGACATCCATGTGCGCTCGGTGCAGCGCATCACGATTCTCGACGACCACGCGGGATATGTGGCGATCGCGTCGTTCACGGATTCGACGAACCTCGAAGTCGCCGCCACGGTCGATTCGCTCGTGCACGCGGGGGCGACGTCGCTCACCATCGACTTGCGCAACAATCCGGGCGGCCTGCTCGCGCAGGGTGTCGCGGTCGCCGAACTCTTCCTGGATCCGGGACAAAAGGTCGTCTCGACCAAAGGACGCGTCCCGACCGCGAACGCGGCGTACAAGGCGACGAGCCCGCAACGCTGGCCGAACCTCCCGATCGTCGTCCTGGTGAACGGCGGTACCGCCAGTGCCGCCGAGATCGTCGCGGGCGCGTTGCAGGACCACGATCGCGCCATCGTGATCGGGCGACCGTCGTACGGGAAGGGGAGCGCCCAAGCGGTGATCGGGCTCTCCAATGGGTCCGCACTCAAGCTCACGGACGCCCTGTGGTACACTCCGGCGGGGCGAAGCATAGATCGCGCCCACCCCAACCGCGCGCCGGGAACGGCACCCACGGACACCACGCGGCCGCGCTACAAGACCGACAGGGGTCGCGTCGTGGTGGGCGGCGGCGGCATCGTGCCGGACCTCGTGCTTGGCGACAGCGCGGTGCCGCCCGCCGAGCGTGCGTGGGTGGCGGCCATCGGCTCGCGCGTGCTGATCTTCCGCGACGCGCTCTCGACGTATGCGGCGAAGGTCGTGCGCTCGGGCGTCGTGAAGGATCCGGACTTCAAGGTGACGGCCGAGATGCGCGATGGATTCTGGCGCGAGATGAATGCCAAGAAACTGACGGTGCCGCGCGACATCTTCGACGACGCCCGCGACGCCATCGATCGCGTGGTCGGCGCCGAGATCGCGCAGCAGGCGTTCGGCGTGGTCGGTGCGCAGCGGCGCGCCGTGCATCTCGACCCGGTGGTCGCGCGGGCGGTGCGGCTGCTCCAGGGCGTGAAGGCGCCGGCGGCGCTGTTCGATCGTGTCGCCGCGGCGAACGCGGCGCAGAAGCCACTCGCCAAGCGGTGAGGGCCTAGGGCTTCTTTCCCATGAGCGAGCCCGAGTCGAGGACCTTCACTCCGGGCGGCACGATGAAGACGAGCGCGTCGGCGGGCAGGTCGACATCGGTGTGCACCGACGTGAAACGCACCCGACGCACGAGCCCGCTCTGCTCGACGGTCTCGAGCTGCCAGATCAGCGCGTCGGACTTTCCGATCCACAATGTGGCGCGCGTGAACGGCATGTCCGCCTTCTTCGGCGAGAGCGCGTACACCGTGGTCGCGTGCGCATCGACCGGCTCGTCGCGCATGCGCATGGCGACGTAGTCGGCCTTCGGCGCCGAGAGCAACTCCGCCAGTACGTCGAGACCCGCGCCGGCCTGGCTCGGCATTTTGATCACCTGGCCCCTGGCGGTGCTCGGCAGGTAGAGCCAGAGCGACGTGCCGTCGTTCACGATCGCGTCGCCGTTGGGCTCGGTGAAGCGGAGGGCGAATCGCGTGGTTCCGGCCTGGAAGTATTCGCCGCGCGCCGAGTGCACGGTTCCCGTCGCGGGGCTCGTGAGCGTCTGCTCGAACGTGGCCCGTACCGTGTGCGCCGCGCGATACTGGCGGGCGGCGCGATCGACGAGTGTGTTGGTGGTGTCCTGGGCTGCGAGTCCCGATGCGAATGCGACGAGGAGCAGGATGTTCAGCCTCACGCCACTCCTGCAACGACACCGGCGATCTGCCGGTCGACGGCCTCGGCCACGCGGCGCAGCTGGCGCATCATGTCGCCGAATTGTTCAGGGTTCAGCGACTGGGCGCCGTCGGAGAGTGCGCGGTCGGGCTGCGGATGCACCTCGACGATGATGCCGTCCGCTCCGGCGGCGACGGCGGCGCGTGACATCGGCGTGACGACGGCGCGGCGTCCGGTGCCATGGCTCGGATCCGCGACGATCGGAAGGTGCGAGAGCTGGTGCACGACCGGGATCGCGGTGAGGTCGAAGAGGTTTCGCGACGTCGTGTCGAAACTGCGAAGGCCGCGCTCGCAGAGGATCACGTGCGGGTTGCCCTCGGCGAGTATGTACTCGGCGCTGAGCAGGAGATCCTGTATCGTGGCGGCCATTCCGCGCTTGAGCAGGACCGGCTTCCCGATCTTGCCGACCGTCTTGAGCAGAGAGTAGTTCTGCATGTTGCGCGCGCCGATCTGGATGCAGTCGGCGATCTCGGCGACGAGATGTGCCCCCTCGTCGTCCATCGCCTCCGTGACGACGGCGAGGCCCGTTTCGCGCTTGGCGAGCGCAAGCAACTCGAGTCCCTTGCGTCCGAGTCCCTGGAAGGAGTAGGGCGAGCTGCGCGGCTTGAACGCACCGCCGCGGAGGGCGACGGCACCCGCGGCCTTCACCGCGCGCGCGGATTCGAGAATCTGCTGCTCGGTCTCGACGGAGCACGGGCCGGCGATCACCGGGATCTCCTCGCCGCCGAACGCCACGCCGGGCGCGATCGTGACGATGGTGTTCTCGGGGCGCCACTCGCGCGACACCTGCTTGTACGGATTCGACACATGAATCACACGCGCGACGCCGGGGAGCTCGATGACCAGCGAATCGTCGACGCGCCCGTCGTTGCCGACGAGCCCGACCGCCGTGCGCTGTGCGCCGGGCATCGGGGCGGGTGTGTATCCCATCGCCCGAATTGTTTTGCACACGTGATCGACGTCTTCCTGCGTGGCCTGGTGCGACATCACTACGAGCATCGGAGCGAACCTCGGTAGGGCGGGGGGCAGAACCCTACAAATATAAACGTTTCGACGCGCTAAAACGGTGAGGAGCGACGCGTGAGGGGCGATCTGGCGAAGAGGTACGAGCGACGGGTGAGGGGCGATTTGGCGAAGAGCGACGGGTGAGAAGCGAGGAGACGGTCTCCGCACTCCTCACGCGTCGCTCTTCGCCAGGTCGCCCCTCACCCGTCGCTCCTCGCCGTTCGTACCGTCGCTCCTCGCTACTTTCCCTTGAAGAGCAGTTTCTTCGTCGACGTGATGCCATCCCCCACGAACCGCACGAGATACACGCCGGGCGGCACGGTACGCCCGGTGTCGTCGCGGCCGTCCCACGTGAGCCGGTCATCGCAGCCGCTGTCGCTCCCCACCGCCGCCCGGCCGTAGCGGCCGGGCGGGAAGGTCGGCCCCAGCCCGCGCCCCGGCGTGATTCGCGCGACGTGATTGCCGCGGAGGTCGAGGATGTCGATGCGCACGTTGGACTGGTTCTTGAGGTCGAACCAGATGCAGGTCGTGGACACCCGCGCGTTCGGGAACGGGTCGGGAAAATTCTGGTAGAGCACCGTCGCGATCGGCGAGTTGGCGCTGAGAATCACGAACGTCGAGAAGCTCTGCACGCGGATACTGTCGCCCGTGGACAGCCACGCCGTGACGGTCCAGAGGTACGACGTGTTCGTCTCGAGCGCCGTCTTCGCGTGATACACCGTATCGGTGGCGGGGCCGAACGTCTGCACCGGGAATCCGTCGGACTTCTGCGAGATCACCATGTAGAATTGCCATGGACTCACGGGCGGGTGGGTGGCGACCGCGGTCCAGAGGAACACTGGGAAGATCGTGTCGACCGTGGTGCCGTTCAGCCCGTTCGGTGCGATCAGCGTAAGCCACGCCGACGTCTGCCGCGGTCCCACCGCGTCGGAGATGACGTTCGTGCCGAGCGCGGTGCGGACCTTCACGCGCCACCAGACGCTGATCTTCGGCGGCAGCAGGCGCGGGATGACGATCGAGGCCGAGCTGCCGGAGACCGTCGTGTCTGCCCAGAGCGCGCTGAAGTCCGCCGCGGTCGCGACCTGCAGGTCGATCTGCAGCGGGAGCTCGGTGGGCAGGAAGCCCGACGTGGTCACGGTGAAGGCCGGCGTGCCCTCGGTGATCGGGTTGCCGGCGGGCCCGGTCACGACGGGCCTGCCGGAGGTCTGCGCGCCGGCGGGCTGCGCGGCCAGCATAACGGCCATGGCGAGCGCACACGGCCGCAGCATGGCGCGCGTCAAGCCGGTGTGGACGCCAGCGGCTCCGCTCCGTCGACGGCCGGGCCGCGCATGCGCACGCTCACGAGCGACGACACGCCGGGCTCCTGCATCGTCACGCCGTATACCGCGTCGGCCGCCTCGGTCGTCGTGCGCGGATTGTGCGTGATGACGATGAACTGCGTGTGGGCCTTGAACTGGTTGAGCATCTTCACGAAACGGCCGACGTTGGCGTCGTCGAGCGGCGCGTCCACTTCGTCGAGCAGGCAGAACGGGCTCGGCTTGGTGAGGAAGATGCCGAACAGCAGCGACAGCGCGACGAGGGCGCGCTCGCCGCTGGACAGCAGGTGGATGCGCTGGGTCTTTTTGCCGCGCGGCGACGCGTGGATCTCGATGTCGCAGTCGAGCGGTGCTTCCTCGTTCTCGAGGCGCAAGTCGCAGTCGCCGCCGCCGAAGAGCGTGTTGAAGATGTGCCGGAAGTGGCTGCGCACTTCCTCGAACGTCTTGAGGAACATCTCGCGCGCGGTGACGTCGATCTCCTTGATCGCCTGCTGGAGCGAGACCTGCGCGTTCGCGAGGTCGTTGCGCTGCGACTGCAGGAACTCGAGGCGCTTCGTTTCTTCGTTGTGTTCCTCGATCGCGAGCGGATTCACCGGCCCGAGCGACTCGATGCTCTCGCGCAGGTGGTCGGCTTCGGTCCGCAGCGCGTCGTCATCGGCATCGACCGCGGTGTAGTCGGCGAACAGTTCGTCGAGCGGGCGGCGCCACTCGGTCTCGAGGCGCTCGCGAATCGCGGCGCGCCGGCCGGCGAGTTCGGTATGGCGAAGCTCCGCGTGGTGCAGTTCGTCGCTGAGCGCCGTGGCCTCGTGACGCATGCGGTCGAGCGTGTGCTCGGCGTCCGCGAGCGCCGCATCGGCGGCGCGGACGCCCGCTTCCGCGCCGGCCTGGGCGGCTTCCGCCTCGGTCAGCGAAAGTTGACGGGCGGCGAGCTCGGCCCGCCACGCGTCCATCTGCCGCTCCAGCGCTGCATCGTCTTCGGAGAGCGCGGCGAGCTCTTGCTGAAGTGTCTGAAGCCTCAGCAGGGCATTTGCCTGCTCGCGCTCCAGCCGTTCACGCCGCTCGGATGCCACCTCACGCCGGGCCTGCGCCTGCGCGTGCGTCACCTGGGCGGCGGCACGCGCCTCCCGCGCGGCGTCCTGCCGGCGATCGGCGTCGCTCAAGGTGTCGCGGGCGGCGACGGCGGCACCCTCGGCCTCCGCGAGCGCCGCGGCCTCGCGATCCTGCGTCGCGATCCCCTCGGTGACTCTGGCGGTGAGTTCGTCGCGGCGGCCGGCGAGGCGCTCGGACAAGGCGACCGCGTCGGCGAGCTCGCGCGTCGTGCGGAGGTGCGTGCGCTCGCATTCGGCGCGTGCCTGCGCCGCTACCTGCGAAACTCTATGGGCGCGCGTCGCCGCGTCCGCCGCGGCGCTGGCGGACGCTTCGGCCTGCTCGAGGCTCGCGTGCACGCTCTGCAGCGTGGCGGCCGCCTGCGCGCGCGTCGCGTCCATCGTCGCCGAGGCGGCACGCAGTTCGGAGAGCTCGGCGCGGCGGCGCAGCGGGCCGGCACCAGCCTGCGTACCCGGAAGCCACACGGCTCCGCGCGCATCGACGAAGGCGCTGCCCGAATCTTCCGCGTGCACATGGCCGAGGAGCGCGCCCACCCAGTCGCGCACGGGACCTTCGGTCTGCACGAGCGCCGAGAGCGCGCCGGCATCCGCGCCGCCGCCGTATGGCGACGGCTTCGCGTCGAGCGGGAGGAGCAGCAGCGGGCCCGGATTGGCCTGCGCGTGCCAGCGGCGCACGGCGTCGGCGGCGGCGCGATCGCGAACCACCACGGCGTGCACCGACGGTCCCAGAAAACGTTCGACGAGCAGTGCGGTGGCCGCGTCGGCGCCGATGTAGTCCGAGAGCGGACCGAGCACGGCGCCCGCGCCGAACTGTTCGCGGTCGCGCAGCAGGCGTGCCGCCGCCGGAGCGAGCCCGACGCGCTCGCGCTCGAGCCCCTCGAGTGCGCTCAGCTTGCCGTGCATGCCGGCGTGCTCTTCCTCGATGCGCCGCAATTCCGAACGAGCGGCGGCGTCGCGGTCCCGCCCGTCGTGCGCCGCGTCGTGCGCGGCGGCGAGTGCCGCATCGGCTTCGGCCGCTG
>OCZT010002589.1_pt1 | contig 18626 bp, 16 predicted proteins | sample 1539031 | NCBI WGS metagenome assembly OCZT01 (sample SAMEA3539308, study PRJEB22396) | soil metagenome | biome: tundra; feature: field; material: soil | place: USA | collected 2010-05 | depth 0.15 m | reverse complement strand
GCACGACCAGAGCCACCAACACGAGCGCCGTGATCAGCGCCGTGCTCGCGGCGATGCGCCCACCCAGGCTCACACGCGGGGAACGTCTGTCGGCGGTCGCTCGGCGGGCTGAGCCGGACCGCCGTCCGGGCGTTCGTGTCGTGCTCTGCAGGCTGATGAGGCTCTCCTCCTCCGTTCCCCGAGTCGTCGCCGACCGCGCGTCGTCGGCATCCTTCCAGACTCACCGGCCGGGCGCCAGCAGCAACCGCTCCCAGCAGTCGGAAACCGGGCTCCAGCTCGGCGCGTGACGCGCCAGCAGCGCCGCGCCGGGGTCGCCCAGGAGCCGGCGGTCGCTGCTGGGCGACAGGAAGAGCGGCGGCTCCTGCCGGGGACACCGGTTCAAACTGGCACGGTGCTCGCTACCGATTGCTGCCTGACCAACGGACCGACGCCGCTCAGAGCGAGGCAAGCCAGTGAGTTCCTCCGGACGACGGATGAAAGTCAAGGGGGTTGCGACCAACTTTTCGGCTGATTTCGGACGGTGGATCGGTCGCGGGGGTTGCTCCGAGGGCGGCAGATCGGCTCCTGTGGTGTCGGTTTCGGCTTGGTGACCGCTGGATCGGCGCATATTCGGCTGTTTTGGGCGCGCGTTGTCGCCGCCGGGGTGGCCGGCGGTTGGCGGTCCAGTCGTATGCGGTTGTAGGCTGCGCGTTGGGCGCGAGTCGATGACGTGTCGAAGCGCAGACGTCTGGGGCTTGTGGTCTGCCGCGCGACGTTGCCCTTCGAGGGCCTTGCTATGCGCGCCCCGGTGTCACGCTCGCGCCCACTCCTCCTCTTCGCGGCGCAGTTGCTTGCCAGTCTGAGACCATCCGCACATAGGAGGCCTCGGCCTGCTCGGCGAGCTTGCGTTCGGCGTCGCGCATCGCCTGGTTGGTTGACCATACGCCGGCTGCCTTGCTGTCATAGCGGTGGGCGCCGGCGGTGAGTTCGAGGCGACGGAGCTTCTTGGCGGTCAGCGACGGCTGCTGGTGGGCGTATTGCTCCTCGCGGGTGAGCAGGCACCAGAACAGGCACGCGAGCTTGCGCGCTGAGGCGACGACGGCGATCTGATGACCGCGGCGGACGCGCAGACGCTCGTAGAACGCGTGCAGCGGGCCCGGCTGGCGAACGACGCTGAACGCCGCCTCGACCAGCGCCCAACGCGCTGATGCCGACCCCTGCTTGGAAATCCGCCCGCTGCGCGCCGGCTGGCTACCGGACTGGCGAACCTTCGGGTCAAGGCCGAGATAGGCGGCCAGCTGCCGGGATGTCTTGAACCGGCGGATGTCACCGATCGCCGCCAGGAAGCTCGCCGCGCAGATCACGTTGACGCCCGGCACGCTCATCAGCCGCCTGGCGTCAGAGCACGACAGCATCTGTCGGGCGACCAATCTTTCGACCTCGGCGATCTCCGCGTCGAGAAACTCGACGTGGCGCATGCACCCCTCGACCGTCTCTGCCTCCTCGACTGGCAACTCCAACTGCCGCAGCCATTGGCGGCCCTTGACCCCGAACAGGTCTGAGACCGGCGGGCGGCCCTTCAATCTGCGCATCAAGACCGCATGAACCTCGTTCTTCGAACGCGAGCGTGACCGGACCAGCTGCTCACGACGCGCCAACCGCCGGCGCAACACGCGCGTGAGCTCATCCGGCGTCCACACCGAATCAAGCTCCCCGGCCCACAACAACCTCGCGAGCGTCCTTGAGTCAAGCCGATCGGTCTTCGCCCTGGCCTGCGTGATCCCAGTATCACCCGGTGAGACCACAATCACCTTCGCGACGTGCGGCTCGAGGATTCGCAGAATCTCCCACGCGCTACCAGTCACCTCCAGCGCCACTCTGTCGGTCGCCAAAAGGCTCTCAGCCAGGACCTTCAGCGCCTCCGGGGTGCTCTTGACCCGACCCGCCGAACGGACCTTCCCGTCCTCGCAGATCGCGATCTCGCAGAAGTCCAGGTGCACGTCTAACCCGATCGCTCTTCCGATCACCTTCACGACCATCCTCCTAACGTAGAGACATGAACGGGAGAAGCAGCGGGCAAAACGACACAGACGGATACGTGCTCGCAGCACAATCGGGGCAAGTCGCAGGGGCGGCCACCGAGTAAGCACGGGCTCGAAGCCCATCGTCCAAAACGGCCTGCCCACACTGCGTTCTCCCGTTCTCCCAGAAAGCCCCTGTCCCGATCACCGTAACTACGCGACCCCGACGGGACTTCCTGCAATGTATTTTCATGCCCCGAGCTTCGAAAGCGCCGGTCGCCCGACCGCCCGCTCCTGAATTCCCCTGGCGATGCGGAAGAGGCGTCCGTCAGTGTCGCTTCTGAGCAACAGGGGGCACGGCCCCCAGGTCGGGTCGTATTGCTGCAGTTCGAGGGAGCAGCAGTCTTGGTCGCCCGCCTGCGGGGGAGCGCCGGGCGGCGCTCCCCCCGATATCTCGGCGCGCCGGTCGGTCTAGAGCTCTGGGGTTCAAGGATCGCGGTCGCTTCTGCTTCGCCGTGGCAACGAAGCAGCGCTCGCCGACCTTGATAACGTCCCGCAAAGGACGACAAACCGGCAGCGTCGACTGGCGCCGGTGAGACGATCGCTCGGCGAGGCGAGGCGACAGTCGCCGATTACGGCTCCGCGGAGGACGCTCAAGGCGCATGCCTATGAACCGCGATGTCGCTGTTTGCTCGAGGTCGAATGCCGAGCAATTCGGGCGCCCCTCTGCTTCCGCGCGTGGAAGGGCGATGCGAGATGCCGTCTATCGATTTGACGCTAGCTCTCGGAGCGTGAAGCCACGCCAGGTCTTGAAGTGGGCACCCGACGTGCTCACTCGCGATCTCAAGCTCTGCCTCACGCGACCTATACCCTGCGTCTCGCGCTAGCAGCAGCAGCGTCGACGGCCGCTGAGAGCAGCTCGCCGAGGCGGGTCTTGATGTCGCGGCGTAATTGGTCGAGCATGCTCTTTGCGTCGTTGCGCTTGGGGCGGATGATCCTAGCGACCGCTGGCCACCATGTGTCGCAAACGAGGCGAGACGGATCCCGCCGCGATCGATCGCGGTCGACCCGGGCCCCATCAGGTGTGCCCTGGGCCTTCAGCCTCGCACCCGGACGGGGCACAGCGCGATAGGGGGGATTTATGGGAAGTCCGCCATCGCCTTCGTGAGGATCGGCTATTTGGCGTCGGCTGGCGAGCTAGCGTTTGGCGCGAGACACCTCGGCTCAGCCCGAGGGCAAGCGCGTGGTTCGTCGATCGCTCGCTCCCCCTGTTGGGATCACCGCGGGAACCCAGGGACCTTCGTCGGACAGGCGGAGTGAGGTGTCGCCGACGCCGAGAGCCGTCAGGACGATTGGCACGCCGCGCCGGCAACCAGACGATCACCGCAAGAACCCAAGGAACGCTCACGGGAGCTCGGCGGGATCCGCGCCGAGGGACTGCGCCGGGCTGAGCAGATCTCGGCCCTGGTTCGACGAGGGCCAGCCGGTGACGCCCGCTTCCCTTCGTGACCCCGCCCTCGCCCAGAGCGATTCTCACGCGTGGGTCCGCTTTCGGGGTCTGCGAGCGGTAGTGTCGCACGGTGAGCGCCGGAGAAGACAGCCTTGACGTGGCCGGTTCAGCCGGTCTCTTCTGGGCCAAGACGGGTCCTGGTGAAAGCTTCTTGCCCCTCAACGTGCATTTGCGCGACGCTGGAGCGGTGGCCTCGCGATTGTGGGATCGCGCGCTTACGCCGCGTCAGCGTGGGTGGTACGCGGCCCGTCTGGGTGGTGACGAGGCGTGGGTACGCGCGTGGGTTTCGTTTCTGGCCGAGGCTCACGATGTGGGCAAGGCCAGCCCACCATTTCAGATGCAGGTCCCGGAGCTTGCCGCTCGCCTTCTTGATCCGGTGCTTGCGAAGGACGGAGGCACTGCGAGAAGCTCCGTCACGACGCGGTGAGCGGTGCGATCGTCGTTGATTGGCTTGGAAATAGGGGAATGCGACGACGTGAGGCAGAGCGGATCGTGGCCACCATCTCCGGCCACCACGCCGTGCCCCGACCGAGTAGCGAGGTCAGGCGCGCGTCCCGGCGCGTGCTGCGAGAGGCGAAGGCGTGGGTCCCCGTCCAGCAGCAGATCGTTGACGACTTGGCCCTGGAAACCGGCGTTGGCGCTCTGCCGGAGCTTGACGCGGAGGATGGCGCGGTCCTGGTCGCGGTTGCAGGTCTCGTGAGCATCTCGGACTGGATTGCGTCCGATGCAACACGGTTCCCGGTTACCGATGGGAAGCGACCCGGCTCGAAGCAACTAGCCACGGACGCCGTGCGCGACGCGGCTTGGAGCGTTCCGCTCGTACCCGAAGGCCAGGACTTCCCCGGCTTGTTCGGCCGCAGCCCGCGTGCGACGCAAGCCGCGCTGATCGAGGCTCTTGATGGGCTCGATCTCCCCGCGCTCGTGATCGTCGAGGATCGCACTGGAGCGGGCAAGACCGAGGCTGCGCTCTGGGCTGCGTATCGCGCGCTTACGTGTGGTGCTCGCGGACTGTACGTCGGCATGCCGACCCGTGCGACCGCTGCGCAGCTCCACGGACGCGTCAAACGCTTCGTGACACGGCTGTGGCCGTCGAGCTCGGAGAGCGTGCGGCTGTTGCATGGTGGCGTGCATCTCGACGAGGACGTGCCGTTCCCGTCCGGCGTCGGCATCGATGAGCGGGACGCGCGCGACGTCGAGGCGCAGGCTTGGTTTGCCCAGAGTCGCCGCGGTCTCCTGAGTCCGCTCGCGGTCGGCACGATCGACCAGGCGTTGCTCAGCGTGCTCAATGCTCGGCATTACCCCGTACGCGTTTGGGGTCTTCAGGGCAAGGTCGTGGTGGTCGACGAGGTTCATGCCTACGACACCTACACGGGCCTGCTGCTCGCGCGGCTCGTCAGTTGGCTCGCGGCGCTGGATTGCACTGTGGTGCTTCTGTCGGCGACCCTGCCGGCGTCGCGGCGCGGGGAGTTGGTCGAGGCGTTTCGCTCGGGCTTGGACGCTGCTGTCCCGTCTTGCGCGCTGTCGAAACCGACCGGTTCGCTCGCATATCCGCGGGTCACGTTCGCGACGAGAGGTCAGGTCAAGTCGATCGTTGTGACGGACGACAGACCGGGCAGGAAGATCATCCTCGAAGGCTGCGACGTGGTCGACGATCCCGAGCGCGTCGCTCGCCGAGCGCTATACGAGGCAGGGCACGGCGGATGTGTCGCGGTCGTCTGCAACACGGTTGCGGCCGCGCAGGCGCGCTACCGGGCGCTGCGCGCCGTTGCCGAGCCCCGCGTTGGGTTGGTGCTCCTGCACGCCCGTCTTCGGCCTCTCGAGCGTGAACCGATCGAGCGCCGGCTGCTGGAGTCACTTGGACCGCTGGACGACGCACGCCCAGTGCCGCCTGCGTCCTTGATCGTCGTGGCCACCCAGGTCATCGAGCAGTCGCTGGACCTGGACTTCGACGTGATGCTCTCGGATCTGACTGCTGTCGACTTGTTGATCCAGCGCGCGGGACGGGTCCATCGTCACACGGGTCGACAGCGTCCCGAGCTTCATCAGGCGCCTCGGCTGGTCCTGCTCGACACCCCAGGCGATGCGGTTGATCGTGCTCGTCCTCAGGCTGCCGACGCCGTCTACGTCCCAGCCATCCTTGTTCGAACCCGAGTCGCGTTGCGGGGGCGCGCTGCTATCAGCGAGCCGGATGACCTCGACGCCTTGATCGGGTCGGTGTACGACAGCTCGCCCGACGAGATCACCTCGGACCCACGCGAGCAAGACGTGCTGCGCAAGCTCGACGCGCAAGCCGCCGAGCTAAAGCGTCAGCACGGCGGCTGGGCGGAGCGAGCCGCTGTGGGGCACCCCCGGGCCGAGGAGCCTCCCTGGGAGACGACGTCGGACCCGTTGCAGGATCCAGACGAACCGATGTCCACGGCACGCAACTCGGCCGCGACCCGCTGGTCAGAACGCCCGTCGCTCAACGTCGTCGTACTCCGACCTGACGAGTTGCCGCGCAGCCGGCACCGACCGCGCGGCAACGAAGCGACCGAGTTGCTGTTGCGATCCGTATCGCTCTCCCAACCGAACGTGGTACACCCGATCCTGAGCATGGTGGATCTCTTTCGCCCGCCGGCGTGGCGTGACAACGCTCGCCTACGACATCACTTCTTGATCGAGGTCGATGCTGATGGCCGAGCCATTCCTGTCGCGGCGCCCTCCGGGGACCGCGTCGCCCTGCCGCTGCGGCTCGATCCCCACGAGGGCGTCATCGTGGAGACGGCGTCATGACCTTCAACCTCCTCGACGAGCCGTGGTTGCCTGTGTATGACCTCGACGGCCAGGTGCGCGACGTCTCACTCGAGAACGTCTTTGCGAACGCAACCGCCTTTCGGGATCTGGCGATTGGGTTCGCACCCGAGCGCGTCGCGGTCACGCGCTTTCTCGTCGCGGTGCTTCAGAGCGCGCTGCGCGGCCCAGCCGGCAAATCTGAGCGTATTCGCTGGTTGCAAGACCCCGGCTCGGCCCAAGCAAAGGTGGCGATTTACCTTGAGCGCTGGCGCGGGCGCTTTGATCTCTTCCATCCACTACGGCCGTTCATGCAGAAGCCGATCGGCGACGACGCCTCAGATAAGTCGATCGCGGTGCTCAAGCTCGAGTGGGCATCGGGCAACAACGTCACGTTGTTCGACCATCATCGCGACGATCGCCCCCCGGAGCTCTCGCCGGCGGCGACGGCGCGCGCGCTGCTCACTACGTTGCTCTACCAGCCCCGCGGGGGGGTATCGAAGCCGTTCAACCGAACGGACTCACCTGGCACTAAGCCGATAATCGTCCTTGTCCACGGGACCACGCTGTGGGAGACGCTCGTCGGCAACTGTTCTGACTACCCGGCGCCGGGGCGCGACGTTCCCAGCGACGCTCCGATCTGGGAGCGCGACAACGACCACGAGCCCGACAAGGTGGGCACGGTTCCGTACGGATTGCTCGATCGACTGACATGGCGCTCCCGCGCCGTGCTGGTCCTCCGCGATCCCGACGGCGCGGTACGACGGTGCCGTCTGCACCAGCACTTAAAGCTGCTCGACGACCCGCCGTCGGACCCATATGTTCCAGTTCACCAGACCAAGGAGGGGCCGAAGATCGTTCGGCCCCCTTCGAGCCGACGGCTCTGGCGCGCCGCGGACGCCGTTCTCCACGGATTGTCAGACGAAGGCCACCCGACTGCCATCAGGCAGGCCGTGAGGACGTTCGAGTCCCTGGATCCGCCGCGTCATCCGCAGATGCTCGCCGTCGGCCTGTGGATCGAGCAGGGAAAAGTCGCCGATGCGCAGAGCGCGTTGCTGCCGGTGAGCTCACGCTTGCTCGAAGATCTCGACCTGATAGATCGGGTGACGTGGGCGTTTGAGCAGGCGCACATCGGCGCGAAGGCGATCGGGTCCGCGATCGGCAAGTTCACTCACGCCATGGGTGTCGAGGTGAAGACTCAGGCCGCGGCGCGGTGGCAGGCGCCGTACTGGGCGGCGCTCGGCGGAGACTTCACGGGCTACCTTCATGAATTGTCCAGCACTGTCGAAGTTCCGACAAACTCGAGTCTTGTCTCCCAACAGTGGGTGCGAACGGTCCGCCGGCATGCGTGGGCGGCGTTCGACGCGATCGATTCACAAGACGTGTCGGACCCTCGCCAGGCCCGCGCGCTCGCGCTCGCAGCCGACCGGTTTCGCGCCCAGCTCAGACGCCTGGCACCCCTAACGCCGCAGGCCGCATGACCAGCACGACGTCAAGTCCGGGGATGGCCGCGCGTGATTCGATCGCGGGTCAGCTTCATGCTCGGCTGCACGCGCTTGAGCCACGCGCTGAACGCCACGCGCCGGAGGCGCTGCGGGCGTTCGCCGAGCTTCGACGCGGGGTCGGCCACCGCTTCGGCGATGTGGCAGGGGCCGACGCGGCGCTCCTGGGCCTGATCCATTTCCCACCCGATGAGGACGGGTTGCCTCCCCGGATGACCCCCCAGCTCGGTCGTCTGCTCGACGACGCGCTAATGGTCGCGTCGCTCGCCGCGTTTGGCCGTCCTGCCGTGGCGCCCACGACCAGCGCTTCCGCATCCTCGGGACGCAGATCGTTTGGAACCGACTGTCGACCCCTCCGAGCGACGCGGCCGACGGCTGCCGAGGCGTTGTTTCGGAGCATCCTCGGCGCTGAGCGCGAAGACCTCGACGTGCACCTGCGTAGGGCGATTGTTCTGCTCGGAGGCGACGGCCATTTGCTCGACGTCGCGAGCCTCGTTCGCGATCTCGGCAGATGGGGATATGACGCCAGGCCGGTGCAGAAGCGCTGGGCATACGACTTCTGGGCGCAATCCGGAACCGAATTTGACGATGCGCCGAAGGGAAAGACGTGATCCTCGAGCTCCACGCGATCCAGAGCTTCGCCCCGGCCAACCTCAACCGCGACGACACAGGCGCGCCGAAAGAGTGCGTGTTCGGTGGCGTTCGCCGCGCGCGAGTCAGCAGCCAATCGTGGAAGCGCGCGATCCGAATGCAGTTCCGCAACGAGCTGAGCGACATCGCGACCGGCACGCGTACCAAGCGAGCGCATCAGGAGATTGTTGACCGGCTCCTGGCAGCCGATCCCTCACTGGACCCCGAGACGGCGCGCCACCGGGCGGCCGTTGTGTTGGAAGCCGAGCCGCTCGGGCTGAGCCTCAAGCAAGCAGCCGACGGGGCCGAGGTCAAGACCGGTCAGCTGCTGTTCTTCCGCGACGCCGACCTCGACACGCTCGCGGCTGTCGCCAGGGACTACAGCAGCGACCTCGACGAGCTGCCCTCGTCCCTGGACACCGACACCGGCGAGAAACCAGCGAGCGCCAGTCGTCAGACGCAGTCAAAGAACAAGCTTCCCAAAGACGCGGCGAGCCGGATCAAGACCGCGATGACCTCACCGGGTGACGCGTTGGACGTGGCGCTGTTCGGACGGATGGTCGCCGAGCTGCCAGAGGGAAACGTTGATGCCGCCTGCCAGGTGGCACACGCGATCGGTACCCATCGCCTCGCCCCCGAGTACGACTACTACACCGCCGTGGACGATCTCCAGCCGGACGACACCGAAGGCGCCGACATGATCGGGACCGTGCAGTTCAACGCGAGCTGCCTGTACCGGTACGCGGCGCTCGACACCGACCAGCTCGCCAAGAACCTCGGCAGCACGAGCGATGCCGGCGACCTGAGCGCGGCTGTTGCTGGCTTTGCCAGGGCGTTCGTCACAGCAATTCCAACAGGGAAGCAGAACACGTTCGCGGCGCGGAACCTCCCGACGTCGGTCCTTGCCGTTCGTCGCGCGAGCGGCGCATGGAGCCTCGCGAATGCGTTCCTCAAGCCAGTTGACGCTCGCAACGTAACCGTTGACCTTGCGGTTCAGTCGACCCGCCTGATGGTAAGCGAGTTCACTGCCCTCGAACGGATGTATGCGCGACCGCAGGACAAGGTCGAATCGACGCTGTTGTGCGCCGGACCGGACGTCGTCGAGCGTGCCGAGGGCACGACCATCGGCGACGCGCGGTGCCTCGACGACCTCCTCGACTACGCGTCTCATACTCCGTGACACCGCTTACGCTGCGAATCTGGCTGGCTGGCCCCCTGCAGTCCTGGGGGACCTCGAGTCGCTTCGAGACGCGGGGCACCGAGCTTGCACCATCGAAGTCGGGCGTGACCGGGATGCTCTGCGCCGCTCTCGGGCGAGGCCGCGACAAACCGGTAGACGACCTCGCTTCGATGCGGTTTGGGGTTCGGGTGGAACGACCGGGAGCGGTGCTTCGCGACTATCACACCGTAGGCGCGGCCGACGACGCGGGAGTTGCCGTGGCCAGCGGTGCGCGAGGCCGTGGAATTCAGACCGAGCGGTTCTACCTTCAGGACGCCGCGTTCGTAGCCGGGCTCGAGAGCGCCGACGCGGCGCTGCTCACCGAACTGCTCCAAGCGCTGATCGCCCCGCGCTGGTTGCTCTCACTCGGGCGGCGCTCGTGCCCTCCGGCCGGGCCCCTGGTAAACAACGGGGCGATCTTCGACGGGCCGCTCGAGAAAGCGCTGGCGCAGCCGTGGTGTCCCCTCCCGACGCACCAGTCTCAGCTGCTCGCACAGGGTGAGGACATCGAGCTTCTGCTCGAGGACGCCGACGGGTCGATCGAGACCCAAGATCAACCGTGCGGCGCCGCATTCCAGGAGCGCGCATTCCGTGCGCGGCGAGTGCAATCGGTCCGTGTCGCTCGGGGTCGGAGCACATGACGTTCCTCAGTCGTCTGCGCTTGCATCCCCGCGATCTGCTCGTCATCAGCGACCTCGCGGATATCACCGGGTTGCACCGAACCCTGATGCGAGCGTTTCCGCAGCACAACGGCGGTGCGGCGCGGGTGGAGTTCGGTGTTCTGTTCCGCCTTGAGCCGCGCTCAGATCCGCCGATCGCACTCGTGCAATCAAACGTCCAGCCCGAATGGGCCCAGCTGCCCGAAGGCTACGTTCTCGCGCACGAGTCAAAAGAGATCGATGCTCTTCTCGAGCAGGTCCGGGACGGTCACCGGCTGCGCTTTTACCTCGTCGCAAACCCGAGCCGCAAGACGCGTATCGCTGAAGACCACGAGCCGGCTCCGCGCAACAGTCGTCGAGTCGCGCTGGCGACCGACGCTGGGCGCCACGCCTGGCTGGTGCGACGTGGTGAACTGGGCGGGTTCTCGCTCTCAGGCGTCGGGCCGGGCGACGGCGTCCGGATTCTCGCGCTCCCGCCGTTGGCCGGACGGACGGGCCAGACAGCGCGCGTCTATGTGCGCCCGGTTCTTTTCGAGGGCGCTCTCATCGTCACAGATCAAGACCTCTTCCATAAGGCATTGCGGGACGGGATCGGTCCCGCAAAGGCCTATGGGTGCGGCCTGCTCAGCATCGGTCCGGCGGGGTAGCGATGCGCATCGACGACCTGCGCCTGCTTCCCAAGGTTCGGGATTCGGGGAGCTTTCTGTTCCTCGAACGGGGCAGGCTGGAGCAGGATGACCGCTCCGTGATGTTCGTCAACGAGCTAGCTAGGTCGACTTCCCATCCCGATCGCCAACCTCTCGCTCCTACTACTCGGTCCGGGGATGACCGTGACGCACAGGGCGATGGTGAACGCCGCCGAGTGCGGATGCACTGTCGTATGGGCGGGCGAGGAAGGCGTTCGGCTCTACGCGAGCGGGATCGGCGACACGCGCAGCGGTCGCCATCTGCTCCGCCAGGCCGAGATCGTCGCCGATCCCGCCCGTCGCATCGTCGTCGTGCGCCGCATGTATGCGATGCGCTTCGATCAGCCGCTTCCACCCGAGCTGACGCTGCAGCAGATCCGCGGACACGAAGGCGCTCGCGTTCGTGACGCCTATCGGGCGTGGAGTCAGCAGACCGGCGTCTCTTGGCAAGGACGGCGCTACGAGCGCGCCGAGTGGTCCAGCGCGACGGCGATCAATCGGGCTCTCTCGGCTGCGAACAGCTGCCTCTACGGGATCTGTCACGCCGCGATCGTAAGCGCGGGCTACAGCCCGGGGCTTGGTTTCGTGCACACCGGCAAGGCGCTGTCGTTCGTGTACGACGTGGCCGATCTCTATAAGACGGAGACATCCGTGCCGGCGGCATTTCGAGCCGTCGAGAGCGGCGCGATTGAGGTCGAGAGCGCAGCCCGGCACATGCTTCGCGATCAGTTTCACCGCTCGCGGCTGCTCGGGCGGATCGTCGATGACCTGGCCGCGTTGTTCGACCTCGGGTCCGAGCGTGCCGAGATCGACGCGGGTTTCCGCGCGGCCGAGGCAGACTTGGCACGTCCGGGCGGACTCTGGGATCACGACGGACTGGTCCGCGGCGGCCTTAACTACTCACCCGAGGGGCGCGATGGCCCTGATCGTGATCTCGATTGAGCGCGTCTCACAGAGCCTCCGCGGCGACCTGACCCGATGGCTCTTACAGCCGCGCGGGGGCGTGTTCGTCGGAGACGTCTCTGCTGCGGTGCGAGATCGCCTATGGCAACGCGTGTGTGCACATCGTGGCGCTGGGGCATGCCTGATGGTGACCGGCGCGAGCGAAAACGAGCAAGGCTTCGAGCTGCGTCAGCACGGTGATCGCTCGCGCGAGCTCGTGGACATCGAGGGTTTCGCGCTCGTCCGGCTCCCGCCGAAGGAGAGCTGAGCTACCGCGTGACTCATCGAGCTTCGCGCCCAACCCGCCCGCTCTCGGCTGCCACGCCCAGCTGGTGCTCGCCGGGGCTGTCGGAAGAGCAGTTGGTGGTCGTCGGTCGCGATTGGGTTGTGATCGATACCGAGACGACGGGACTTGACCCGGCGCGCCACGAGCTGACCCAGATGGCCGCCGTGGTTCTCGACGATCAGTGCCAAGAGGTTGCAGACCTCGCGTGGGAAACAGACGACGGACACGATCTGTTGAGGCGAGTGATCGCTGATCTGAACCCGTACGTTGGCGCCGGCATCGTGGTCGCGCACAACCTGCTCTTCGACCTTGGGTTCCTCGCGCCGCTTGCGTCACCCGCGCGCGGGCTTCTCGCCCACCCGCCTCGCTGGCTCTGCACAATGCGCTTGACGGGCGGCACGATGACGTTGGCTGCACTCGCGAGAAATCAAGGCGTCATGCTCCATGATCCGCACACGGCCGCGGGAGACAGCCGTACGCTCGCCGAAGTGTTGGCCCGCCTGATTGACGCCGCGCGGAACCGCGGTTATTCGGCCATCGCCGGCATTGCACGCGTGTCGCCCGCCTCCGATCGAGCGCGGGCGTCCTCCGCGGAGCCTGCGGGTAACGGCTGGGCCGAGGTGGTCCTCGAACTCGATCATGTCGTCCCGATTCGGCCAATCAGCCGAGAGCAGCGGGACGCCGTCGCCGATGTCCGCGTGTCCTTGATCACCCCGGACAAGGGCCCGGCAAATCCCGTGGAGCTCGCCAACGCGGTCCAAACATTGCGCGCGTCCGGTGTCGCGAGGACCGCGCTCCAGGTTCTGCTCGCCGAGTGCGATCACATCTCAAAACTGGAGGAGCCATCCAAGGCGCGCACTACCGCAGCGGATTAGAGTCGAACCGACACTTCTAGGCCCCGCGGCACGCAGTCCGACGGGCGCGAACATTGAAAATCCAGGCAAATTAGTGCGACCGGCGAAGTGTCGTCCCCACGCGCGTGGGGGTGGACCGGATCCAGCGACCGGCCGCTACGTCAGCGTCGCGTCGTCCCCACGCGCGTGGGGGTGGACCGTGGAGCCGTGACATCCCAGGCGTCGGGAAGATGTCGTCCCCACGCGCGTGGGGGTGGACCGGTAGGCTGAGGCATGGCAACCGCCAATCCAATGTCGTCCCCACGCGCGTGGGGGTGGACCGAAGCCGCGCAGGAAGGCGGCACGGAGATCGGGGTCGTCCCCGCGCGAGCGGGGGTGAACCCATGAGCGGTGGGGGCGGTAACAGTTGGGGCATCTGTCGTCCCCGCGCGAGCGGGGGTGAAACCAGCGGGACGTCCTCGGTCGTCACGCAGCCCCTGTCGTCCCCGCGCGAGCGGGGGTGAACCCCGATGGGCGAGCAGAACCCCCTGCGCTACGAGCACCTCGAGGACTTCATTGCCACCTACCAGCCCGGGGATCGCGGCAAGCGCGCCGAGAGCGAGCGGTTCAAGCCGTTCTCCTACGACGAGCTGCTGCAGCGCGACAAGGTCAGCCTCGATCTGATCTGGCTACGCGACGAATCGCTTGAGGACTCGACGAATCTGCCGCCGCCGGACGTGCTCGCGCAGGAGATCGTCGAGGACCTCGAGGCGGCACTGAGCGAATTCGCGCAGATCGCGGAAAGCTTGCGTCCGGCGGCGCCATGATGTGCCGCTCTTGCCCAGGGCCAACGCGGTGCGTAAGCAGACAGCCGGGCGGGGGCGACCCGCGCTGCTTGCGCTCAGGGGCGCGGGGCAACCTTTGGGGCAACCCGCTATCCGAACTCAGCCGAAAGACAGAGAGACCGAACCTCACCAATCTCGGGCGATTCGACACCAGCCGAACCCCTCCGAACCTCACGCTCAGAACTCGTAATGAAGGGGTCCCCGTTTCGAGTCCGGGCGTCGGCTCTGGGGAAGGTGCTGCAAATGAGCATCTTTCTGTCGCTTGGAGCGGCGAGCGGCGGCAGAGATGTGGGTCGGGTCAACGTCGGGGTCAACAGCGTCTCGCGTTTGAGGGTGCGTCAACGGCGCTTTGGCGCGGACGCCGGTGGCTCGCGAGCGACCAGCCCGTTCCGACCCGCCCCCCATTCCGCCAGGGTCGCGCGCTCTCGACCTGCGCGCCTACACCAGACTGCCGCGCGCGCGAGCGGTGCGCGACGGCATTACGGGGAAACTCGCGTTGGCGGGTAGATCGCTGACCCGGACCACGGCTACTCGGCAGCGCCTTTGTGTCCGCTGCGCGCGTCATCGTGTCGGCATGGCCTCGGCGCTGAGCGGCTACGAGATCGATCGCCTCGCGTCTCTGTCGCCTGATCGTCGGCGAGCGTCGCTGCGCGTGCTCCGCGAGCTTGAGTCCGTGGTTGGCGGCGATGCGTCGCGCATCGATGCCGCGAGTGTCCGGAGGCTGCTTGACGCGCGTGCCGCCACCGGGCGCAGCATCGCGACCGTCCGAAAGGAGCGCGCGATCTTGCTCGCCTTCTCGGACTGGTGCTATCGCCACGGAGTGATCGACGCAGCCACCCTGCTTGCGCTTCGCGCTTCGCGCTCTGCGCGTGCCTGGCGGCGCCGCCCGTGGTGTCGAACCGTCGCCGTACCGGCCGAGGGAGCTACGAGTGTTGCGCGCGACCCTCCACGCGCGGTGGCCGCTGCTGCCCGCCGATGAAGTGGACCGCTGGCTGGGTAGGTTCAGGGACGGCCGGTCGCCGTACTCGCGCGTCAGATCGCACGTCGTGCGCTGCCAGCTCGACGCGATCGTGTCGCTGGCGCTCCACATGGGTCAGCACCCTGGGGGCGCGGCTGGACGCGCGCTCGGACCTTCGGTCGCTCCATGAGGTCGTCGAGCCTCCGCCGGAGCCACCCGAAGGCTGGGGTGCGGACGTCATCAAAGTCGAAGGACGGCCCGTGCGTCCTCTTGGTCATTCTCCCGTACAAGAGCGTCGTCCGCGTGCTGCCAGCGCGGCCGTGAGCGTGAGATCGCCGAGTTCGCGCGTTGCGCGCCGAGGACCGTCACGCGAGCGCCGCGCACGCACGCGGGGAGCATCAAGCGCCAGCCGGGACGGTCCGAGCGACGAATCGGAGGGTGATGGAGAAGGCCCTCATCGGCCGCCGTCGCCCGTCACAAGCCATGCTGTAGTTCAATCGCGCTCCCGACCGCTGCCGATCGTCGGAGGCGCGTTGTGACCGCGCGGCCGGAAGCGATGGTCATCGCGGCGCTCGATCTGGCTGCTCGGGGCTGGCGTGTCGTTCCTCTGCACATACCGATGGGCGACGCCTGCTCGTGCTCGGAGGGGCACAAGTGCGAGCACATCGGGAAACACCCGCGCATCAGAGCATGGGCGCAGCGTGCCTCAACTGACGGGAAGCAGATCAGATCGTGGTGGCACGACTGGCCTGAAGCGAACGTCGGGGTTGCCCTTGGCCGCAACTCAGGGGTCGTGGCGCTCGACATCGACGCTCGGAACGGCGGCTATGAGCGACTCTCCAATCTTGAACGGCAGCACGGCCCACTCCCGAGAACGGTCAGCGATGTCTCTGGCGGCGGAGGTCAACACTTCCTGTTCCGCGTTCACCGGCGCGTCCGATATGTGGACCTTGGAGGAGGCGCCGAGCTTCTCGCCGACGGCAGTTAAAGCGAGGTGTTCTTCGCTGGCGGCATCGAGATCTCCTTTGCTACTGGGGTCGCGGTCGGGGCGCGACACTACTCAAACCGCCGATCGTGCAGCCTGCGGCCCCGTCTTCATTCGTCATCGACAGCACGGCGTTGGCTCGCTACCTCGAGTACCTGGCCGGGCAGCCGCTCGCGCCGCGCGAAGCCTACAGCGCGCACGTCTCGGCTACGTCGACTGGTTGGCTGGCCGGACCGGAGGCGGAGGTTGCGCGGCCTCTTCCGGTAGGCGTACGGCACGGACGGTGGACGAGCGCGTGGCCCGCCCGCTCTCGGAACGGCAAGAGCTGCTGCGGCTCGCCGAAACCGCCGGGGTAGGTGGTCACACGGCTCTGGGGGCACTCACGCCGACTCGGCGGCCGCCACCGTCACCGTCAGCTGCTCGGGGTCGCCGAGATCTTGGGCGGCGGGCTTCTGCAGGTAGAGCGCTCCAATCGTCGGCGTGGCGCCCTCAGGCTGCTCCTCCTGAAAGCGCACGGTGTTCTTGGTCTCGCGCTCACGCTTGAACGTCAGCGACAGGGGCTCAGGCACGGTTATCTCCAGTCAGGGGGTCTGCGACATCGAGCAGAGCGCGAAACCCGGTCCAGTCGGGCCAGGAGGCCAGCCTGAACTCTGCTCGCGGGGGGCTGAGCTCCTCGGCGCCCTCAGGCCGCTCGCCGAACGGCTCGATGCCGCTTGGGTTACGAGTTGGCGTTACTTCGTAAACCCTATGACGCGCCCCAGACGCCATTGCGCACGAACCCAACCCCTACGCTTGATAGCCACCGACCAACGGAACGAGCGCTCGCTTCGAGCGCGTGCTCACCGACGCGGCGCGCGCGGCGATCCGCTCAGCCTCGCGCAACAGGCTTCGCTCCTCCAGGAGCCGGGGCGGGTACCTCGGGTCCGTAAAACGGAGTTGTAGAACCCGGCGAGTTCGGCCCTTCTGTTGCGCTGGATGCGCCTGCGTTGAAGCTTCGGCCGGCCGAGATCGCGTTCAAGCGTCGTCCCGCATCGCGATCGCGATCGAGTCTCGCGTGCACACGCGACGGTGATCACGTTACACACGTCCGCGATAGGAGTAGAGTCGCACACCGAGCTGGCCCTGCGGCCAGGATTCTCAGCCCGAGCCCGGATGCCACCGACGGCGCGAACCTGCGCCACGAGGCGGGAGGCGGGGGTTACTGGTTTTGACTGCGGGGCCGGTGCCGTACTTCTACGGGCGTTATCCCACCGGCCCGGTGGCCGCGTCCCAATCTGATTGAACGCGCGGGGGTTCTAGCCCTCTTTGACCCGCGCGGACCCAACAGAGGGACGGGAAGGCTTGAAGACCATGACGCGCAGGACACGCGACCTTCCAGAGCGCAGGCGAGGCGACCCTCAGCGCGGGTCGCGGCGGCTCTCGTCCGTGATCGATGCCCAACGCCGTCTGAACGCCCGGCGAGCGAACGCCACCGCGACCAAGGCAGACCCGGTACAGTCCGAGCGATCCCCGCTACGCGTACCGCTCGCGAGCTCACGACTAGGAGAGCATGCCGATGGCGCATTTCAAGTGTCTGGCGTGCAAGACGCGCCTGCAGAGCACGGAAAGCCCAGCCGATCCGATTGGGGATCTATGCCCCGTCTGCGGTTCGCTGTTGGAGCCAGTCGGTGACCTGGGTGAAATCGTCGGGTACCGCGTAATCGAGTCACCAGACAGCTCGTCGCACAGCGGCGCATCGCGCACGGGCCGGCTGATCGCTGGGCGCGTCGGCGAGATCGTCGCTCGACGCGAGCTCAAGCACCGCCTACCTACGAGCCGGGCTCGGAATCGAAAGCTGCGACGCTCACCCCGTGAGCCCACACGTGCAAGCTGTTGGCTCGCGCACTCGGGCACGGGCGACGAAGCTGTGAGACGCCGCGTTTGAGCCCCGCGGGCTGAACGCGAGATGCGACCAGATGTCAGTAGCGGAACTTCGGGAGCTTGAAGAGGTCAGGGGTCTGATCACACGCGGCCAGCAGGTCGGTGTGCTCACATACGCCGAGATCGCAATCGCCACGGCCGAGCTCGGCCTCGACGAAACCGACGTCGAGGAGTTGCACGGCCTGTTCGAGCGCTGTGAAATTGAGCTGGTCGAGGAAATCGACCCCGCTACTGCGGCGAGCCTGAACATCGACCGAGCGCCCGAGAAGCGCACGCGGCGCAAGGCTCGGCTGGATCTCAAGCCGGAGGGGACTACCGACGCGCTGCAGCTGTTTCTGAAGGACATCGGCAAGGTGCGCCTGCTCACGGCCCAGGAGGAGGTCGATCTCTCCAAGCGGATCTGGCGCGGCGACCTGGACGCCAAACGGAAGATGGTCGAGTCGAACCTCCGCCTGGTCGTCTCGATCGCGAAGAACTACCGCAACCAGGGGCTGCCGTTCCTCGACTTGATCCAGGAAGGGACACTCGGTCTCGTGCGCGCGGCGGAGAAGTTCGACTATCGCAAGGGGTTCAAGTTCTCGACCTACGCCACGTGGTGGATTCGCCAGGCGACCGCGCGCGCCCTGGCCGACAAGGCGCGGACGATCCGGATCCCCGTCCACATCGTCGAGAAGCTCAATAGGATCGGGCGCGCGGAGCGCAAGCTCGTGACCGAGTTCGGGCGCGAGCCGACCGCCGCGGAGATCGCCGAGGTGACCGGCCTCGAGCCCGAAGAGGTCGAGGCGATCAAGCGCTCCGCGCGAGCGCCGATCTCACTCGAGAAGCCAGTCGGTGACGAGGAGCAGTCCGAGTTCGGCCAGTTCATCGCCGACGAGCAAGCCG
>OCZT010002587.1_pt1 | contig 18631 bp, 12 predicted proteins | sample 1539031 | NCBI WGS metagenome assembly OCZT01 (sample SAMEA3539308, study PRJEB22396) | soil metagenome | biome: tundra; feature: field; material: soil | place: USA | collected 2010-05 | depth 0.15 m | reverse complement strand
GTTGGGCGTCTGAGCGTGCCAGACGAGCGTGTGCCCGGCTAAATACATGTTGTTATCTCGTTGTCGGCCACTTTGCCCCTGTAATCGATTCGCACCTCGTTGTCCTGGAACTTGAGCATTTCCACAAACCTAAGGGTGTCCCCGGCGAGCTTCGCCTCTTGGAACTCCACTTCCCGTTTCTGACCGCCGACTTCGGCGGTGGCGTTGCCCGTCACTTTCGCCTCACTCACCTGGAAGGCGAAGGGGTAGTTCTGCCGGCCGATCTGTGTGTCGAACTCCGCGCGCGACTGACCAGTGATGTCAACAGCGTGAATGGCTGATGCCAGAAGCCCGATCACACCGCCGAGAAGAATCATTCCTGTCTTCTTCATAAATGCCTTTCTTGAGTAGTTTGACAGATTCATGTGTTGGCAGTGGTTGATTTCCTCGGTCATCAGTCCGTAGAGCTTGGGGCTGACTGTTCCGGTGGGATGGCTGGCGTCAATGGTGAAGGTCGGATTGGCGGCGAGACAGGAGACGACGGCAGACGCGCAAATCAGGGAGGTTGTTATTTGCACTTTCACTGGGTGAATAAGGTCAGATCAATTGAATCGGCCATTGCTCGGTACCCGGCCGGGTTCAGATGCAAGCCGTCGCCGGTATCATAAGCGGAGAGAAGGTTCGTGAGCGTGACCGGGTTGCGCACGACGGCATCAAAATCAATGACCGCGTCGAGCTTCCCGCTGGTCCGTATCCAGGTGTTGACAGCCTGGCGCACAGCCTCGTGGGCGGGGGTATAATAACCATTTCCCCCAAAGGGCGTGATCGTGGCCCCATAAGCACGAAGGTTCCGCGCATGCGCCTTGTCCACGAACTGCGCATAGGCATTGGTCAGGCTTTGAGCGCTGGTCCCGCCGCCGATGTCATTGACACCCTCGAACACGATCAGCCACCGTACCCCGCTCTGGCTTAGCACGTCGCGATCAAACCGCGCCTGCGCCGATGGCCCCAGGCCGCCGAACACGCCATTGCCACCAATCCCCATGTTAATCACCGCCACGCCGGCCGTGGGCGCGTTGGTGCTTAGGCGCTGGGCGAGATTGTCCGGCCAGCGATTGTTCCCGTCGGTCGTGGAGCCTCGACCGTCAGTGATCGAATCACCCAGGGTGACAACCGCCTTGCTGGAAGCGTCCGCCAGGACATCAACGCCGGAGATGATATACCAATGTGCTGTTTTCGCTGCTCCAGGCAAGCTCGCGGCCGAGACGGCGTTGCCGGGTTGGATGAAGGAGGTGGTTCTGGAACCGGGATGTCCGTTAATGGTAGTGGCCGAGATGTTCCCGAAATAAATGGTCACGGCCAGGTTGGCCGCGGGCGGCAAATCGCAGGCAAATGGATCGGAAAGCACTACCTCGCCGGGCGGAATGGTGGCTGAGGGCGCACCGCGAAAGGTCAGCGCCTTGTCCGTGGCGGTATTGATGTTGCCGCTGCCCGCGCTGCCAGGTCCTGCGGCCAGCGCCACATGGACCGAGTTCATGGTTACGGAGTTGGTGCCGTAGGCGTTTGAGAAGCGCACGCGCAGTTGTTTTCCGCCGAGGGTCACATGCACGAATTGGCGCAGGGTGCTGTTGGCCAGCGGCGCAGGCGGGAGGTTTCCTGGTTCCGTCAACTGCGGGCCGCAACCCCAAGTGCCCACCCAATGTTCACCGGCCGCTGCGGCCTTTTGTGGCGCACCGCCGAGGCTCAGGGCGATTAGCAAAGCGGTCCACCAGGTCGTCTGCCTGCAAAGGCGGAAAATTTCTTTCATAACGTCATTGCAATTTGGTCTTGATGGAAGCCGTTTCAATCTCCAGACCTTCAGCGCTCGCCGCAAGCTGGAATTTTCCTGGCTGTCCGGACTTCCTCCTCGCCATTGCGCGCGCGCTGCAGCCGCAGTTGCATGTTCGATTGTCCGCCGCAGAGCCAGACCTCGCCGACCAGCACGTCCCGGAACTCCACGGTCTGCGGACCAATAATGCGCAGCGTGTGCGGCCCAGAGGCCGCCGGCGGTCGGAGCTTTACCTGCCAGCGTCCATCCGCGCCTGTAATGCAGGTCACGGTCTGATCCGCGAGTTCCATTCGGATTTCCTGTCCCGGCTTGGCCTAAGAATATACGACGTATGTCGTATTTTCGGGCTGGCATTTCGCAGGATATAAGGATAGCCAAGACCGGCTCGGCAACCGTGACTCGAACAAATGAACGACTCTCGCGATGGAAAACTGCCAGTTCGACTGGGACATGTGCTCACTGCATTCCTCGTGCTGGCGAGTTGTGTCGTGTATTCGAACGCACCAGTGTCTGCCTCTGGTACCACCGCGGGCGCGTTATTCACGGGTGAGTACCGCAGTCTTTTCGTCGAGGCGGGGCATTCGCCGCAGGAGATTACCACCCGCATCCACACCGCGTTTCGGCAATTATTTCATGGCGACCCACGACAGCAAGCGGTGTATTTCTCCGCCGGAATGAACACAAATGGTCCGCTGGCCTTCATCCACGAAATCAATAGCCGGGACGTACGCTCCGAAGGAATGTCCTACGGCATGATGATTGCAGTGCAGTTGGGCCAGAAGCCCGAGTTCGATGCGCTCTGGAACTGGGCGAAGACGCACATGTATCATGCCTCTTCAAACCACCCGGCCTGCGGCTACTTTTCGTGGTCATTGACGACCAATGGCGTGCCCAATGACGAAATGCCTGCACCCGATGGTGAGCAGTATTTTGCCATGTCGCTCTATTTCGCCGCTGGTCGGTGGGGCAACGGGACTGGAATTTACAATTACCGTGTGGAAGCCGATCGTTTGCTGACGGACCTGCGGCATCGCCAGTTGATCAGCGGCCAAACTGTCCGGGGGCCGATGATCGCCGGGGCCATCTTCGAACCGAATCTGAAGCTGGTTCGCTTCACGCCGGACACGGCGAACTGGAACCATACGGACCCCTCTTACCAGCTCCCGGCTTTTTACGAATTGTGGGCGCAGTGGGGACCGCGCGGCGACCGCCCGTTCTGGGCGCAGGCGGCGGAGGCCAGTCGCGGGTTTTTTCACCGCGCCACGCATCCACGCACAGGTTTGGCCCCGGATTACGCCAACTTCGACGGAACGCCATGGGCCGCGCCATGGAATCCCCGTGCCGCGGATTTTCAATCCGATTCCTGGCGCACGGCCATGAATTGGTCGATGGACTGGGCCTGGTGGGCCAAGGACCTCCGGCAGCGGGAGTTGAGCGACCGGCTGCAGGCCTTCTTCGAGGCGCAAGGCGTTTCCGCCTGCGGCAGCCGCTTTACGCTCGAGGGCAAGCCATTGGCGAGTGATCATTCCGCCGGCCTTGTGGCGATGAACGCCGTCGCCAGCCTCGCCGCCACCCAACCGCGCGCTCGGAAGTTTGTCGAAGAGTTGTGGCACACCCCCGTTCCGACCGGGCAATACCGCTACTACAACGGAATGCTTTACCTGTTGGGACTGCTGCATTGCAGCGGTGAGTTTAGAATTTGGCCACCGCATTAAGGCTCCGCTGTGAAGTCCGAAACCCAAAATCTGAGCCACGACTGCAGGCTGAAATTCCAAAACCGAACGATTCTGACATTAGTAGACGTACTTGGTGTTGCGCTGGCGCTCCTCTTGCCGTTAAGAGCCTCCGCCATCGATCCGCCGCCGCTCGTCGAGTCTGGTGCCAAAGACGGCAGTTTTGCGCTCGTCAACGCTGGTGCGTCCGCGGTCATCCAGGTGGACGAGCGCGACTGGTCTGGGGTCATCCGCGCGGCAAACGACCTGCGGACGGATATCATGCGCGTGACCGGCATCACGCCGATGCTCACGCACGATGAAACGGCACCCGGGTCGCGTGCAATCATCATCGGCACTATTGGCAAAAGCCGCCTGGTTGATCGGTTAATCCGGGAAAAGCGGATCGACGTCGGGTCCGTCGCCGGAAGATGGGAGGCGACGTTAGTTGAGGTGGTGAAGCAGCCCGTGCCTGGTCTGGATAGCGCAGTGGTCATCGCCGGTAGCGACAAACGCGGAACGATTTACGGCATCTACAATTTGTCCGAACAGATCGGTGTGTCGCCATGGTATTGGTGGGCCGATGTGCCGGTCCGCCGGCAGAACCCTCTTTTAGTCAGCGCCGGTCGATATGTCCTGGGCCCGCCGGCGGTAAAGTATCGCGGGATCTTCCTCAACGACGAAGCGCCCGCGCTCGCCGGTTGGGCGAAGGAGAAGTTCGGCGGCTTCAACCATCGCTTTTACACGAATGTCTTCGAACTCCTGCTGCGGCTGAGGGCCAACTATCTCTGGCCCGCGATGTGGGACAATTCCTTCGCCACGGACGACGCGCTCAACGCCAGGCTGGCAGACGAATACGGCATCGTAGTTGGCACCTCGCACCATGAGCCGATGATGCGCGCCTGGAAGGAGTGGGGCCGCGCGGGCAACGGGCCGCGTACGTGGGACTATTCCAAAAATGATGCCAAACTGCGCGCCTTCTGGGCAGAGGGACTGCGGCGCACCCGGGATTACGAGAAGATCATCACCCTGGGCATGCGCGGTGACGGCGATGAACCGATGACGGAGACGGAGAGCGTCGCTCTGCTGGAACGAATCGTGGCAGACCAGCGGAAGATGATTGACGAAATCATCAAACTGCATATCGAGGAGGTGCCGCAAAGCTGGGCCCTCTACAAAGAGGTACAGGGCTACTATGAACGCGGCCTGCGCGTGCCGGATGACGTCACTTTGCTCTGGTGCGACGATAACTGGGGCAATCTCCGCCGCCTGCCTGCGCCCGCGGAACAGCACCGTTCCGGCGGCGCGGGGATTTACTACCACTTCGATTACGTCGGCGGTCCCCGCAATTACAAATGGTTAAACACCGTTCCGCTGCCCAAAATCTGGGAGCAGATGAACCTGGCGTACCACTACGACGCCCGCCGCATCTGGATCGTGAACGTAGGCGACCTCAAGCCGATGGAAATTCCCATCGAGTTTTTCCTCACGTTGGCTTGGAGCCCCGAGCGCTGGGGTCAAAACGATCTCGCCACCTACCTGCGCCTTTGGGCCACGCGCGAATTCGGGCCTCAACACGCGGCGGACATTGCGGACCTGGTTGCCAAATACACCAAATACAATGGCCGTCGCAAACCGGAGTTGCTCGAGCCGGACACGTTCAGTCTGATAAACTACAACGAGGCGGATCGCATTGTGGCGGAGTGGCAAGCGCTCCGGGAGCGTGCCGAAGCGATTTCTGCCCAAATCCCGCCAGAGTCGCGCGACGCTTTCTTCGAGTTGGTTCTGTACCCAATCAAAGCGTGCGGCATCGTGAACGGACTTTATATCACGGTGGCGAAGAACCGGCTGTATGCGAGCCAGGGCCGTGCCAGCGCCAACGATTTTGCGGCTAAAGCACGCGAGCTGTTCCAGACCGACGCAAAACTCACTGATTATTTCCATCACGTTCTGGCCGGCGGGAAGTGGGACCAGATGATGTCACAGACGCACATCGGCTATACCAACTGGCAGCAGCCGCCGGCTAACCTCATGCCTGCCGTCCGGGAATTCGAGTTGCTGCCTAACGCCTCCCTGAGTGTTGCCGTCGAGGGCTCGGCCGCGGCGTGGCCGGGCACGAAAGAACCCGCCGCCTTGCCGGAGTTCGACGTGTTCAACCGGCCACGCCGCTACCTTGACGTATTCAACCGCGGCAAGGAGGCGTTTGAGTTTCACGCCGAGGCCAACGCGCCTTGGATTGTTCTGAGCGCCGCGCGCGGAACAGTGACGAAGGAACAACGACTTTGGGTGAGCGTGGACTGGGACCACGCGCCGGCCGGCTCAGCCGTCGGAGCCGTAAAGATTTCCGGCCCGGCTGCGGAATCGGCCGTGGTGCAAGTGAGGGCTTTCCGCCCGGCCGCCTCGCTCACCACAAATCTGAGCGGCTTCGTTGAGGCGGACGGGCACGTCGCGATCGAAGCGGCCCATTACACCGCCCGGCGCGACACGGCCGGAGCCCACTGGGAGTTGCTGTCTGATCATGGCCGCACTGATTCGGCGATGACGGTGTTCCCGGTCACCGCGCCCAGCGCGAATCCGCCCCTGGACTCACCGTGTCTTGAGTATGCCACTTACCTGTTCAGCGCCGGCCGGGTCGACGTGGCGCTTCTGCTGTCACCTTCACTGAATTATGCCCCCGACCGCGGTGTGCGCATCGGCGTTTCCTTCGATGAAGCAGCGCCGCAGGTGCTCACCGTCGTACCCAAAGGCTACGTGGCCGGCGACGGCAACCGGGATTGGGAGCAGTCCGTGAAGGACAGCATCCGAGTGGTGAAATCGACCCACGCGCTGACTGCGCCCGGCGCTCACACCCTCAAAGTCTGGATGGTGGACCCGGGCGTGATGCTGCAGACGCTCATTGTGAATACTGGCGGCCTGCGGCCGAGCTACCTGGGACCGCCCGAGAGTTACCGGGTGAGCCAGACGCGAGGCGGAAAATGAGGACTGGCCAGGGTCTGAGCAAAACGAATTCGGATTGTATTCAAGATCACCTTTGGACTATCTCCGACTTATGAAAAAGCCGTCTCGCAGTCAAAAAGGTGCGCCATCGCATCTCCCTTACAAGGATCCTAAGCTGCCCGTATCGAAGCGCGTGGCCGATTTGATGGGCCGTATGACGCTGGAGGAGAAGGCCGCCCAGATGACGTGCGTATGGCAGCAGAAGGCCGAAACATTGGTCGATCCTGAAGGCCACTTCGACCTGGCAAAGGCCAAAGCCGCTTTCAAAAAGCGCCATGGCCTTGGCCAGGTTGGCCGCCCCAGCGACGCCGGCGCACCGCCGGGTGAACCGTGGAAGGGCCAGACCGCCCGCGCCATGGCAGAGCTGACCAACGCCATCCAAAAATTCTTCCTCGAGCACAGCCGGTTGGGTATCCCGGTGATTTTCCACGAGGAGTGCCTGCATGGCCACGCCGCTCGTGATGCCACCAGTTTCTGCCAGCCCATTGGTTTAGGCGCGACCTTCAATCCGGAGCTGGTGGAAGGCTTGTTCACGATGACGGCTTACGAAGCTCGCGTGCGCGGGACGCACCAGGCGCTCACGCCAGTCATGGACGTCGCGCGGGACCCGCGTTGGGGCAGGGTCGAGGAAACCTACGGCGAGGACCCGTACCTCAACACGCAGCTTGGCATGGCGGCCGTGAAGGGCTTTCAGGGCGACGGCTCCTTTAGAGATAAGAGGCGCGTCATCGCCACCCTCAAGCACTTTGCCGCTCACGGCCAGCCGGAATCGGGCATGAACTGCGCCCCGGCGAATGTTTCCGAACGTGTGCTCCGCGAGACCTTTCTGCACCCGTTCAAAAACGCCATCCAGCGGGCCGGCGCCATCAGCGTAATGGCTTCCTATAATGAAATCGACGGTGTGCCGTCCCATGCCAATAGGTGGCTGTTGCGGCAGGTACTGCGGAAAGAATGGGGCTTCAAGGGCTTTGTCGTTTCCGATTACTACGCAATCTGGGAACTGGGCTATCGTCCGGACACGCACGGGCATTTCGTGGCAAAGGACAAACGGGAAGCTTGCCAACTTGCCGTCGAAGCGGGCGTGAACATCGAATTGCCCGAGCCGGACTGTTACTGCCACCTCGTGGAACTGGCCCGCAAAGGCGTGCTCAAGGAAAAGCAATTGGATGAACTCGTCGCGCCGATGCTGTTCTGGAAGTTCAAGCTGGGGTTGTTCGATGATCCCTTCGTTGACCCCGAGGAAGCCGCGCGCGTGGTTGGCTGCGACGAACATCGCAAGCTGGCACTGCAAGCCGCTCGCGAAACCATCACCTTGCTCAAGAACGAAAACAACCTGGTCCCGCTCGATCCGTCCACGCTCAGAAGCATCGCGGTAATAGGCCCGAACGCGAACCGCTTGCTGCTCGGCGGCTACAGCGGGTTGCCCAAGCACAATGTCACTGTGCTTGATGGCATCAAAAGCCGCCTGGGCGACGGTGTCAATGTGCTCTACGCGGAGGGCTGCAAGATCACGCTGGGCGGCTCGTGGCAACAGGATGAGGTAGTGCCCAGCGCCGCGGAAGAGGACCGGCGGCAAATCACCGAAGCAGTGGGAATCGCCGAACGCGCGGAGGTCATCGTGCTTGCGCTTGGCGGGAATGAGCAAACCTCGCGCGAGGCGTGGTCCCTCAAGCACCTCGGGGATTGCGCCAACCTCGATTTGCCCGGGCGTCAGGACGACCTGGTCCGGGCGATGCTCGAGACGGGCAAGCCAGTCATCGTACTTCTTTTTGGTGGCCGGCCACTCTCGATCAACCAAATCGCCAAACACGTCCCCGTCATTTTCGAGTGCTGGTATTTGGGCCAGGAATGCGGGCGCGCGGTCGCCGAGGTGCTATTCGGCGACTACAATCCGGGCGGCAAACTCCCGATTACCATTCCTCGTTCGGCGGGTCACCTGCCCGCCTTCTACAACTACAAACCGTCGGCGCGCCGCGGTTACCTGTGGGATGACGTCTCGCCGCTATTTCCGTTTGGGTTCGGACTGAGCTACACGACCTTTGCCCTTCGAAACGTCCGCCTCAAGAAAAAGAATATCAAGCGCAATAGTTCGACCCAAGTGCTCGTCGAAGTGACCAATACCGGCTCGCGCCCCGGCACCGAGGTCGTGCAAATGTATGTTCGCGATCGGATCAGTTCCGTTACGCGGCCGGTGAAGGAATTGAAGGCCTTCAATAGAATCTTGCTGCAACCCGAGCAAACGCAAACGGTCGCGCTGGACATCACCCCCGAATCGCTGGCGTTTTACGATGTGAACATGAAATACGTCATTGAGCCCGGCGAATTCGAAATCCTCGTCGGCACTTCCTCGCGCGAGGGCGATTTACAGAAGGTCATATTGACGGTGACAGACTAACGAGTTCAACAATTACAGGTTGCACCGAAATGCCTCGCTAAGGATGTAAAAACAGCCACTCCCCATGTCCAACAACCCCCAACAGAGACTCTCGTTCCTGGAAAAGTCCGCTTACAGCGGAGGCGATGCTGCCGCCAATTTCGTCTTCATGACGATGATCCTGTTCCAATTAAACTTTTACACCGACGTATTTGGGCTGACCGCCGGCGCCGCGGCGGCGATCCTGCTGGCGCCTCGCCTTTGGGATGCGTTTTTCGATCCGATCATGGGCATTCTCGCTGATCGAACCCGGACGCGCTGGGGCAAGTTCCGGCCGTGGGTCCTTTGGACCTCCGTCCCTTGGGCGGTGGTAATGATCCTGGCGTACACGACACCACGAGGCTGGAATATGGGCGCGATGATCGCCTACGCCGCCATCACCAACGGGTTGCTCATGACGCTCTATTCCATGAACAACATGCCCTACTCGGCTTTGGGCGGTGTGATGACCGGCGACCTGGATGAGCGCACGAAGCTCAATTCCTTTCGGTTCGTCGCGGTCAACATCGCGCAATTCGTCGTCGGCGGATTCACACTGCCCTTGGTAGCGAAGTTCGCCGCCGGGCATGACCGGCAATACGGTTGGCGGATGACGATGACCCTTTGGGCGGGCCTCTGTCTGGTCCTTTTCCTGATCACCTTCCTGGGCACGCGGGAACGAATTCAGCCCGTTCAGGAGGAAAAGGCTTCGCCGAAGCGGGATTTCCTGGACTTGCTTAAAAACAGTCCCTGGCGAGTGATGGCAGTTATGACCCTCGTCCATTTCGCCATTCTCTCGTTTCGAGGCGGCGCGCTCTACAATTACTATCACCATTACGCGGATAAGGCGGCGATGTACGACTTCGCCGCGAAGCTCGGTTTGACCGGGGCGATCGGCGGTTCCGGCGGCTTGCTCGAAACGCTCGGCTACCTCGTCCACCCGGATAAATCGAATATTGCCGATGTGTTCAACAGCATCATCAACATGGTGGGCACGGCTACCACTATCATCGTCATCCTCCTTTCGCCGCCGCTTTCGAGGAAATATGGAAAGAAAGCGGTCGCCGTGGTCGGGTTTGGGTTGGCTAGCCTGGGCACGTTCGCCTTTTACCTGCTCCCCTCGACAAACGTGACCGGCATGTTGGTGCTGACGATCACGATTGCGGTCTGTTACGCGCCGACCATTCCATTGGTCTGGGCCATCTTCGCCGACGTGGCGGACTACTCGGAATGGACGATCGGGCGCCGCTTCACTGGCATGGTCTTCGCCACGATCGGGTTCGCGCTCAAATCGGGGTTAGCGCTCGGTTCGGCATCGTTCCTTTGGATTATGGGAGGCTTTTTCCATTACGACACCCACCTGCCCGCTGCGCCCGACGCCATTGCCGGGTACCGTTTCACCAGCGGGATTGTGGTCGGTCTGCTCTTCGCCGCGTGCACCATGTTGTTGGCAGTCTATAAGCTCAATAAAGCAATGACGCTCATCATGGCCGACGAATTGGCCCGCCGGCGCAAACGGGCGGCCGAACAACCCTAGTTTGCCTGAAATTGCATTCCCTGAGCACGTTTCACAAAAGATAAGAACAATCTCCTCACTTCCCGCATTAGTTGTGGTTCGATCCTGGTAACTACTTTGCTGGCATCGCCAGGCATGCTGAGGGGGCAAACAGGCAACCTGCCAGCCGGCGCACCGCCCAACGTCGCTACGCCTATAAACTGGACGGCGGCACAGGATCACAAAAACATGATGGACCAGTTGGGCATCATCCGGCTGCGTCCAGGACCAAGCGGACAGCCCGGCGCCACGAATTCAGCCAATTACGATCCTGCCAAGGCGAATCCTTTCCCCGACCTACCAGAGACCCTCACGCGCAAGAACGGGCAGAAAGTCACGTCGGCCGAGATGTGGTGGAAACAACGCCGCCCGGAAATCGTCGAGGACTTCGAGCGGGAAGTGGTCGGGCGCGTGCCAAACAACGTGCCCGGGGTGACGTGGACCGTGGTCTCGAATATCACGGACGGGCTGGTGGGAAACCTGCCAGCCAACGGCAAACGACTCGTCGGCCATGTGGACAACTCCGCCTGTCCGGCGATCACCGTGGACATTCGCATGACGGTGGTGACTCCAGTGAAAGCCAAAGGTCCTGTGCCAGTGTTGATGATGTTTGGCGGGTTCGGTGGTGACGGCATGCCGCGACCGGCCGGCTCTCCTGTGCCCACAAACCGGTTTCCCGAGTTCGGCGGCCCGTTCAAAGACCCTCCATCTACCGAGCAACTGCTCGGGGCCGGTTGGGGCTACGCCACCATTAACCCTGGAAGCATCCAGACGGACAATGGCGCTGGGCTAACCAAAGGCATCATCGGCCTGGTCAACAAAGGCCAGCCCCGCAAGCCGGATGATTGGGGCTCACTGCGCGCGTGGGCCTAGGGCGCCGCCCGCGGCCTGGATTACCTGGAAACCGACCCCGCCGTTGACGCAAAGAAGGTGGGGATCGAGGGGGTGTCGCGATTTGGCAAAGCCGCGCTGGTCGCCATGGCCTTTGAACCGCGTTTTGCCACGGCCCTGGTTGGGTCTTCTGGCGAAGGCGGCGCCAAGCTGCACCGTCGCAATTTCGGCGAAGCCGTGGAGAATCTGACGGGCTCGGGTGAGTATCATTGGATGGCGGGCAATTTCCTCAAGTATGGCGCGGCGGAATCGTCTTTCGGCAGCAAGAACGCCGGGGACCTGCCTGTGGATGCGCACATGTTGATTGCGTTGTGCGCTCCTCGGTTCACCTTCATTAGTTACGGCGTCCCTGAACGCGGGGATGCCAATTGGCTGGACCAACAGGGCAGCTACATGGCCACCGTTGCCGCCGGGCCGGTGTTTCGGCTGCTCGGAGCGCGCGATATTGGCGAGAAGGAAGATTATCGAACCGCCAGGATGCCGCCGGTGAACACGGGTCTGCTTGACGGTGAGCTGGCCTGGCGCCAACACGATGGCGGACATGAAGACCGATCGAACATGAAGCATTTTATCGCCTGGGCAAACAGGCTTATCAAGCACTCCCCGCCCCCAGCCGCCGCAGCCGACGGCGCCGCGCAGGAGAAGTCTCGATCAGGCGGTCCATCCGGCTCAGCCAGTCACCCGCAGCCGCGCACCGATTCTAATTCCCTCCTGGCGCATCAGCCCCTGTTGACGGACCTCCTGGGGCTTCCCGCGAAAACCGACCACGCTCCGCCACCGACAGGCGACCCCAGCGCAAAACGGCCGCCTGAATAATCCTGACGGCATTGACCGGCCCGCGAGGAGGGTCGCATTTCTTCGGTGGAATGGGCGGAACAGCGTCCCCTACCGCCCGCTCATACCTCCGGAGCCCCACCGTAACCCCACCGGAGACTCCCCGTAGTACCTCTGATCGGCGATCAGAGGTACTACGGGGAGTCTCCGGGGCGTCCCGCGGGAGGGTCTGGAGCAGGGTTGGAGGAACCGAGGGCCAGCGGCTCGACGGTTTGGGATGCCAAGCTGGGTTCGGATGGGTCGCCGAGACGCGGGAGACCGGTAGAGGGCCAGAGCCGGGGCACCGCTTTCGCTGGCACTGCCAAGGAAACGGTCTTCAGCATAGCCTTGCAGACCAGCGACGACTTCTGTTGCGTTACGTGCGGCCGCCGCTGCTGTGGACCAATTGGAGGATTCGCTCGGTGTCATAGACGCAGCCGGCCCATATTCCGCCGCTGGCGGACTGGAGAGCTGCCCAAAGACGCGTGTCGTCCGGCAAGGCGGGATCGGCGGACAGGTCTGGCCTTGGACTTCTTTGTGACAGGATTTGACTGCCCTCATCTGGTCCGAACCGCCGGTCGCCCTCCCCGACCAGGTCCACGCTGCCTTGGGCCGCGCGAGGGTCGATGACGATCTGGATCAGGTCGCCGTCGCGGACCTTCCCCAGCGGACCGCCCGCCAGGGCTTCGGGGCTGATATGGCCGACGCACGCGCCGGTGGAGACTCCGGAAAAACGCGCATCGGTGAGCACGGCCACGTGTTTTCCGATGGGGAGGTATTTCAGCGCGCCGGTGACCTGGTAGGTTTCTTCCATGCCGGTGCCCATCGGGCCAACGCCCGCGAGGACAAGGATGTCGCCCGCGCGAATCTCCCCGGCTTTGATCGCGGCCATGGCGGCCTTTTCTCTCACAAACACCCGCGCCTTGCCAGCTTTGCGATAAGTGCCGTCGCCATCAATGACCGAAGGATCAATCGCCGTGCTCTTCGCCACCGAGCCTTCCGGCGCGAGGTTGCCCGTCAGAAACGCTAACGTCCCCGTCAGACCCCGGTCCTTGGCCCGTTCGGGTGGCAGGATCACATCGTCGGGATCGACCCCATCGAGTTGCAGGAGCAGTTCCCGGAACCGGCGGCGGCGTTCGGATTTTTCCCAGGCGTCGAGGCTCTCGCCCAGGGTGCGGCCCGACACTGTGAGCACCTGCGTTTGGATCAAGCCCAGACGGCGCAGGTGAAGCATGACTTCGGGTACGCCGCCGGCAAGGAACACCCGAACGGTAGGGTGGTGCACGGGACCATTCGGCAGCACGCTGACCAGGCGCGGAACCCGCCGGTTGATGGCGATCCAATCCTCCACGGCGGGCCTTTTGATTCCGGCGGCGTGAGCGATGGCAGGGATGTGGAGCAGCAGGTTCGTCGAGCCTCCGAAGGCGGCGTGAAGCACCATCGCGTTGTGAATGCTTTCGGAGCTGAGGATATCACGCACCGTGATGCCGCGGCTTTCGAGTTGATGGAGCGCTCGGGCGGAAGCGCGCGCCAGGTCCAGCCAGACCGGTTGACCGGACGGGGCGAGCGCGGAATGCGGCAAGGATAATCCAAGCGCTTCGCCGACCACTTGGGCGGTGGCGGCGGTGCCGAGGAATTGGCAGCCGCCGCCCGGAGAACCGCAGGCGCGGCAACCGAGGTCGGCGGCCTCCGACAGCGTGACTAATCCATGGGCGAACCGCGTGCCGAGGGTTTGCACCGCTCCCGCGTCTTCGCCGGACTCCGGCGGCAGCGTGACCCCGCCAGGAACGAGCACGCTGGCGAGGTCGCGCAAGCCCGCCAGCGCCATCATCATCGCGGGCAGGCCCTTGTCGCACGTGGCGATGCCCAGCACACCGGCGCGAACGGGCAGTGACCGCGCCAGTCGCCGCAATACCACTGCGGCATCGTTCCGGTACGGCAGGCTGTCAAACATGCCCGGGGTGCCTTGCGTTCGCCCGTCGCAGGGGTCCGAGCAGAAACCCGCGAAGGGGATGGCTTTCAGCCGGCGAAATTCCTCGGCGGCTGCTTGCACGAGCAGGCCGATTTCCCAATGGCCAGTGTGATAGCCCAAAGCGATGGGTTTGCCATCCGGCGCCCTCAGCCCGCCCTGGGTGCTTAGAATGAGAAACTGCTTGCCCGCGACCTCGGCGGGAGTCCAGCCCATGCCGGCGTTTTGTGTCAGCCCGAACAGATCACCGCTCGGGCGTTCGCGCAGCATCTCCTCGGTCAGGGGCAGCTTGCCCGCCGGGCCCGGCGCCCGGGTTCTGACCTCGAAGATCTCCGGGGCTGGAGGTTCGAAGGGTTCAAATGGCGCGCTCATTGGGCCATTGAACCATCAAGCGGCAACCGACTTCAAGAATACTTGCCTCCCCGAGGCATAAAACCATCGACCGTCGCATGGGATCGTGCTACAGGTCACGCCACGTCGCGCTTATGAGAGAACAACGCTGGCTGCGGATCATTCCGGTGGCGCTGATCATGTACACCATATCGTATGTTGATCGGACCAACGTTTCTCTCGCCCTGGATCCGAAGATTTCCACCATGATGAAAGACCTGCTCATGGATGACCGGATGAAAGGGGAGGCGGCGGGCATTTTCTTCTTTGGCTACGTGCTCTTGCAGATTCCCGGTGGATACTGGGCGTCACGTTGGAGTGCCCGCAAGGTGGTGGGTCTATTTCTTATTGCGTGGGGCGTTTGCGCCGCGGGCTGCGGGCTGGCCCGCACCTTCGGGCAATTCGAAGTGATGCGCTTTTTCCTGGGGGTGGCCGAGAGCGGCGTATTCCCGGCGACCCTGGTGTTGCTGGCAAACTGGTTTCCGCGGGCCGAGCGCGCGCGCGCCAACGCGTATTGGAACCTCTGCCAACCGTTGGCGGTGGCCGGATCGGCTCCATTAACCGGCTGGCTGCTTGGGGTTTACGGCTGGCAGAAAATGCTCATGCTGGAAGGCGCACTGCCATTCCTATGGCTCCCGATCTGGTGGTTCTTCATTCGGGATCATCCGCGCGACGCGAAGTGGATTTCGGCTGAGGAACGAAACTACCTCGAGACCACGCTGCAAAAGGAGGTGGCCGGGCTGGAGCCTGCACAAGCGATGCCGCTCTGGCGCCGGCTCCGGCAGCCAGTGATTTTTGTCATGCTGGCCATCTATTTTCTGCATAATTGCGCCGCCTACGGCTGTATGACTTTCTTCACTGCCGGCCTGAAAGGGCGAGGCTTCAGCGCCTTGCAATACGGAATCCTGTTTGCCGTGCCGTATGCCGTCACCGCCCTGGTGATGGTTTTGAACTCCTGGCATTCGGATAAAACGCAGGAGCGGCGGGGACATGTGGCGGCGGTCTATGTGTTGAGCGGCACGAGTCTCATTTTGAGCGTCTTGTTGAGCCAGTATTTTTGGGTTTCCTATGCCCTTATGTGCCTGGCGATACCTGGCCCGTTTGCCGCTATGGCGCCTTTCTGGTCAATTCCCAGCGAAACCATGCCCAGGAATGTCATGGGACTGGTCATTGGGGTGGTGAATGCCTTCGGCAACCTGGGTGGCTTCGCCGGGCCGTATATCGTAGGCTGGCTGATGAAGGAGTACCGGAGCAGCGCGATTCCGTTTAACGCCCTCGGAGTGGGCATGCTGGTCGCCGCAGGTCTCGCTTTCCTGTTGCCCAAAGCCGCCAAGACCTTGCCATCGGCCATCACCCCCTTAGCAGTCGGCGGCTCGCGCGCCGGTCCAAGGTCTTATCCATGAAACTGTGTCGTTTTAGAAACTCGCGCAATGAAGTCAGCGTAGGGCTGGTGGTCGAGAATGACTTCGTGATTGATCTCGCTGCCGCCGGCGTGACGGAACTGACTTCGTTGCTGGAGAAGGACGATCCCGCGGCGGCTGTGGCTGAATTGTCGAGGCAGGAGCTGCCACAGGCGCCGCTTTCGGCGCTTCGGCTATGCGCGCCGGTCGAACGGCAGGAAGTGTGGGCGGCGGGAGTCACCTACCAGCGCAGCAAAACGGCGCGGATGGAGGAATCCAGCTTCAGCGCTACGGCCTACGACCTGGTTTACGCCGCCGAACGACCCGAGCTGTTCTTCAAATCCATGCCTGATAAAGTGGTTCCGCCTGGGGGGCCGGTGGGCATTCGCGGGGACGCGCGGTGGAACGTGCCGGAACCTGAGCTGGCCCTGGTGCTGAACTCGCGCGGGCGAATCGTCGGCTACACGATCGGGAATGACATGAGTTCGCGGGACATCGAAGGGGAAAACCTGCTTTACCTGCCGCAGGCGAAAATCTACCGCGGCTCTTGCGCGCTGGGGCCCTGCATTCGGGTGGCAGCTTCCGAAGCTGAGGCCCGCGAATGGGCGATCCAGATCGGGATATGGCGGAATGGGGCGCGCGTTTTCGCGGGCGAGACGGCGGTCGCGCACATCAAACGGACCTTCGAGGAACTCGCCCGATTCCTCTTCCGCAGCCAGGAGTTCCCGCACGGAGCGGTGCTCCTCACGGGCACCGGTATTGTGCCGCCGGATCAATTCACACTCAAGGAGCGCGACGAAATCGAAATCCACATTAGCGGCATCGGAGTTTTGCGCAACTCGGTGATAGTGGTATAACCTCGCGCATGACTATGATGCACGGTCGAAGTCTTATCGCCGGTCAGCCGATACCGGGAGCAGGAGAAACGTTTCAGGCCAGAAGCCCGCTCGACAACCGCGTGCTGGAGCCGGATTTCCTCGTGGCGGGCGCGCAAGACGTCGATTCGGCGTTGCGCCAGGCGGGAACGGCTTTCGAGGTTTTTCGAAAAACCACCGGCGAGCAGCGCGCGGCTTTGCTCGAACACATCGCCGAGGAGATCGTGGCGCTAGGGGACGAGCTGCTGACGCGCGCGCATCTCGAGACCGGCCTGCCCCTGGCTCGGCTGACGGGCGAACGGGCCCGTACGGTGAACCAGCTCAAGCTATTCGCCCAGATTGTGCGAGAGGGCTCCTGGGTGGATGCCCGGATTGACCACGCCGCTCCCAACCGCCAGCCGGCGCCTAAACCGGACCTGCGCCGGATGCTTGTGCCTCTGGGCCCGGTGGTTGTTTTTGGTTCGAGCAATTTTCCCCTGGCATTCTCGGCAGCCGGGGGCGACACCGCGTCAGCACTGGCGACCGGCAACCCGGTCATCGTCAAGGCGCACAGCGGCCACCCCGGCACCGCGGAACTGGTCGCGACCGCCGTTTGCCGCGCGGTCGGGGCCTGCGGGTTACCCGGCGGCGTGTTCTCGATGCTCCACGGTGCCGGCAAAATCATCGGCCTCGCGCTGGTGAGGCATCCCTTGACGCGGGCTGTGGGATTCACCGGGTCACGCGCCGCCGGGCGCGCGCTGTTTGACGCGGCCGGTGCCAGGCCGGATCCCATCCCGGTCTTCGCCGAGATGAGCAGCTTGAACCCGGTCTTCCTCCTGCCCGGCGCCGTGAAGGAGCACGGCGCGCGGATCGCGGAAGGACTGAGCGGATCGGTCACACTCGGAGTGGGCCAGTTCTGCACCAAGCCGGGTTTGATCTTTGGTTTGCAGAACGCCGAGTTCGACCAATTCCAACAAGCCTTGGCGCGCGTGCTGGAAGCGGTGGCGCCCGCCACGATGCTGCACTCAGCAATCTGCGAGGCGTATCACGACGGAAGCCGCCGGGCGGCCGCGGCCAGCGGCGTGACCGTGCTCGCGCGGTCCGCGGCAGCGGCTCAGCCAACCGGAACTCAGGGCGAAGCCACGATTCTGCGCACCGATCTCGGGACGTTTCGAACGAATCCCGAGCTGGCGGAGGAGGTGTTTGGGCCATTTGCAATCCTGATCTCGATCCGGACGCTGGGTGAGTTCGAGGAGGTGGCGCGGTCGCTTGAGGGGCAGTTGACCGCCACCGTCCACGGCACCGTTGAGGATCTCAGCCAGGCCGGCGGGTTGCTGCGTCTCCTTGAGCAAAAGGCGGGACGCCTCATCATCAATGGCTTCCCCACCGGCGTGGAGGTCTGCCCTTCCATGCATCACGGTGGCCCTTTTCCGGCGACGACCGACGCGCGATTCACTTCGGTGGGAACAGCAGCCCTTTACCGGTTTGTCCGCCCGGTCTGTTACCAGGACTTCCCCGCTGCGCTGCTCCCCGAGGCGCTGCGCGATGCGAACCCGCTCCACCTTTGGCGGATGGTGGACGGCGAGCGAGTTGCCCCGTGACGTAGGGGCGGGCGGAGAACCAACCTGGGCTACGGCTGGCCCTTTTGCAGGGATTGCTCCTTTCTACTCGGTCGTGGTGAGGGCCTTCGTGACGGTGGCCGCCACCAGGCGGTGGCCATTTGTCAAAACTCATTTGAAATGCCCCCATGTTAATTCACCAGAGAATGTCCTCTTTTCAGGTTGTTATTCGTTGATCTGCTCCCACGGCTGGCGGCCAGGGACACAGAGA
>OCZT010002586.1_pt1 | contig 18632 bp, 17 predicted proteins | sample 1539031 | NCBI WGS metagenome assembly OCZT01 (sample SAMEA3539308, study PRJEB22396) | soil metagenome | biome: tundra; feature: field; material: soil | place: USA | collected 2010-05 | depth 0.15 m | reverse complement strand
CGAACCCGCGCCGGCCGAGCGCGATCGCTCCGGCCGCGCCCAGCGCGATCACGATCGCGGTGAAGATCCCGCTGACGCCGAGCGTGCGCGCGAAGGGAGCGAGATCGTCGATGGCACGCGTCCGCGCAAAGCGCTCGAGCCCCGTCAGCGCATCGTGCGGCAGCGCGAGCACGAAGGCGGCCGCCGCGGCGGCGAGCAGCGGCGCCGCCGGATAGCGCAGCCGCCGAGCGAGTCGCAGCGAGAGCACGACGAGCATCAGCACCGAAGCGAGCGCGAACGCACTCGGGAGGAACGCGACCAGCTGCCTCAGCGCCGCCCAGCCCGGAAACGGGCGGCCGAGCAACAAGACGGCGAATCGAGCGACGAGCGCGGCCAGCGCCGCGCCGAACGCGATCGGCAGCGACTCCTGCAGCGCGCGCACCGCAGGCGCATCCGCGATTCTGTGCGCCAGCGGAGCGGCGGCACGTTCGAGCCGCGCGACGATCCCCTCACCGGCCGGCGCCTCGAGCGCCGGAACGCTAGAGCCTGCGGATGACGGCTTCGACTCGGCCGACGATGGTGACATCGTCGGCGTAGATTGGCGCCATGGTGGCGTTCTCCGGCTGCAGCCGCACGCGGCCGTTCTCGCGGTAGAACCGTTTGACGGTCGCCTCCCCGTCGATCATCGCGACCACGATCTCGCCGTTGTTCGCACTCGGGCGCGGCTCGACGACGATCAGATCGCCGTCCAGGATCGCCGCGTCGATCATCGAGTCGCCTTTAACCCGCAGCATGAAGCCGCCGGTTCGCGGCACCCAGGACGCCGGCAGCACGAACTGCTCCTCGAGATTCTCCGTCGCCGTGATCGGGACGCCGGCCGCGACGCGGCCGAGCAGCGGCAGGGTCGCCGACGCGACCTTCTCCGGCGCGTCGTCGGCCGGCGTCGCCACCAGCGCGCGCGGCTTGGTGGGGTCGCGTCTGAGGAGACCGCGGCGCTCCAGCGTCTTGAGGTGCGACTGCACCGTCGACGACGACGAGAGCCCGACGCGCTCGCCGATCTCCCGCACCGAGGGCGGGTAGCCGTGCTCGGACGTGAACTCGCGGATCACCTCGAGGATCCGCTGCTGCTTCTCCGTCGTGGCCCGTTCGGCCATCATCCCTCCTAGAAGAATGCCACCCAGTAGGCACAGCGCCGACAGACGCTGGCCGACGACGGCCGGGGCCGCCGCATTGATTGCGGCCATCCTAGCACACAACTCCGGCCGGAGCAAACATACGTTCGACCATCTTGACGCGGGGCGACCCGCCTTGGTACCATATGGGGGACGAACGAGCGTTCGGCCCAACATCTAGGGGGATCGGAAGCACCATGTACGGGACGTCCAAACGAAAACTGACCCTCATGCCGCTGGTGGCCCTCGGCGGGCTCAGCCTAGCCGTAACGCTCCCGGCACTGTCGAGCACGGTCCACGCCGCCCCGCCCGTCGCCTACACGACGGTCACGGTCCATCGCGGCCAAACCCTCTGGTCGGTCGCCGAAACCAGGACCCCCGCGACCGGCGACGTCCAATCGACCGTCGACCAAATCATCGCGACGAACCACCTGACCGGCGCGAACCTCCAAATCGGCCAGAAGCTCCGAGTGCCGCGATGAAAGCCCTGAAGGCGCTCAAAGCCGTCTAACCGCCGCGCGGTAAACGCCGCGGCAGCTGCCAAAACCGTGTCCCAAACGACGCCTGCGTGCTCCCTCGCCGCAGGCGTCTTCACATCCCCACCCCGCAGCCCCCCGAGCCCCAGAACGTCGAGCACGACAAAAGAAGAGCGGCCCCGCCGAAGCGGAGCCGCTCGAGTTCCCTTTCAGGAATACGCGAGCCTTAGAGTTTGATCCGAGCCTCGAAGTACATGCTGAACGGGCTGACGGCGAAGTACGGGTCGTACGGGGCCCGCTGGTACGGCTGGATGACCGTACCCGGGTTGTACACGTTCCCCACGCTGGGGACGCCGTCGTAGCCGATGCCGTAGCTGCACGCGTGGTTCACGGCCCACGGAACCTTGGTTCCGCCCCAGCACCGGTTGACGATGTTGGCGAAGCTCCCGACCAGCGTGACGCGCTTGTTCACGTCGTACGAGACCTGCGTGTGCAAGAGCAGCTGGTTCGGTTGGACGAAGGCGCCGACACCGTCGAAGTTGTTGGTGTAGGTGTTCGGAATCGCGAGGATGCCTCCGCAGCTGCCCGCGTCGGCCGGGGCGCCGCCCACCGCACCGTACGGATACCGCGGATCCCCGGTCGTCGATCCCGAGAGGGCGCCGCAACCGGCGCTCGGGTCGAAGCCGAAGTTCGAGAGCGGCACGCCGTAGCGCGCTCCAGCGTTGAACTGGATCGCCGGAGTGATCGCGAGCGGCCCGTGCTTGTACTGCAGGAGCAGCGTCGCGACGTACGGAGCACCGAACGTCGAGTATCCGCCCGTATCGACACCGGCCGGGAACGTATCGAACGTCGGGTACTGGCCGTTCGGATCGAGCAGCTTGGTCGCGGAGTAGTTGTAATACGGGTTCGCGATGCTGCCCACAGCGCACGCCCCGTCGGGCGCGCCGCCGGCCGTGTAGCAGGGGGCGCCGCCACCCGACTTGGTGAGGGAATTGAACGCGGCGATTTGCGTGTTGAGACCGTCCACGACCGAACCCCCGTTGGGCTCGCGCGTGTAGCGGATCTTGCTGTCCGTGTACGCGAACGTCAAGCGGGCGGCGAGGCCGTTGCGTGAGAAGTCGCCCTTGTCGAGTTCGAACTCGAACCCTTGCGACGTCTGCGCACCGACGTTCAGACCCGACACGAAGTTCGTCCGCTGGTCGAGGTAGAACTGTTCGATCTGGTCCTGCGTCTTGCGCAGGAAGGGGGTGAACTTCACCGACGTATCGCGGCCGAACTGGTGCTCGAGCGAGAAGTCGTAGTTGTTCGAAACCTCCGGCCGGATCTGATGCATCGGCGTGGTGCCGATACCGAACTTCACGAAGTTCACCAGCGACGGAGGCGCGTCTTGCTGGAGGAAGTTGTACTGTTCGAACGCGCTGTTCGGCGCCTGCGCGTAGCGGCCCCAACTGGCGCGGAGAACCGTGGTCGGCGATAATGTGTAGGTCATACCGAGGCGAGGTTGGAGTTCGCCGAACGTGTCGCTCTGATGTGCCGGGTTCGTCATCGCCAAGTTCGGGGTGACGCCCGCGTTCCAGGCGTTGTACCAGAAGGTACGCGCGGGAGATCCGGTCGTGTCCGAACCGATGAACTGGAACTGGTCGTAACGCAGACCGAGGTTGATGTTCAACCGATCGGTCGGCTTCCACTGATCGGTGATCGAGAAGGAGGCGAACTTCGGCTGAACCGAGTTGTACGTCGCACGCTGGCCGTTCTCGGCGAGCAGCCACTGGCACGGGCCGGAGCCGCAGGTCGTGCCCGGCGCGACGACGGGGACGGTTCCGTTGTAGGCCTGGCTGATCGAGAAACGGGCGTACGCGCCCGTTCCGCCGGTGGGTGTGAAGCACGGGACGGCCGCGCCGGCGATCGTGTAGCACTGCCCGGCAAGCGGGTTCGAGCCGTTGACCAGCACGCCCGTCGTGAGCGAGCCGTTCGAGTACTGCGTGTTGTTGTCGCGCAGCGTGGTCGCCATCGTGTACGAACCCTGGATCGAGAGCAAATGCTGCGAGTTCAGTTGATCCGAGAACTGCGCGCTGACGCCACGCGTGTGGCTTTCGAGCTCGTAGTCACCGGGCAGGATCTCCAGATAGCCCTGAGCTACGGTCGCGACGCCGACCGGCGCGGCCTGCAGCCACGACGAGTAGTACGTGTACCCGTAGACGCGCAGGAACGCGTTGGTACCGAAGTTGCGCTGATACTGCAGCTTGAAGATGCCCTGATCGTTCGTGAACGCGTCACGATAGTCCGGAGCGATCGCACCCCCGATCGCGCGCCCGAACGGCGACTGCGGGAAGTTGTAGCGCTGGACGCCGCCGCCGGTGTAGCCGATTGGGAGTACCGAGCCGACCGGCTGGCCGGTGAACTGGTAGCCGTCCGTGAATCCGAGCGGCGTCGAATAGCCGATCGAGTTCAGGTACGCGTTCCCGCCGAGGTCGTTCGCCGACAGGTAGAGCGGGTTGCCGATGTGGTTGATGTCGACCAGGGCCTGGACGTCGTCCCGGTTGCCGTCTTTGCGCGGGATGCCGAAGTGCAGGTTCAGGACGCTGTCGCGTTCCTGCGTCTGCGCCTGGGAGCCGGTCTGGAACGGGCCCATCACCGTCGGACCGTTCGGGCCGACGTTCGAGTACGGCGTCGACGGATTGGCGTAGCACGAAGGCGCCGCGGCATACGGCAGGGGTACCCCGCCCGGCAGGATGCCGTAGCAGCTCTGGATCGGATAGCCCCAGTTCTGCTGGAGGCTCGCGCCGTTGTACTGATCGTAGTACCGAAGGTTCTGGTTGTACGCACCCGCACCGAGGTAGTACGAGAACGTACGCGACGGATTGGCGCCGCCCGCTTCGAACGAAATCTTGTTGTACATGATCGGCGTACCCATCGCCAGATCGAGATTTCGGCTCGCCGGCGCGGTGCCGGTACGAATGACCTGGTTGATGTAGCCGGAGAGACCTTCGGCTTCCGAGTTCGCCGGGCTGGCGCCGGTGTAGACCTGCAGCTCCTGCTGGCCCAGCGACGACAGCGGCCCCGAGGGGTAGTTGTCGAACGCGCGGTTGACGGGGACGCCGTCCAGCTCGTAGCCGATCTGGTCGTAGTCACCGCCGCGGATCGAGATCGCCGGGCCGGCGCCGATGTAGCCGGTCTGGTTCGGCGCGATGAAGACGCCCGGCACCGCGGCGATCGCGGACCACGCGGTGTTCAAGTTGCCGCCGCCGCCGATCGTCGACGCCTTGTCCTGCGTGACGGCGTTGATCGAGTAGACGTCGGCCGTCGTACCCGGCTTCACGAGCGCCGAGGCGGCGCGCGAGGTGACGGTGCCGATGACCTTGAGTTTGGTCGGCTGCTGGAGGCTGACGGTTAGCGTCTGGTCCGCCTGGACCGTGACGCCGCTGACCGAGGCGGCGTCGCGCGTCGACGTCGCGGTCACCAAGACCGTGTACGTGTCCGGCGCGAGCGAGATGAACGAGAATCTCCCGGTCGCGTCGGTTGTCGTCGTCGCCGATTGCGACGGGCTGGCCGCGGTGACGCGGGCACCAGTGATGGCTTGGTTCGACTGTGGGTCGACGACGGAGCCGTTGATCGCGCCCGTTGTGCCTGCCAGAACGCTTGTCGTTCCCTGGAGCACGAACGCGATGAGCAACAGAACTGCGACGATACCACGTCTCACCGAATAGGGGATTGCCACGGGCACCTATCCTTCCGATGGGTGGGTGGTGCTTTGACCGCGCAGAGAGCCAGGCTCGGAATTCCGTGAGGAATTCCCGTGCCAGGCCTTGGACGGACCTGGCACTCTTCTGGCAGCCGCTGCCGGCTCCCCCCGGACGGGACACCGAGCTCGGGCCGTTAACGCGCGGGTGCCGTCACCGCCCGGGACGCTCCACGACGACGACACTGTGGCCGTCGTGCGCGTCGAGGAAGACCAGCCCTTCGTCCATCCAGCCGTCGAGGCCGGCGCTCAGATGCCGCTGGACTTCCCGCACGACGTGGCGGCGGCTGCGCAGCCATTGCAGTTCCGCGCGCGTCGTGGCGAGCCAGATCGCCTCTTCGCATTCCTCGCACGCGTAGCCGAAGCGCATGGCTCCTAGGCGGGGACGGGCTTGAGCCGGCTCGCCAGGAGCTTCGGGATATCCGACGGCCGGTCCGCGACCGGGACCCCCGCCTCGCCGAACGCCTTGACCTTGGACTCCGGCGTCCCCGTGTTGCCCGAGATGATCGCGCCGGCGTGCCCCAGGCGCTTCCCCTTGGGCGCGCTACGGCCGCCGATGAACCCGATCACCGGCTTGCCGGTGATATGCTCCTTGATGAAGGCGGCCGCGTCTTCTTCGTCCGAGCCGCCGATCTCGCCGGCGACGACGATCGCCTCGGTCTCCGGATCGTTGGCGAACGCGCGGAGGCAGTCGACGAAGGTCGTCCCGATGATCGGGTCCCCACCGATCCCGACGCAGGTCGACTGACCGAAGCCGGCCCGGGTCAGCCCGTCGACGATCTCGTACGTCAGGGTCCCCGAGCGCGAGATCATCCCGACGTTGCCTTCCTTGAACACGTGGCCCGGCATGATTCCGACCAGTGACTTGCCCGGCGAGATCACGCCCGGGCAGTTGCCGCCGATGATGCGCATCCCGGGCGTCGTGTTGACGACCCGCAGCATGTCGTGGGCGGGGATCCCCTCGGTGATGCAGACCGCGAGCTGAATCCCCGCGTCGTACGCTTCCCACAGGGCGTCCGCGCCGGCGAACGGCGGGACGAAGATGATCGAGTGGGTGGCGCCGGTCGCGTCGACCGCGTCCTTCACGGTGTCGAACACGGGTTGACCGGTCTCGATCGTGGTGCCGCCCTTGCCGGGCGTCACGCCGCCGACGATCTTCGTCCCGTACGCCAGCATGCGCTGCGTGTGAAACGCGCCCTCGCGCCCGGTGATCCCCTGCACGATGACTTTCGAGTTCTTGTCCACGTAGATCGCCACGGTTATTTGCCCCCGCTCGCGAGCGCGACGGCGCGCGCGGCGCCTTCGTCCATCGTCTCGACCGGGACGAAACCGGCCTCGGCCAGAATCGCACGGCCTTCTTCCGCGTTCGTTCCGGTCAAGCGCACGACGAGCGGGACCTTGCGGACATCATCGCCGGCGAGGGCTTCGACGATCCCCTTGGCGACTTGGTCGCCGCGGGTGATCCCGCCGAAGATGTTGATGAACATCGCTTTGACGCGCGGATCCGAAGTGACCAGGTTGTAGCTCTTCTTCACGAGGTCGGCCTGCGCGCCGCCCCCGATGTCGAGGAAGTTCGCCGCGCCGCCGCCCGCGTTCTTGACGGCATCCATCGTGCCCATGCCGAGGCCCGCGCCGTTCGCGATCACGCCGACGTTGCCGATGCGGCCGTCTTCGTCGGGAAGCTTCGCGTAGTTCGACATTCCGAGACCGATCGCGACCGCCGCCGCCTGGTCTTCGTCGGTCGGCTGTTCCTTGTTCCACCGCGCGATGTCGGGATGCTTGTAGAGCCCGTTGTCGTCGAGCTCGACCTTCGCGTCGCTCGCGATGACGCGGCCGTCCTTCGTCAGCACCAGTGGGTTGATCTCGACCAGGTTCGCGCCGTAGTCCATGAACAGCGTGTAGAGCGCGCCGAGGATCGATGGAAACGCCTTGCGATATCCCTCGGGAAGCTTCGCCTGGAACGCGAGCATCCGGCCGATGAACGGCGAGTATCCCATCGCGGGATCGATCCAGTATTTCGAGATCGCGTCGGGATCGCGTTCGGCGACCTCCTCGACGTCCATCCCACCTTGCGCGGTCACCAGCACGACCGGCTTCTTGGCCGCTCGATCGATCGCGATCGACACGTAGGCCTCGCTCGCGATGTCGACCTTCTCCTCGACGAGGAGCGATTTGACTTCCTCGCCGTCGGGGTTCTGGATCGATTTGAGCACCTTGCCGATCAGCTCGCGCGCGAGCGCCTCGCCGTGGCGCGCGTCGTCGGCGAACTTGATCCCGCCGGCCTTGCCCCGGCCGCCCATCATCACTTGGCTCTTGAGCACCCACGAGCCGGGATGTGCGGCGATGTACGATGCGACGTCGGCGGCCGCCGTGGTGAAGACCCCGCTCGGGGTGGGGATGCCGACCCGGCGGAACAGGTCCTTGCCCTGGTACTCCATCAATTTCATGGGACGCGCTCCGTTCCGCGCCGCGAAACGGCGCCCCTGGACGACCAATGTTGGAGGGACGAAAGCACACCGCCGGACCGGCGGCGAAGCCCCAGCGAGGAGGGTTCACCAATGCTGCATCGTTCGATCGCCGTTACCGCCGCGCTCGTACTTGGGTCGGGCGCCCTCGCCGCCGCAGACGCCCCGAAGCCCTTGCGAACCCTCGTCTACTCGGTTCAGTACAGCTCGCAGTCGCGGAACACGGAGCAGACGTCCGGATTCTCGGGCAGCGACTCGGGACCGTCGGGTACGTCGATGGGCCACGGCGCGGTCGAGCGCAACTCCAACGTCAGCGATGATGGCACGCTCACGATCGACGTGGTCGGCGCGAGCGCCGACGCGGGGCTCGTCGTCGACGCTGCGTACGCGGGGAAAACGACCGCCCAGCCGGCGATCCGCGTCGCGATCTTTCCGGACGGACGGCTGTCGATCGATCCGCGCCACCAGCTCTCGCCCGAGGCAGCACGCGTCTTGCCGCTCCTGGCGCGCGGTTTGGTCGCGGGTCGCGACGTCAGCCCCGGGTCGGCGTGGAAAACGGACGTCGCTCCGCCTGCGAAAGGCTCGATCGCATACCGCGTGAGCGCGCTCGAAGGACAGCAGGCGACCCTCGTCATCGATTCCGACATCAAGGTTCCCGGGCCTCAAGGGTACGACGAGCAGGGTCACGGCACGGCGAAGTACGCGACCGACCTGCTCTGCCCACTCACGTACGATCTCGAGGCGCACTCGCGGCATCAGCCCTCGGCCGACCAGTACGTAACGTCGAACTCACACCTCACGGCTACGCTCGTCAGCGACAGCTTCGCCAAGAAGTAGGCTCGTGATCGAAGCCGCTCCGCGCTCGATCGTCCTGTTCGACGGCGTCTGCAATTTCTGCAACGCGACGGTGCGCTTCATCGCCGCGAACGATCCCGGCGGCCGGTTCGCGTTCGCGCCGCTGCAGTCGCCCGAAGCGCGCGCGTTCTTGGGCCCTTCGACGAGCTCAGGACAGGGTGCGGTCGACGTATCGCGCGACCCCGAGACGTTCGTGCTGCTCGAGTACGGGCGGCGCTACGAACGGAGCGATGCGGTGCTGCACCTCGCGCTCGGGCTGCGCGCACCGTGGCCGCTGGCGTTCGCCCTGATCCTCGTGCCGCGTGCGTGGCGCGACGCGGCGTACGCCTGGTTCGCGCGCAACCGCTACCGCTGGTTCGGCCGCGAGGAGACGTGCCCGCTTCCGTCGCCTGAGCTGCGCGCGCGTTTCCTGAACGAGGAGAGCTAGCCGAGCCGGCCGAGCAGTGCGCGCGCGATCACCAGTTGCTGGATCTCCGAGGTCCCTTCGTAGATCTCGGTGATCTTCGCGTCACGGTAGTAGCGCTCGACGGGGAACTCGGTCGTGTATCCGTATCCGCCGTGGATCTGAACCGCTTCGGCGGCGTGTTCGCGCGCCTTGGTCGACGCGAAGAGCTTCGCCTTCGCCGCTTCGGTGACGAACGGGCGTCCCGCTCCGGCGAGCGCCGCGGCTCGATAGACGAGCAGACGCGCGGCGTCGAGATCGGTCGCCATCCGTGCGATCTTGAACGAGACGCCTTCGAAGGCGCCGATCGGTTTGCCGAACGCGACCCGGTCCTTCGCGAACGCGACCGACGCGTCGAGGCACGCCGCCAGGATACCGGCCGCCTGCGCGGCGATCCCGATCCGCCCGGACGCGAGCGTCATCAGCGCCTGGGTGAAGCCCGTTCCTTCGCTGCCGAGCATCGCGGACGCCGGCACGCGCACCTCGTCGAACGCAAGATCGACGGTGTTCGAGGTGTGGATCCCGAGCTTTTCGGTCGTCTTCTCGACGACGATCCCGGGCAGCGCCGTGTCGACCAGAAACGCGCTGATCCCCTTCGCACCGGGGCCTCCGGTGCGGAACATCGCCATGATGACGCCCGAGTATGCGCCGTTCGTACACCATTGCTTCCGCCCGGAGAGTATCCAGCCGTCGCCGTCGCGCCGCGCGGGCGCGCGGATCGCCGCGGCGTCCGACCCGGCGTCGGGCTCGGTCATGCCGAACCCGGCGATGACGTCGCCGGCGGCGAGCGGTTCGAGCCAGCGCCCGCGCTGCTCGGTCGATCCGAGGGTCGCAATCGCGTTGCAGATCATCGAGTGGACCGACACGGTCACCGCGGTCCCCGCGTCGACCCGCGCCAGTTCCTCGATCGCGAGCGCAAACGAGACGTAGTCGGCGCCGACGCCGCCGTACGCTTCGGGGACGAGCATCCCCATCAGCCCGGCTTCGGTCAGCTTTCCGTACAGCTCGCGCGGAAAGACGTGCCGCTTGTCCCAGTCCGCGATGTGCGGCGCGATCTCGCGCAGCGCGACCTCGCGCGCGACGTCGCCGATCGCGCGCTGGTCGATGGTCGGCTCGAACGTCTCGGACCGCGTCGTCTCGATCATGGCTGCGCGTCCTGCGCCGGCCGAGGGGCGTAGTCGTAGAAGCCGCGGCCCGACTTCTTTCCGAGCCAGCCGGCGGCGACGTACTGCTTGAGCAGCGGGCACGGCCGGTACTTCGAATCGCCGAGCCCCTCGTGCAGCACGTTCATGATCGCCAGGCACGTGTCGAGCCCGATGAAGTCGGCGAGCGCGAGCGGCCCCATCGGATGGTTCATACCGAGCTTCATCACCGTGTCGATCGCCTCGACCGACGCGACGCCTTCGTAGAGCGCGTAGATCGCTTCGTTGATCATCGGGAGCAGGACGCGGTTGGCGACGAACCCCGGAAAGTCGCGCACCTCGACCGGCGTCTTGTCGAGCGCGAGCGCGAGGTCGCGCACGAATGCGAACGAGGCGTCCGAGGTCGCGATCCCGCGGATCACCTCGACCAGCTTCATGACCGGGACGGGATTCATGAAGTGCATGCCGATCACGCGATCCGGCTTCGAGGTCACCGCGCCCAGCACGGTGATCGAGATCGACGAGGTGTTGCTGGCGAGGATCGCTTCCGGCGGCGTATTCGCGTCGAGGAAGCGAAACAGGTCGAGCTTCAGATCGAGCCGCTCGGTCGCCGCTTCGATCGCCAGCGTGACGTCGAGGTCGTGCACGTGCGGCCGCGGATCGATGTGCTCCAAGATCTCACCGCGCTGCGCGGGCGAGAGCCGCCCCTTCTCCACGTCACGCTCGAGGCGCTTCGCGATTCCGTCGATCCCGTGGCGGATGCGCGTCTCGTCGATGTCGTTCAGCAGCACCTCGTGTCCCTTGGCGGCGAGCACCTGCGCGATGCCGCCGCCCATCTGACCGGCCCCGACCACCAGCACTCGCACCGCGGCGGTTCCGGCTATGCCACTTTGATCAGGATCGCGTCGCCTTGACCGCCGCCCGAGCAGATCGCCGCGATGCCGTACCCCCCGCCGCGGCGGCGTAACTGTTGCACGACCGCGCCGACGATGCGCGCTCCCGAGGCCCCGATCGGATGCCCGAGCGCGACCGCTCCACCTTGGACGTTGACGACGGTCGGGTCGAGCCCCAGCCTCGCGGCGGCCGTCAGGGCGACCGCGGCGAAGGCCTCGTTGATCTCCCACACGTGGATCTCGCTCGTCTTGAGCCCTTGCTGGTCGAGCAGCTTTTGGACCGCCATCGCCGGTACGAGCGCCAAATACGGCGGGTCCCAGGCGACCGTGGCGTGGTCGACGATCTCGCCGAGCACCTCGATGCCGTTGGCGCGCGCGTAGCCGGCGTTGGACAGGACGAGCGCGGCTGCGCCGTCGTTGACGCCGGGCGCGTTCCCGGCGGTGATCGTACCGCCGGCGTCGATCGCCTTCAGCTTCGCCATCGACGCGAGCGAAGCGTCGACGCGCACCGGTTCGTCACGGTCGACGCGGGTGAACGGAACCTCGCCGGTGACGTAGGGCGAGTACTGCGACGGATCGGCGACCATGTTCTGGGGCGGGACGTGGTCCCACACCGAGCTCGAACCGGTCGCGCCGGCGAGCGCGGGGATGCGCGGCCGGGCCTGAGCGGGGAGCGCGTCGACGACGATCTTCCCCCTCGCTTTGGTGGCGACGTTGATCGGCGCGATCTCGCCGGCGAAGTAGCCGGCTTCGTGCGCTGCGTGAGCACGCGCGTGACTCTGGTACGCGAACTCGTCCTGCACCGCGCGGGTCACGCCCAGCTCGGCCGCGACGCGCGCGCCTTGCGCCGCCATCGCCTCATCGAAGTAGTAGTCCCAGAGCCCGTCGTGGATCATCGCGTCGAACATCGTCGCGTTGCCGTAGCGGTAGCCGTTGCGCGCGCCGGGGAGCAGGTACGGAGCGTTCGACATCGACTCCATCCCGCCGGCAACCACGACGCGGTTGTCGCCGTCGCCGATCGTGCGCGCACCGTAGACCACGGCCAGCATCCCGGAGGCGCAGACCTTGTTGACCGTCTCCGCGGTCGTGGTCTTCGCGAGCCCCGCCTTGAACGCGGCCTGGCGCGCGGGCGCCTGCCCGACGCCGGCTTGGATCACCTCGCCCATGATGACGTGCTCGACGTCGGAGGGGTCGATCCCGGCGCGCGCGATCGCGTGCCGGATCGCGTCGGCGCCGAGCGTGGTGGCGGCCAGCGAGGAGAGCGCACCGCCGAGCCGCCCGAAGGGCGTCCGGGCGGTGGAGAGGATGACGGTACCGGGTTTCATAGCCCTACCGACTTCGTGAAGCCGCCGCTGGATTCCCGAGGCGTCTGGGTGCAGACGATCGTCGTGTCGGGATCGCAGCTCTCGCACTCGAACTGCACGGTGACGTGGGCGATCTCGAAGTCGTCCCGCATCGCCGCGTCGATCGAGCGCATGATTGCGCTCGCCTCGCTGAGCTTGCGGTCGTCGAGGACGACGTGCGCGGAGAGGGCGTGGGTCCCCGATCCGATCGTCCAGACGTGCAGGTCGTGGACGCCGACGACCCCCGTGACGCGGCCGATCCGTTCGCGGACCGCGGGGACCTCGGCGTGTCCGGGAGCGCTCTCGAGCAGCACGCCGGTCGCCTCGCGGATCACGGCGGCGATCCCGACGACGATGATCACCGCGACCAGCAGGGAGAGGACCGGGTCGATCCAGGCCGCGCCGGTCAGCGCGATCAGGGCGCCGCCCGCGACCACCGCCAGCCCGCCGAGCGCGTCGCCGGCGACGTGCAGCACCGCCGCGCGCAGGTTGAGGTTCTGGTGGGCGCCACGGGCCAGCACGATGCCGACGGTGACGTTCACCGCGACACCGATCGCGGCGACCGCCGCCATCAGCCCGGCGGCGGGCAGCTCGGGATGGAGCAGCCGGCGCACGGCCTCGACCGCGATCAGCACGGTGACGGCGGTGAGCAGGCCGCCGTTGGCGAGCGCCGCGAGGATCTCGTAGCGGGCGAAGCCGTAGGTCTGCCGGTGCGTCGCCGGACGCTTCGTCTGCACCGCGGCGGCCAGCGCGATCGCCAGCGCCACCACGTCCATCGCGACGTGCGCGGAGTCCGAGATCAGCGCGAGCGAACCCGAACGGAGGCCGCCGGCGAGCTCGAGCACGGCAACGCCCGCGGTCGCGACGAGTGCGACCTTCAGGCGTGCGGTCGAGCTGCCGGCGTGCGCGGTCACCCCCGCAGTGCCCTGAGCGCGAGCACGCCGAGCATCGCGCCGAAGGTGATCCAGGTTCGAGACTCCGCCTTGCCGATCACGTCGGGATCGTACGACCCCTGCTGGGGTTCGCCGGGTTCCAGGGAGGGCACGATGCGCGGGACGCGCTCGACGTAGTCGTCGAACGCTTCTCCGAACGTCGCGCGCAGGTACTTCTCCTCGTGCGGCACGATGATCGCGTAGACACCGAGCATCGCGGCGAGCGATCCGCCGACCAGCGCGAAGCGCATCGGCGCCGAATTCTTCCCGGTGAACGCGAGCGCGAAGCCGGCCGCCGTCATGACGTTGCCGACGTAGAGCGGATTGCGCACGTAGGCGTACGGTCCGGCGGTGACCAGCGCGGGTGCGGTGACCGTGTCGCCGCGAGTGGTGACGCCGCTGTAGCCGACGGCCCACATGCGGACCACTTCGCCGGCGAACGCGAGCGGCAAACCAGTTGCGATCGAAAACGCGCTCGGCTTGCCGAGCGCCGCCAAAACGACCGCCGGCAGCGCGAGCAGCGCTCCGCGGTTGCCGAAGACGAAAGCGTCGAAATCAGATTTGTCCGGGGTTCGCTCGTTCACCTGGTCACCTCTTCGTGCGCGTGCGCGCATCGTCGTAGACGGCGCGCAGCGCGGCTCCGAGCGGGAAGCGAGGCGTCCAGCCGGTCGCCTCGCGCAACTTCGACGCGTCGCCGACGCTGACCGGAACGTCCGACGGGCGCATTCGCTCCGGGTCTTCACGCACCTCGACCGGGACGCGGCCGATCTCGATCAGCCGGCGCAGCAGCTCGCGCATCGTCGTCGCCGTTCCGCTGCAGATGTTGTACACCTCGCCGGCTTCACCGTCGCCTTCGAGCAGCAGCACGTATGCCGAGCACACGTCGCGCACGTCGAGCACATCTCGGCTCGCCTCGAGGTTGCCGACGCGGACGACGCGGTCGAGCCCCGCCTCGACGCGCGCGATCTGGGCGGCGAACGACGCGACGGCGAACCGTTCGTCCTGGTGCGGGCCGATGTGGTTGAAGGCGCGCGTCACGACCGCATCGACGCCGTACGAGCGCGCGTACGCTTGCGCCAGCGCCTCGGCAGCCGCTTTGCTCGCCGCGTACGGATTGCGCGGCAGCGGCGGTGCCGTCTCGCGCAACGGATACGACGCCGGCGGCTGCGCACCGTACACGTCGGCGCTGCTTGCGACGAGCACCCGCGCGCGCGCACCCTCCGCCGCGAGCGCTCGCGCGGCGTCGAGCACGTGCAGCGTTCCGCCCGCGTTCACCGCGAACGTTCCGTCTGGGTCCTCGAGCGATGCGGGGACCGAGGCTTGCGCCGCGAGGTGCGCGACGGCGTCCGGCTGCGCGAGGTCGAACGCCGCACGGACGGCGAGCGCGTCGGTGACGTCGAGCGCCAGTACCTCGTCGTCGCGTGCGGCACGGTCGGCCTCGATCACCTCGTGCCCCCGCGCGCGGAGCGCCGCGGTGAGGTGACCTCCGACGAACCCGCGCGCCCCCGTGACGAGAACCCGCACGTTATCCCGGCGCGATCGCGCGCAGGCGGTCGAGATCGGCGCGCACCATCTGCTCGACGAGCTGCTCGAACGAGACCTCGGGCTCCCACCCCAGCTCGCGCCGCGCCTTCGAGGCATCGCCGACCAGCAGATCGACCTCCGCCGGACGATAGAAGCGCGGGTCGACGACGACGTGCTGCTCCCAGTCGAGATCGACCGCCGCGAACGCGAGCCGCACGAAGTCGCGGACCGCATGCGTACGGCCCGTCGCGATGACGTAATCGTCGGCGCTCTGCCGCTGCAGCATCAACCACATCGCTCGGACGTAGTCTCCGGCGAAGCCCCAATCGCGCTGCGCGTCGAGATTCCCCAGCCGGAGCTCCTTTTGCAGCCCGAGCTTGATCCGCACGACACCGTCCGAGATCTTGCGCGTGACGAACTCCTTGCCTCGACGCGGCGAGTTGTGGATGACGAGATCCCCCACGCCGGCATGAAAGCGCCCCGTCGACGTCGTGAAATCGTAGAGCCAACCCTCGTAGTGCGGGTCGGGCACGACTCGCTTGACTTCGGCCAGATCGCGCTTCAGGTGCGCGCCGCCCTTTCCTTCGCGCGGCGAGCGGAGGTTGATCGAGTAGAACGGTCCCGGCCGCTCTGGCGGACCCACGTCGACGTTGAGCACCGTCTCCTGTCCGAGCGCGCGTTTCGCCATCCACCACAGCCCCATCGCGAGGACGGGCGAGTTCGTTTTGAAGTTCCTGTACTCGTGCGAGCCATTACCGGCTTTGAGACCGTCGGTTTGGTTGTAGCCACTGAGAAATGCGCGCCAGATCGTCTCGTCGCCGTTTAGCACGATTCGTGGCACGCGTTTGTGGCCACTTTCAGTGTAGCATTCACTGCGAAGCCACTCGACGAACGTGGGTGCTCCGTTGAGCGCAAGAGAGCCGACGATCTTCCCCGCTACGAAGCCGGACGACGTCGGAGAATACCGAACATCTCCGCAGGTAACGCGTTTCCAAACATCGGCGAAGGCGGCGCGCAAGTGCGAATCGGAGTTCGTGAATTTCGCGTGCGTCCGACCTTGGCTGACAGACGCGGAACCGTCGCCGACGAACATGCCGAGCATCCATGCCATTTCGCGCGAACATGACGTATACGACGGAACTGCCGGAAGGTCGAATCGCCGAACGCGCTGACCTGCTTCAACGGTCGCGGCGGGCCGCTCACCGTCAGCCATGAATACAACGTGATCGGCGGTCGTCGTAACCGTGCCGCAGCGGGCTTCGAGGCGCGCAACCCGCTTGTTCTCGACGACCGGCCGGTGCCGATACGCGGTCCCGCCGAGAACTGGGACGAATTCCTCGCCGTCCCACACTTCGAGTCCGCGCGTTTCGAAGCGCTGGACGTTCGTGCCCTTTTCCCGCACGCACAGAATCTCGCCGACCATCCGCACGTCGACGAGACACTGTTCGCGAACGATAACCGGCGTATTTCCGGGAACCGACTCGTGGTTAAACGCGATACCGCTTGCGGCGAAGATGTTGTACGACTCGCGGTAGTTCACCGTGATCCAATGGCCGTAGACCTTTGCGACGCCGTACGGCGAGCGCGGGTAGAACGAGGTGGTCTCGGTCTGCGGCGTGGCCTGCACTTTGCCGAACATCTCCGAGCTCGACGCCTGGTAGAAGCGGATCTTCGGATCGACGGCGCGGATCGCTTCGAGGACGCGCGTGACGCCGAGCGCGGTGAACTCGCCGGTGAGCACCGGCTGCGTCCACGACGTCGGGACGAACGACTGCGCGGCGAGATTGTAGATCTCGTCGGGCCGCACGTTCGCAACGATCGTCGTGATCGAGCTCTGGTCGAGCAGATCGCCGGAGACGAACTCGATGTCGTCGACGATGTGCTGGATCCGCTCGTGCACGTCCGTCGAGGAGCGCCGCGTCATCCCGACGACCCGGTATCCCTTGGCGAGCAGCAGCTCAGCAAGGTACGATCCGTCCTGACCGGTGATGCCGGTGATCAGCGCAGTTTTCTGGGGCACGAGTAACCTTTCAGTTCAGAATCTGGACGTTCTTGCCCGTCTCGTCGAAGACGAACCGCGTTTCGAACAGCTCGTCGGTCTCGGGACCGACCACTTTCGACTGGATTACGAGACGGTGCATCAGCTTCTCGTTGTGCCGCACGACGCCGGAGTAGAAGTATTGCACGAGCGGCGTGACGCGGTCGTCGAGCGGCGCGAGGCGCCTGCGCTCGACGAGCATCGAGAGCAGCCGGTTCTGCAGCTCCTTGGGCAGCAGCCGCGCCGTGTCGTCCGGGGTCATCCGAACCGCGACCAGCTCTTCTTGCGCCTTGTTGGTCTCGGCGACCGGCCGGTCCGTGGTGTAGCGGATGATTGCATCCCAATCGTCGGCGGGGATGCCGGTGAAGCGCATCCCGTAGCGCCAGACCTTGCGACCCTGATGCTGCACGTTGTCGTGCCAGACGATCTTCGCCCGCACCCGCAGGTGCCGCTCCTCGACCTGCACCCGGACCTCGACCTCGTCGCGCGGGATCGGCTCTTGCGTCAGGATACAGAGGCCGCCGCCGCCGATGTCGAGGCCGATCGCGGCGCGGGTCGACGTGCCGTCGAGGCTGTAGGACGCGCGATACGGCTTCCGCTTGCGAGGGAACTTCCGCCGGTTTTGCTCTTTTCCGGTGAACCAGGCGAGGAGCTCAGGGAGCATAGGATGCCGATACGTTGGCCGCTCGGAGCCCGAAGTCCCTGGGTCGCTCGCTGACCCAGGCTACCAGCTCGCCCGCGCGATCGCGTCCCACTGCTCGGGCCCGGTTCCGCTCCAGTCGTAGAACGTGACGCCGATCGCACCGGCGCGGCGGCTCGCGTCGATCGCCGCCGCGAGCTCGTCGCCCGGGGGCGCCCCGCGCTTCGAGAGCACGCCGGTCTGCGCGCCGACGTCGATCGGGACCTCACGTCCCGCGAGCTGACGGACGAGCGCCACGGAGCCCGCGACGGCGGTCTGGACCTTCGGGATCGTGTCCCACGGACCCATCATGCGCCAGTACGTCATCGGCTGCAGCACGTCCGCGTCGCGCGCGATCTCGCGGTACGGGAACTTCGTTTGGTCGAGGTGCTCGAGGAACGGATCCTCGACCGTCGCAACGAGCAGAACGCGCGGGCCGACTGCGCGGCGCAGGACCGCGAGGTACGAGCGCAGCGCGGCGTAGCCGCGCGGACCGTCGCCGAGGAACTCCTCACCGCGTTCGAGGTCGACCGCGAGCCCGGTGATCCCGTTTCCGCCCGGCGTGCGATACGCGGCGACCTCGGCGTTGCGCGCCAGATCCTCGAACGTCGCCGCCCGCGGCACGGTCCAGCCGATCACCGCTATGCGATGCGCGGCCATGCCGTCGATCAGCCGGTCGATGACGGGGCCTTCGCCGCGGGACCGAGTACGTCGAAGGCACCGTACGCGAGCCGCAACTCGACCGAACGTAATCCCGCGTGAACCGCCGTCGCGACGATTCGATCGACGTCGAGCTTCGCGTAGGACGCATCGTCGAGCGGATCGGCGGAAAAAGCGAGCCACGCCGACTTGCCGCGCATCGCGTCGGCGCCGCTCGCCGGCAGCTCCGGCGGAACGGCGGCGCTCACCACCGTCTCCGCGCCGCGCGGCCGCACGACGACGTAGCGCGCGGT
>OCZT010002585.1_pt1 | contig 18637 bp, 14 predicted proteins | sample 1539031 | NCBI WGS metagenome assembly OCZT01 (sample SAMEA3539308, study PRJEB22396) | soil metagenome | biome: tundra; feature: field; material: soil | place: USA | collected 2010-05 | depth 0.15 m | reverse complement strand
GCTCCAGCACCACCTCGCCCAGCGTCACCACCCGCTCGACGCGGGTGCCGCTCAGGTGGACGCGGACCCCGCGCACCCCGGCGCTGCCCGGGGCGCCGGGCTCCCAGCCGTCGGCGTAGAGGGCCCGGGCCTCCCCCCAGGTCGCGGCGTTGCGGAGCTGGCGGCCGTCCGTGAAGCCGAGCACCCCGGGACGGGTGGGGTAGCCGAAGCCGACCTGGCCGCCGCTCGTCAGGAACGCTCGCACCTCGGAGAGCGGTCTCTCCTCCGGAAGCGGTGAGGGCTCCGCCAGCAGGGCGTCGGCCAGGGCCGGCATCTCGCCACTCCCGGCCATCTCCCGCACGGCGATGCGCGCGGCATGGCGCCCGGCCCGCTCGCGGCGGCGCCGCTCGGTGGCGACCTCCTCCATGCGGGCGCGGATCTCACGGAGCTGGCGGTCGTACGGGGACATCGCGGTCCGGGTCGCGCGCTCGGCCTCGGCGAGCCGGGTCGCCTCGGCGTCCAGGGCGGCCGCCTCCAGGTCGCGGAGCCGCTCCGGGTCGACCCGGGACGGGAGGAGGGGAGGCGGGATCGGCTCGGGCTTGTCGGTCATCGCCACCGATCATGGCCCCACCGCGGCCCGCAGCGAGTCGGGTTGCCCCACGAGAGCTGCCGCGTGGGTTAGCGTGCCCATCCATGGCCGAGACCGCCGACCCGATCCGTGTCGAACGCGAGGGCGCGGCCGCCCTCGTCACCATCACCCATCCGCCGGTCAACGCCATCAGCCGCGCGGTCGCGGTCGCGCTGCTGGAGGCGCTCACCGCGGCCGAGGCGGACCCCGCCTGCCGTGCGCTGGTGCTCACCGGTGACGGCGATCGCCACTTCTCGGCCGGAGCCGATCTGACCGAGTTCCCCGCCGACGTCACGGCCTCCGTCGAGGTGACGCGGAGGCTGGAGGCCTCGCGTCTTCCGGTGGTCGCCGCGGTCAACGGCTTCGCCCTCGGCGGAGGTTGCGAGATCGCTCTTGCCTGTGACCTGCGCATCTGCAGCGCGAACGCCCGCTTCGGTCAGCCCGAGATCAAGCTCGGCTTGATACCCGGCTGGGGAGGCACCCAGCGGCTGCCCCGTCTGGTGGGCAGGGGGCGTGCGCTGGAGATGCTCCTGACCGGGGACCAGGTCGACTCCGCGCGCGCTCTCGAATGGGGACTGGTCACCCGGGTCGTCCCCCCCGCCGATCTCCGCCAAGAGGCGCTGGTCCTGGCCGGCCTGCTCGCCGAGCGCCCGCCGCTCGCCGTCGCCGCCATCAAGCGCGCGGTCCACCGTGGGCTGGACGGCCCCTTGGAGGACGGGCTGCGCCGCGAGCGGGAGGAGTTTGACCGGGTGCTCGGCAGCGAGGACGCCCGCGAGGGACTCTCCGCCTTCCTGGAGAAGCGCCCGCCCACGTGGCGCGGCCGGTGAGGCCCCTCGCGCCGGCCGCGGGTCGCACGACCGCCGCGCACCCGCATGGGCGCGGCTGCCAATGATCGTCCCAATCATCAGCCCCATTGCCCTGGTGGGGCTGGCCGGCACGTCGTTCACACTCACCACGCTGAGATGGCGGCGCCTGGTCCAATTGATGCGCCAATCGCGGCGCCCCGACCGGCGCGGCGGCGACATCCGGGGGCGGGTGCGCGCCTTCTTGGGGAACGTCCTCGGCCAGGGACGGCTGCTCCGCTGGCCCTACGCGGGGGTGCTCCACGCCCTGATCTTCTGGGGCTTCCTGGTCCTGCTCACCTCCATCGCCCAGGGGATCGTCGAGGCTCTGGTGGTCGGCGTCCGGCTCGACACCATCCCCTTCATCGCCCCCGCGCTCGCCTACCTCCAGGACCTCTTCTGCGTCCTCGCGCTAACCGGCGTGCTGCTCGCCCTGATCAACCGGCTGGTGATCCGGCCCGCTCGCTTCCGCGGCAGCCATCGCCGCGACGCGCTCCTCATCCTCGTCTGGATCGCGGCGCTCCTCGCCTGCATGGAGCTCAACTACGCGACCCTCATCGCCGAGCACTCCCCCGAGGCGCTGGCAGCCGACCGGCCCGTGGCCTCGGCGCTCAGCCATCTCTTCACGCCGCTCGGATCCGGCAGCGGCGCGCTCACCGCGCTCCACGGAGTCTTCTTCTGGGGCCATCTCCTCCTGGTCTTCGGTTTCGTCGTCTACCTCGGCTACAGCAAGCATCTCCACATCGTCACGGCGGCCTTCAACGTCGTCCTCCGCGACGCGAAGCCGAAGGGACGGCTGCGTCCGATTGACATCGACGCCGTGATGTCGGCACCGGACGAGAGCGATCAGCACTTCGGCGCGGCTGCCCTCGAGCACTTCTCGTGGAAGGACGTGCTCGACCTCTACAGCTGCACGGAGTGCGGCCGGTGCCAGTCGCACTGTCCCGCCTACCTCACCGGCAAGGTGCTCTCCCCCAAGACGCTGATCACCGATCTGCGGGACGCCGCCTACGAGCAGCTCAAGGGTGGCTACGGCGCCACGCGGCACGCTGCCCACCCCGAGCAGGAGATGGCCTCCGCGGAGGGGCAGCGTGCCGGTGAGCCGGTGATGTGGGTGACCGGCGGCGGCCCGGGATCCGTCCCTGACCTTCCCGGCAGCTTCCAGCCGTCATGGCTGTCCCCCGATCAGGTGGCCGCCGCCGTGGGAAGGAACGGCGGCGAGCGCCCCCTGATCGGTGGTGTCGTCAGCGAGGAGACGCTCTGGGCGTGCACCATGTGCGGGGCGTGCATGGACCAGTGCCCGGTGTTCATCGAGCACGTTCCCAAGATCGCCGAGATGCGGCGCCATCTGGTGCTCGACGAATCGCGGATGCCGCGCCAGGCCGAGGCTGCCCTGCGCGCCATCGAGAACGTCTCCAACCCCTACGGCATCTCGCACCAGAAACGCGCCGACTGGGCGATCGGCCTCGACGTCCCGCGCATCGGCGACAAACCTGATGCCGAGTACCTGTATTGGGTCGGCTGCGCCGTCTCCTACGATGAGCGGGCGCGGAGCATCGCCACCTCCCTGGTCAGCATCCTCCAGGTCGCCGGCGTCGACTTCGCCATCCTCGGAGTGGAGGAGCGCTGCACCGGCGACCCGGCACGCCGGATCGGCAACGAATACCTCTTCCAGGAGCGCGCAAAGCAGAACATCGAGGTGCTGGCGGGGCACGGAGTTCGCCGCATCATCACGAGTTGCCCCCATTGTTTCAACACATTCGCCAACGAATACCCCGACCTCGGCGGTCACTACGAGGTGATCCACCACACCGAGCTGATCGACCGGCTGATCACCTCGGGGCGGATCGTTCTGGAGCGGCCGATCGAGGAGACGGTGACGTATCACGACTCCTGCTACCTGGGCCGGTGGAATGACATCTTCGCGCCGCCGCGCGACATCCTCGAGCGCATCCCCGGGATGAGGGTGGTGGAGATGAAGCGGAGCCGGCGTGAGGGGATGTGCTGCGGCGCGGGAGGCGGACGGATGTGGATGGAGGAGCCACAGCCGCGGGTCAACCACCGCCGCGTCGATCAGGCCATCGAGACCGAGGCGACCCGGGTGGTCACTGCCTGCCCCTTCTGCCGGACCATGTTCGACGAGGGGATCGCCGCCCGGGGGGCCCAGGAGCGGGTGGCGGTCGACGACATCGCGGTCTATGTGGCCCGTTCGATGCGACCTGCCGGCGCCGGCGATCCGTCTGCGGCCTCCCCCCAGACCCTGGGTTGACACCCGAGTCGCCCTTACCGTAGTGTCCACGCTACGCCGCCCGGGTGCGGCGTGTCTTTCAACGTTCTGTTCCGCGCGTACTCACGAGGTTCGGTGACAGGTAACGTAACGTCGCAGCAGCTCCGGTGATGCGGGTACTCGCGGTCACCGCCAACAAGGGTGGGGTGGGAAAGTCCACCCTGGCCTTTCAGGTCGCCGCCGAGCTGGCCCGCCGGGGGCTGCGGGTGCTCGCCGTGGATGCGGACAAGCAGGCCGACCTCACCCGCTACGCCCGCGGCCCCCGCCTCGCCGGCATGGGCCTCGACGCCGTGCTGGCGGACCCGCCCGCGTCGCTCGACCCCCGCCCCTACATCGGCTCGGTCTCCGACAACCTGGACCTCCTGGGCAGCTCGCCCCGGCTCGCCGACGCGGACCTGGTGCTCCAGTCGGCCGAGGGCGGCCCCTTCCTCATCCAGCGCTGCCTCGCGGTCGTCGCCGGCGCCTACGACTGGGCGGTGATCGACACCGGCCACTCCGAGCCGGTCATCGCCGCCGTGCTGGTGGCCGCCGACCAGCTCCTGATGCCGACCACCGCCAGCGCGCCGGACGCCCGGCACGCTGGGGACATGCTCCAGACCGCCGTCCGGGTGCGTGAGGAGCTGGGCCTGGAGACGGGCGACCTGCTCCAGCGCTCCCTGATCACGATCTGGCGGCGCCAGCACAACGGGGTGGCCGACGCCGAGGTCATCGAGAATCTCCAGGACCGCTTCGGCGACCTGGTCTGCCCGGTCGTGATCCCGCACAGCTCGCGCATCTCCGAGGCCAACGACCAGCGCCTCACCGTCCGGGAGCACGCCGAGATGTTCGGGACCGGCCGCGACCGACCGCTGCGGGCGGCGGTGGACGCCTTCGAGGCGATCACCGACCATCTCCTGGCGCGTGCCGGGGTGGCGGCCGGCGACCTCTCCGGGCTCCGCCTCCTCGAGGAGATCGACTTGGACGAGCCGGATCTCGACCGTGTGGCATCCGCCATCCGCCGGGTCAAGTCGCGCCGCGGCCTCGACGACGACGAGCTGGCCGAGGTGCTGGGCCGCTCGGTCGACTGGGTCCGGCACACCCTCGCCTTCGGCACCCGGCACCCCGAGGGGGAGGACCGCCTCACCATCCGGCCGAGGTCTCGCGTCGCGGTGCGCGAGCTCACCGGCTCGCGGCCTCCGCGGTGGCGTCCCTGAGCGGCGCGGAGGCCCCGCCCTTCACTCGCGACCGGCTCACCTGGCTCGCCTACATAAGCCTCTCGTCCTATGCCTTCTATCTCTACGCCCTGGGCCCGGTGCTCGCCTTCCTCCATCAGGAGCTGCACCTCTCCTACACCGTTGCCAGCCTGCACTCCACCATCTTCTCCGTCGGGGCGGTGGTCACCGGAATGACCTTTGATCGTTTGACCCGCAGGGTGGGCCGCCATCGGGTCTTCTGGCTCTCCGCCGCCGCCACCGTGCTCGGTGCCCTGCTCTTCTTCGTTGGCCACCTGGTCATCGTCACCCTGCTCGCCGCATTTGTCCTGGGCGTCGGGTGCACCTACCTGGGCGCCGGGTGCTCGGTGGCGCTGGCGGACCGCCACGGGCGGCAGCGGGACCGTGCCCTCCTCGAGGCCAACGTCGGCGCGAGTGGCACCGGCGTGGTGGTGCCGGCGCTGCTGGGTGTGCTCACCGGCACCGCCGCCGGCTGGCGCACCGCACTGTTGGTGCCGGTGCTGGCGTTGGCGGTGCTCTTTGTCCTGCTGCGTCACACCGCGTTCCCCGCACGCTCCACCCCCACTTCCGCGGCCCGCCGTCTGCCGCGGGGCTTCTGGGGCCCCTGTCTGCTGGTGGCGCTGGCCGTCGGCATCGAGTTCGCGGTCATCTTCTACGGTGTCGCTCTGCTCCACATCAGCGTCCGGCTGTCGACCGGAGCCGCATCGATCGTCCTGAGCCTCTTCGTGGCCGGCGAGCTGGCAGGGCGGTTGGTCGGCGCCCGGCTGACCCGCCGGCCGGGGCGGGCCGAGCGCGTCGTCGGGTTTGCCCTGGTGGTCGCCATGGCCGGGTTCCTCGCGCTCTGGCTCGGCCGGGTGGCCGTCCTCTCGGCCATCGCCCTCTTCGTCACCGGCCTGGGCGTCGGCAACCTCTACCCGCTCAGCCTGGCGATGGCCCTGGGCGCGGGTGGGGGCAAGACCGACCAGGCCATGGCCAGGACCCAGGTCGCGGTCGGGGTGGCGATCGGCACCGCCCCGCTCCTCCTCGGCGTCCTCTCCGACCACGTCGGGGTGCTGCGCGCTCTCACCGTGGAGCCGGCGCTCATCGTCGCCGCCGCGGTGGTGCTGTGGGTCGTCGTCCGCGGAGGTCGCGGCGAGCCGGCGACCGCGTGAGCTGCGGGAGCTGACCGGGAACCGTTGCGACCTTCGGGCGCTGTCGCGCATCGCACTCGCTACGATGCCCGGAGCTGACTGGTGGGAGAGCGTCACGCATGCCGGACTACCGCACCGTGAACAGGGCGCACTGGGATGAGCGCGCTCCGGCGCACGCGGCTTCGCCCGACTACTCTGTGGACCGATTCGTGGCCGACCCTCACTTCGTCAGCCAGGTCGTCGGTTTCGACGTTCCGCGACTGGGCGACATCCGGGGACTGCGCGGCCTGCATCTGCAGTGCCACATCGGCACGCGATCCTCGAGGAGGAGAGCGGCACCTACGTCCAGACGCCGGCAACCTTCCACCATTCAATCACCCACGTGTGGAACCACGGCCTTGGCGAGATCGTCACCGCGCTGCTCGACGCCGGCATGGAGGTTACCGCCCTGACGGAGCACGACAGCGTGCCGTGGCAGGCGCTGCCGGAACAGATGGAGCAAATCGACGGCGGGGAATGGCGGATCCGGGACCGCCCCTGGCGAGTCCCGCACAGCTATACCCTCCAGGCCGTAAGACGGGACCGCTGATCCGGCCATCGCCGCGTGATGTACGGCGGAGCGGCTACCCCTCGGGGCGTTGTGCGTGGCGCTCGCCGACCACGAGGGTGGCCAGCGCAGCGGCGAGAGCGCACAGGCCCGCACCGGCGCCCGTGACCGTTGACGGCGCGACCCGCGTCGTCGTGCCGACCACCAGCGCGGCGGCCGCGACCCCGGTCAGCAGCGCCCCAGCTCGTGCCAGAGACCGGTTCCCCAGCGCATGTGAGAGAGGGAAGAAGTGCACACCCACCACGAGGCAGACCCAAGCCGGTATCCACGTGGCTTGGCCCGCGGCGGCCAGAGCCGCCGCGCCGATGCCGGCCAGCGAGAACTCGACGCCCACGATGATGCGGAATCGCCGGCGGACGGTGCGGTCGCTGAACGCGGTCCACCGGGCGCGGGAGCGGACGGTGACCACGATTCCAGCCACTGCAACAAGGACAGAGAGGACGCTGCCCACGGCAAGAGGGACGACCAGCCATGGCGGCGCGGCAGCCTGGCCCCACCCGAACCACCCGGCGGCGAAGCCTCCCTCGACCACTGCGTAGATCCCCCGTTCGCGCCCCGACGGGAAGAGGTGGTCCCGGGCAATGGTCTGGGTGTCGGTGAGATGCTCAGCTACCGGCATCTGCGCTCCCCGTTACGTCATGGCCGAACTGCCGACCGATCCTGACCGCGCGAAGACCAATCGGCAGAGGGGTCTGCTGGTCAGACCGTGATCACGGTGACGAGCGGTTCCAGGCCCGCGAAGTCGTCCGGGTTGCGTGTGTAGAGCGTGAGCCCGTGGGCCTGGGCGCTGGCCGCGATGAGGAGGTCGGCGACCCGCCGGCGGTGCGAACGCCCAGGAGGTATCGAGCAGCCCCGCCGTCACTCGGAGATCCCTCGCTCCAGCCCCTGGTCGACGACTCGGTCCAGGTCGGCCCGGAACGCCCCACGGTCAATGTGAGGATCGTGCGCTGCGACCTCGGCCAGCTTCGCCCTGGGCTCTTCTCCGCGCCGCCCCTGCCACACCGCGAGCACGGCGGCGACCGCCATCAGGCCCCACGGGACGAGACGGCCCGGCGGGGCGGGCGCGCCGGCGCCGATGTCGAGCGCGATCAGGAGGGCGAGCGCGAGCCAGCCCACCACCACGTACATCCCGGCCCGGCCCGGCCACGGGTGAGGGACGTCGATGTGGGCGGCCCGGGCGGCGACCCAGACGAACGCCGGCGCCAGCACCACTAGGTCGTGGGCGAGGAGGTGCGGCGCCACCAGCAGGGAGAGCGCGGCGGCTGCGGCGAGCGTCGCCTCGAGGCGGTCGGGATGGCCGTGGCTGCGCCAGCCCAGGAGGCCGCAGGCGGCGATCCCCAGCACCCCGCCGGCGATGGCGATCCCCGTCGCCGCCGAACCCGAGCCGAGCCACGACGCGGCCAGCCCGAGCAGGCCGAGGGTGCTTGCCGCCGGGGTGTTGCCCAGCGCGAAGGAGGACGTCCCGAGGAAGCTGAGGGTCGCGCTCGGCCCCACGGTGACCACCGAGACGGCGATGAGCGCCACGGCCCCGGTCACCATGCCGAGCAGCGCGCGCCGGTCGCGCCGGCCGATCGCGAAGGCGAGCAGGCCGATCGCCAGGTGGGGCTTGGCGATCCCGAAGCCGAGGGCGAGCCAGAGACCGGCGGAGAAGGGCCGATCTCGCCGCCAGGAGGTGTAGGCGAGGGCGAGCCCCAGTGCGCAGAGCCCGTCCCACTGGCCGAGGAGGAGGAGCGGCAGGGTGGCGGAGCCGGCCACTGCCGCCGCGGCGGCCACCCACCGTGCGGAACGGCTCCCACCGGGCCACGGTCCGGCGCGGGCCGCGACGGCGACGCCCGCGACCAGCAGCAGCAGCTGGAGGATGCTGAAGAGCCGGAAGGCGGCGCCCGGGTCCAGGAAGGTGAGCGGGATTGCCAGCAACGCCGTGGTCGGCGGGGTGATGAAGGGGAGGTTGACTCGGTAGCCGGGCAGCAGGATCGCGGCGTGCTTGGCCGCCTCCACGCCCTGGTTGTAGATCTGGCCTCCATCGCCCTCGCGCACCACGAGCGCCGCGACGTAGGAGGCGGAGAAATCCGTGCCCCGCTCGCGCGCCGGCGAGACCTGGAGCCAGAGCACGGCGTAGACGATCAGTGCCGCGAGCGCGATGGCGGCGACGACGAGCCGCATCTCCGCAGCGCGCCGCCGCGACAGTGTGCTCCTCGTCTCTCCCACGGTCATGGCCCGAGCAGCGCGGCGGGGATGACGGCGATGCCATCACGCCGCCGGTAGGCGTCGGTGCCGGTGGTGACGACGATCGCGTCCAGCAGATCGTCTCCGAGCTGATCGGTGAGCCAATGCAGATGGCGGAGATCGCGCTCGCTGGGGGAGTGGGAGAGCTTGATCTCCACGGCGAGGACGCGGTGGTCGGCACGCTCGACGACGAGGTCGACCTCGTGCTCACCCGTGTGCGTGCGCAGATGTCCCACCCGCGCTTCTGCTGCCTGGGCGTTGACGCGGACGTCGAGTGTGACGAGTGACTCGAACAGCTGCCCCAGCAGGGTGGTGTCACGACCGACCGGGGGCTGCGACGGCCGGGCCTCGAGGAGCGCGCCGGGTCCGGCGCCAAGCAGTCGGGCGGCCAGGGCGGGGTCGACGAGATGATGCTTGGGCGCTGATCCGAGGCGCCGGAGGTGGCCTCGACCCGGCAACCACGCCGGGATGGGGTCGAGGACCCACAGCCGCTGGAGGATGTCCCGGTAGACCTGGGTGGTGGCCTTGGTGGGCTTGTCTGCATCGCCAGGGGTGGCGGCGTCGCGCACTGCGTCGAAGGAGGCGGTTGTCCCGGTGGCGGCGGCATATGCCGACAGCCACCGTCGCAGCGTCTCCGGGTTGCGCACGGTGTGGCTGATCTCCGGGAAATCGCGGTCCACGATGAGGTCCAGGTAGCTGTCGAGCTGAGCCCGCACGGCCCGCTCAGGCAGACCTCTGAGCCCGGGGAACCCTGAGGCGCAGATCTCGCGGGCGTAGTCTTCGAGCGAGACGCGAGTGCTGCCGGCGATGGGCTCTCTCCGACCTTCCAGGAGGACCGCGAGGCTGACAGCCGGCTCGGTCTCTGCCCGCTCGGTGAGCGTGAGCGGACGCATGCGGAGCCGGACGATGCGTCCCGCCCCGGAGTGGGTGCCTGGGTCACGGGGCGAAGCCGAGCCGACGAGCAGGAACTGGCCAGGGCTGGGGTCGTCGTCGACGGCCCTGCGTACCAGGTCCCAGACGGGGGGGAACCGCTGCCACTCGTCGATGAGCACCGGCTGCGCGCCGGTGAGGAGACGTCGGGGATCCGCGGCCGCCAGCTCGAGCGCGCCCGGACGGTCCAGCGCATGGACGGTGGCCGCCCTGCGGGCAGCGGTGGCGGTCTTGCCGACCGCCTTCGCGCCCTCGATGGCGATCGCGGACAGTGCGGGCATCAGACCGTCCAGCTCGGCGTCGACGACCCGCTTGACGTATTTCCGTTGATCCACCGGGCAATACTACGATTCTGGCGCCTATTTAGGTGACCGTTTCGACGGCACAAGAGAGACCGTTTCGACGGTTATTATCCGCCCAGAACGACGGTGGCCCGCTCGTGGGCCAGCCGGGCAACACCTCCGAGTGGGCAGCCTCCGGGGCGCGCCCGACTACTTGTGGACCGCCCCCTCGGCGGGGACGCCCGGCCCGTCGGGGGTCGGCGTCCGGCCGAAGGCGGCGAGGTAGGTCGGGTCTGGACGTCCCTGGATGTGGTGGATGTAGGGCACCAGCACCCGGGAGACCAGCACCTGCAGGGCGGCGGCGATCGGTACGGCGAGGAGCGACCCGATCAGGCCGGCGAGCGCCCACCCGACCACCAGGGCCAGCACTACCGCCAGGGCGGGGAGCGCGAGCACGCGGTTCATCACCACCGGCACGACCGTGTTGGCGTCGACCAACTGGATCACCACCAGCACCACCAGGACCAGCACGGGGTACTCCGGCGACACCGTGAAGCCGAGCAGCGCCGCCGGGACGACACCGAGGAATGCGCCGATCATCGGGATGGCCGCGGCGATGCCGGCGAAGAGGCCGAGCAGGATCGGGCTGGGGAGGTGGAGCAGAGCGCAGGCGACGCCGGTCGCGAGGCCGACCACGACCATGTTGATGGCGACCGCGCGGAGGTAGCCGCCCATCCGGTAGCCGGTGTCCTGGATGACCTCGATGACCAGCGCCTGGGCGCGGGGCGGGAAGAGGTCGACCACGAACGACTTGAGCCGGTCGCTGGTGGTGAGCCAGAGGAAGCTCATCACCAGCACCAGGATCAGATCGGCCACGGCCCCGGCGATGGTCCCGCCGATGGTGACCAGGTCCTGCCCGGCCTGGCCCAGGGCGCCCTCCACCTGGCTGGTGAGCTGAGCGTTGCTGATGCCGACGTGCCTCTCAACGGTGGTGATGAAGTGGACCGCGGATCTCTGGTAGGCGGGGAAGCGCCTGGCCAGGCTCTCCGCCTCGCTCACAAGCGGCTGGACCAGCAGGGCCACGACCACGACCAGAGCGGCGAGCACCACCAGGTACACGACGGCGATGGCCGCGGCGCGCGGGAGGCGCAGCTCCTGGACCCGGTAGACGAGAGGCCGCACCCCCTCGGCGATCACCACCGCGATCAGGAAGAGGAGCAGCAGGCTGGCGACCTGGACGATTACAAAGACGAGGGCGAGGACCGCGAGGACGATCAGCGCCGCCCCGACCAGGGTGCGCATCTTCACCACCTGGCGCGCGTCGCGCCTGCGCTCCTGGAGGTGCGCGGGGACCGGCACCGGCGCAGCGGGCGGTGCGACCCCGGTCCGGTCTCCCCCCGGCGCCGGCTTGGTGGTCTCGGACACGGCGCCAACCGTAGCAGGGATCGGCGGCCTCCACGGCGCCGCCGAGTAGGTGAGCCGAGCCCAGGTGCGGTGCCGGCTCAGAGGCCGGTCAGGCGGACTCCGACCGAACGACGGGAGAGGCGATTGATGCTGAGCAAGAGGACGGTCAGCTGCTCGAGGTGCTGGGCGTTGCCGAGACGGCCCGCGTCCACGACCCGAACCCCGGGGATGACGCCGGCGATCCGGCGGACCTCCGCCTTGGCGCCGTCGTCGTCGCCGCAGAGCAGGACGTCCTCGTCGAGGTCCCGGTCCAGGCGGCTCAGGTGCACGCTGCTCACGGTGTGGAAGCCGCCGACGATCCGGCTGGTGGGGAGCAGCGCCGCGACCTGCTCCGCGGCCGAGCCCTCGGCGACGGTCACCGCCACCGGGCCGAGTGCCGGGTCGAAGCGGACCGGGACCGTGGTGCTCACCACCACCTTGCCGCCGAGCGCCCCGGCGAGCTCGGGGAGGAGCCCCGTCTGCGCTTCGTAGGGCACGGTGAGGATGGCCAGGTCCCCGGCGGCCGCGGCGTCGGCGTTGGTGGCGCCCCGGATCTTCGCCTGACCGCCGAGGGCGGTGACCCGCTCGGCGACGTCGAGGGCGTGCTGCAGCTCGCGGGAGCCGATGATGACGGGCAGGCCTCCGCGGGACAGCCGGAGCGCAAGCCCGGGGCCGAGCCGGCCGGTGCCACCGATCAGGGCGACGGTCTGAGGCATCAGCCAAGTCTAGGGGGCAGCTGCGCTCTCGGTTCACGCCGGTTGCCACGCCCGCTCGGTCAGAATGGGTGATCCGAGCGGGCCGCTGGCCCAGGTCGAGGGAGTGGATCAGATGGAGTTCCGTCGCGTCGGCGAGTCTGGGCTTGAGGTATCGGTCGTCGGGGTGGGGTGCAACCAATTCGGCCGCCGGGTGGACGCCGCCGGGGTGGCGCGCATCGTGCACACGGCCCTCGACGCCGGGGTCACCTTCTTCGACACCGCCGACGTCTATGGGGCCGGCGAGTCCGAGCGCCTTCTGGGTGCGGCGCTGAGGGGCAGGCGTGATGCCGCCATCGTGGCGACCAAGGTGGGCAGCCAGATGGGGGAGGGGCCGTACACCTCCGGCGCCTCGCGCCGCCACATCCGGGCCGGGGTCGAGGCCAGCCTGCGCCGGCTCGGGACCGACTGGATCGACCTCTACCAGATCCACGTCCCCGATGCCGACACCCCCATCGAGGAGACCCTCTCCGCGCTCGACGACCTGGTCCGCGAGGGCAAGGTCCGCTACATCGGCTGCTCCAACTTCAGCGGCTGGCAGATCGCCGATGCCGATTGGACCTCCTACATCCACCATTTCAGCCGCTTCATCAGCGCCCAGAACGAGTACAGCCTGCTCAACCGGGGCGTCGAGGCCGACGTGGCTCCCGCCTGCGAGCACTTCGGCCTCGGCCTCATCCCGTACTACCCGCTGATGCGCGGCCTGCTCACCGGGCGGTACCGGCGTGGTGAGACTCCCGAGGGGGGCCGCCTCGCGGGTGAGGCGGGCGACGAGTTCCTCACCGACGCCAACTTCGACATCGTCGAGGGCCTCTCCGCCTACGCCCGGCACAAGGGGACCGACCTCCTCGGCGTTGCCATCGGGGGCCTGCTGGCTCAGCCGGCGGTCGTCTCCGTCATCGCCGGGGCGAGCCAGCCCGAGCATGTGCTGGCCAACGTCGAGGCCGCGGGGTGGGTGCCGAGCCCGGAGGACCTCGAGGAGCTGGACGCCATCGCGCCCTCTGCGCGACCCGCGGGCGAGTAGCCGGGCACCGCGGCTCTCGGCTCCGCCGGCGCATCCGCCGCCGGGCGGCGCGCCTGCCTCCGTACACTCCCCACTCGTGAAGCTCCTCGAGTACCAGGCCAAGCGGCAATTCGCTCGGGTCGGGATCGAGGTGCCCCCGGGCCGGCTGGCCCGCACTCCCGAGGAGGCCGCGGACGCCGCCCGTGAGCTGGGCCGGGTGGCGGTCAAGGCCCAGGTGCCGATCGGCGGGCGGGGCAAGGCGGGTGGCATCGCCGTCGTCGACTCGCCCGAGGAGGCGCACCGGGAGGCGGCCCGCATCCTGGCCATGGAGATCCGCGGCTACCCGGTGCGCTCGGTCTGGTGCGAGACCGGCCTCGAGATCGCCCACGAGCTTTACCTGGGGATCACCCTCGATCGCGATCGCCGCCGCTTGGCGCTGATCCTCTCCGCCGCCGGCGGGATGGAGATCGAGGAGGTGGCAGCCACGTCCCCGGAGAGGATCGCCAAGCTCTGGCCCGACCCCTTCGCCGGGCCGCGGCCGTTCGAGGTGCGCGAGCTGGCCTTTGCGGCGCTGGCCCACGCGCCGGCGCTGACGGAGGCGCGGGGCCACCTCGCCTCCGCTCTGGTCCCCCTCGCCCAGACGCTGTACCGGCTGGCCGTGGAGCTCGACGCGGTCACCTGCGAGATCAATCCTCTCGCCCTCACCGCCGACGGCCGCCTGGTCGCCGCCGACGGCAAGCTGGAGGTGGACGAGAACGCGGAGTACCGGCACCGGGAGCTGGCCACCGAGCTGGCTCTCGACCTGGAGGGCGAGGACGGCCGCACCGGCGAGGACCCCTACGAGGCGGAGGCCAAGCGCCGCGGGCTCACCTACGTCCACCTCCCTGGCGGCAGCATCGGCTGCATCGGCAATGGAGCTGGGCTCGTCATGAACACCCTCGACCTGGTCCAGCAGGTGGGGGGCCGGCCCAACAACTTCCTGGACATCGGCGGCGGCGCCAACGCCGAGAAGGTGCGGAGCTCGCTGGCCATGATCCTGAGCGACCCCGACGTCCGCGGCGTCTTCATCAACATCTTCGGAGGCATCACCCGTGGCGACGAGGTGGCCCGGGGCATTGTCCAGGCCCGCGACGAGCTGGGCATCGCCGTGCCCCTGGTGGTGCGGATGACCGGCACCAACGAGGTGGAGGGTCGCCGCATCCTCGCCGAGGCGGGGATCGTGCCGGGGACCAGCGCCCCGGAGGCGGCCCGCAAGATCGTCGAGCTGGTGGGGGGCGCGGGGTGAGCCACGCCGAGGCCGCCGCGCCGGCCGGGGACGCCCGCTGATGGCCATCCTCATCGATGGCTCGACGCGCGTGCTGGTCCAGGGCATCACCGGCCGCGAGGGGAGCTTCCATACCCAGCAGATGCAGGCGTACGGCACTCAAGTGGTCGCCGGCGTGGTGCCCGGGCGGGGCGGGGGCGAGACCCTCGGCGTTCCCATCTTCGACACTGTCGCCGAGGCGGTGGCCAGGACCGGAGCGGACACCGCCTTCACCATCGTGCCGCCCGCCTTTGCCGCCGACGCCGTGATGGAGGCGGCCGCCGCCGGCCTCCGGCTCGGGGTCTGCGTCACCGAGGGCATCCCGGTGCTCGACATGGTCAGGGCCACCGCGTTCGTCGCCAGCACCCCGATGCGCCTGATCGGGCCCAACTGCCCGGGGGTGATGACCCCGGGGCAGGCCAAGATCGGCTTCATCCCCAACCACGTCGGCCGTCCCGGGCGGGTCGGGGTGGTGGCACGGAGCGGCACCCTCACCTACGAGGTGATCCAGGGCCTCTCGGAATCCGGGTATGGCGAGACGACGGCGGTGGGCATCGGAGGAGACCCCGTGCTCGGGTCGACCTTCGTCGACATCCTCGCCCTTTTCGCGGACGACCCTCTGACCGAGGCGGTGGTGCTGGTCGGAGAGATCGGGGGGTCCGACGAGGAGCGGGCCGCGGACTGGATCCGCTCGTCCGGGTTCGACCGGCCGGTGATCGCATTCATCAGCGGGCGGACGGCTCCTCCTGGAAAGCGGATGGGCCACGCCGGGGCGATCATCAGCGGCAGCACGGGGTCAGCTCAGGGCAAGATCGACGCGCTGACCGCGGCGGGTGCCGCTGTGGCCGACACCATCGAGGAAGTGGTCCGGCTGGTCGGGGAGAGGCTCGCGCCCTAAGGCGTACGGGTCGCGGCCTCGGCCCCGGGCTTGGGCTCGTTCCCGGGCTCCGGCTCGCCCCTGGGCGTCAGCGTGCCCTCGGGCTCGTGCCCGGACACCGGCGGCGGTGCGGTCCGGGGCCCGGCCTCGGCATGGGAGCGTCCCCTCAGCTTGGCCATGTACATGGCCGAGTCGGCGCTGCGCAGGATGTCGTCGGGAAGCTCCTGGCCGCTTGCGCTCAGAGCGGCGCCGACGGCCGCGCTGATCACGACCGTCTCGCCGTCGATATCGTACGGGGCGCAGAGGCGGCGGGAGATGTCGTCCGCGATCGCGTCCACCGCCTCGGGCGCGCGGACGTCCTCCAGCAGCACCGCAAACTCGTCGCCACCCAGGCGCGCCGCCGTGTCGCTCTTGCGCAGGCGCTGACCGATCCGCTCCGCGACCTTGACCAGCAGCTGATCCCCGGCAAGGTGCCCGAGATGGTCGTTCACCTGCTTGAAGCCGTCGAGGTCCAGGAAGAGCAGCGCGATCCGCGCTTCAGGATTGCGCCGGGCCCGCGCCAGGGCCTGGGTCAGACGGTCGAGGAAGAGGGTGCGGTTGGGCAGCCCGGTCAGGGCGTCGTGGTGGGCCCCGTAGCGCAGCTTCTCCTCCAGCGCGCGCTGGGCGGTGACATCGGTGAGGGAGCCCACCAGGCGGGTCGCGGAGCCGTCAGGCGCGGCCCGGACCGCGAGCGCCTGGCAGAGCATCCACCGGTAGGCGCCGTCGGCGGCACGGAGACGGTGCTCGCACTCCATGACCTCCCGCTTGCCATCGACGCAGTCGCTCACCGCCTGGCGCAGCCGGGCGAGGTCGCCGGGATGTACCCGGCGGAACCACTCGTCGGGGCTCGTCCCGATCTCGGCGCCCTGGTGGCCGATCATCGTCTTCCACCGATCCGAGTAATAGACGCTCGAGTTGCCGAGCTCCCAGTCCCAGAGGCCGTCGTTGGCGGCCCGTGCCGCCAGCGCGTACCGCTCCTCGCTGCGCCGGATCTCCTCGACCAGGTCGCGCTCGCGTTTGTATGCCCGGGCCAGGTCCTCGGTTTGGGCGCGGAGCCATTCGGTCATCACCTCGCGCTCCACCGCCACGCTGACCAGCGCGTTGTTCTCGAAGTGAAGGTCTCGAACGGTGAGATGGGCCATCTCGATCGGTGTGACCATGGCCATGAGCCCCAGGTCCATGCCCTTGGTCCTCACGGGCAGGATGACGCTGATGTCACCCACCGCCCACTCGACGTCCTCGAAGAGCGCCAGGGGAGGGAAGTCCTCGACCCGCGTCTGCGCAGGGAGCTGAAGCGGCTGCCCCTCCCGCGTGTAGGCGCCGGAGAGGGTCAGAAGGTGCTGGCGGTCACCGCCCTCCTCGCGGTCCGCCGACCAGAGGCCAAGGCAGCCCGCCCGGGCGGCGGTGTTGTCGAGCCAGCCGAGTGACCGGGGGTCGCCCGCGCTGCCGCTCACCAGGGCCATGCTCAGCTGGTGCTCGCGGTGCATCTGCACGTGGAGGGCGGTGGTGGCCGTCGATTCGTGCTGTGCCCATGACCGGGACAGCTCCACCATCATCTCGGTGATGGCGGCCTCGAGATCCGGCGCGACCGTGGCAGAGTCCGCGCTCGCCTCCAGCTCCTCGCGGTACCTCCTCAGGCAGTCGGCGGCCACGGTGATGGTGGTCCACCGCGGGCTGATCGAGAAGAGCGCCTGAGCCGCCTGCCGGGAGGCGCAGGGCGGGGCCGGGGCGCCGACGCCTGCCGCCTGCGCGCAGCGGGCGATGGCCTCCACCGCCGTGTCGAGCGCCGCGGACTGTTCCGCGGGCAGCGGCTCGGTTCCGTTCAGCAGTCGTTCGAGCCGGAAGCGGAGTCGCTCCCTCGGAGTGGGGAGGAGGCGGGGATCGAGCTCGCCCAGCATCCCCACCGCGGTGCCCGTCGCGCAACCGCAGGACTCGCGGGCGACGAACGATGTCGGCACTCGATGGACCCTCGCTGCCACCTGGCGACCCGCCACCATGTCGAGGAGCAGATCGGTGGCGCGGCGACCGGTCACGCTGTAGGACTGGCGTACGCTCGAGAGGGTGGGGCGGACTGACGACGCGCCCTCCACGTCGTCGAAACCCACGATCGCCTGGTCGTGGGGCAGATCCAGCCCCGCCTCGGAGAGCGCCTTCATGACCCCCAGCGCGTTGTAGTCGGTGGCGGCGACGAGGGCGGTCGAGGGCATGCCCGCGGCAAGCATCGCCCTCGCCGCCAGCTCGCCGCTCCCCTCCAGGTTGTCGGTGGTCTCGAAGAGCAGGCTGTCGTCCGGATGGATCCCGTGGTCGCTGAGGGCCTCCCGGTAGGCCTCGTAGCGCTCTCTCGTGTCGGACTGGAATAGGCTCCCGACGAAGGCGATGCGGCGGTGACCGTGCTCGATGAGGTGCGCGACGGCCAGGAGGACCCCGCTGCGGTTATCCGCCTGCACCACGGGGCAGGAGAAGCCCTCCACCTCCTGACTGACGAGGACCACGGGCTTTCCGGCCTCCCTCAGGGCCTCCAGGTACGACCGGTCCACGGCGTTCACCACCACGATGAAGCCCGCGACCTGTTCCCAGGCCGCCCGGAGTCCGTAGTGCGGCACTCGGGCATCGATGTCCCCCTGGCTGGGGTCGAGGGTCTGGATGGCGATCATCCGGCCACCGGCGCCCGCGACGGCGTCCGCGATGGCCGAGAGCACCGCGCTCATGTAGCTGCCGGCGATCAGGGGCGACAGGACCCCGATCCGGAGCTGCCCATCCCGCCTCTCGGCCACCGGCGCCTCCTTCAACGCTGCGCCACCGGACCGCGTCGGCTGCCGTCCGTCAACGCCAGCGGGTCACGCCCGCGCGCCGGGGGTCAGTGGGGGCGCAGTTTCCCGGGGATTCTGGCACCTGGCTGGAGCGATGTCGTGACTGGCGGGGAGTTGTCATCATCTCGAAACAATCCTCCCCCCGAACTCGCGAACACCGTGGACGGGCCGTGTCGCGCGGGGTGGCCCGGCCGGTGAGGCGGGCTCGAGGGCAAGCGCGAGTGGCGCGGTTGCTGCGGTGGCGCAGGGTGGACGGCCGGCCGTGCCGACAGATCGGAAGAGCACACGT